>OLPK01000340.1_pt1 | contig 53394 bp, 51 predicted proteins | sample 1672261 | NCBI WGS metagenome assembly OLPK01 (sample SAMEA3136665, study PRJEB25190) | human gut metagenome
TTTCAGCTGTCAATTCTTCCTTTTCATCTCCAGCTTGAATTTCGATGACCTTGTTGGACACAAAGCGGGCTGTCGCATCGATAATGTCTACACCAGTTCCGGAAATAGTTGCGTAGTTCTTGCCGTTGAGACGAGTAGTGACCGCATTTTTTTCGCTCATAGCTTGTTCAAAATCCAAGCCTTTTTCCGCTGCGACGATCAAGGTCTTAGTTGGAATACAAGCGATATTGATACAAGTACCACCATACATAGACTTGCTCTTTTCAATCAGAGCAACTTTTTTTCCTTGGCTTGATAATTTCGCTGCAAGTGTTTTACCAGCTTTACCAAATCCGACAACAATAACATCATACATTAACATATGTTACACCTTCTTTCATTTTCTATTGTATCAAACCCATATTAAAAAGTCTGAAATCTGCTACGGGATTTTTTTGAAGCTCATGGGAAGTGGGAAAGAGGGACAAGAAGTCTCGTTTTTTACTGTAAAAAATTAAAAAAAGAGCCAAAAGAACGCAAGCCACGCAAAGCAAAGCGGTTCAAGTAAGGCTCTGGTAGGTTGGGGCGAAAGCCCCTTAGACCTACCATGATTATATCATATCGATCAAAGAAATGAAATATTTACCAAAAGCCATTACCTGGCTACGGTCCGGAAAGAAGCGATTTGAAGATTTAAGTATAGAAACAGTAAGTAAGGTTCAAATTGGCTAGATAAAAAATAAAAAGGTTGTTTATTCAGCCTTTTCTATTTTCTGTTATAACGGCAATCGAGTGACTACGTAATTGACTACGTTTTTATTCGTTTGAGCATTATCTGACAGTACCTAAAATATAGTAAAATCAACTATCCGCACTTAATTGGTAACTGATAGAATGTATTTAATTTTCATGGTATAATAAAGGGTCGGTGACTAGGGTGGTCACACATGAGATAGAAAGAGCAATTCAAATAGACGGAATTATCAATCTAAAAAAAGAAGCAGGGATGACTTCACAAGATGTTGTCTTTAAACTGCGAAAAATCTTAGGAACCAAGAAGATTGGCCATGGAGGGACTCTGGAGCCGGATGTGGTGGGAGTGCTTCCGATTGCCGTAGGAAAAGCGACCCGGATGGTCGAATTTATGCAAGATGAGGGTAAAATCTACGAGGGAGAAATCACTTTGGGATTTTCTACCACGACGGAAGATGCCAGCGGGGTTTAAAAGGAGACTTTCAATCTGCCATGGAAAATATGTCCAAATATAATTCGAAAAAGATTTGGGGCAGATTAAGAGACTATACATCTTTAATATCAAGCTTTGGTCTATTAAAATTTTCCATTCATCTTTAAGATGCACAAGATATTGCTTTCTTTGAGGAACAGTTGTCAAAGGCGCCAGATTCGAAAGAAGTTAGGGCTAAACTCGTTGCTCAAGCCCAAGCCATAAAAGATATTGTATTTAATCAAGAAGTGAACGACTACTTCGATACTACCGAACCAGAAAGTAAGCTAGATCGAATCATGTTCTCTTGTTATGGAGCACTCAATGCTCAATTAAAAGGAGATTAATCTCGTGCTCGAAGTTTGTTTGAAAGCATCGCCCATGAAAATCCAGAGCTTTTTATGTTCAGGAAGCGCAGAAATATTTAGAAGGAGAAAACTGATGTCAGAACGTACCGCTTTACCGATTGGGAGTGTTGTTCGAGTGAGAGAAGGTGTGGAGCCTGTCATGATTGTTAATCATTGTCCAGTTACTAAAAAGCAGAGGCAAAAATGAAACTAGGACCATTTGGATTGGGCTTATTAATAGGGTGGTAAAACATGGAAATACAATTACAATTACGTGGAAACTCAGAAGGATTTATCCTTCAGTCAAAATTACCTGATGATGAACATTGGACTGAAAGAATTGAAATCGTTCAAGAAGAGGAAGGTTATCGTCTATATGCAAAAGATGTAGAAATTCTTGTCTTGAAAGAATCAGAATATATTTCTAAAAGAAAAAGAATAGTCGCAAGAGGGTTAAATAAGGATTTGATTTATTATGAAGAAAAAAGATTTGAACATTTATGGGAACAAGCATACTGGCATGGAGTTTTTCAATTCAATTTAAATAACTATGAGATGAAGTGTGTAGGTTCAGGTAGTAAAGGAGATATTTTACCTGTCACAAAAGATGGCATTCCGATTGCAGTTTATGCTACAAGTAATATTGCAATTGCTGGAAAGAGAAACTTTTCTCTCTATACTGAAAATATTGACGAAATTGACAATTTACTGATGTTTTACGTAATTGATTATATTAGGGGATATGACTTTTTAGATATTGATTCTTTATCTGCAAGATATCGTTTCTTTTATCGATTCGATAAACGCTCAGCTATAACGAAGGAACATTTAGATATGCTTCCAGAGGAGAGAAGACCTTCTAAGTTAGAGGCGTTTATCATCTATTTTTTATCAGCCTTTCTTGTTGTGGGTGTAAGCTTGGTATCATTACGCCCTTTGTTCGCATTTTTAGTAGGATTACTAATACATTATATTTTTACTATCTTAAAAAATTGGAGAGACAGCGGTGAATAGTAGGGTATTTACCTATAGATTTATTATTGATGCTACATAAAAAACATTAAAAAACATGCCAATAGCCTAATCAAAGGCATGAGAGGATGGTTTAAATGATACTAGAACGAGTTAATATAACTTTATTGACCACAACTGAAGAGAGGAAACTAGAAAGCAAGACATGAACGGTATTATCAACTTAAAAAAAGAAGCAGGCATGACCTCGCATGATGCGGTTTTTAAACTGCGTAAGATTTTAGGAACAAAGAAGATTGGCCATGGTGGGACCTTGGATCCGGATGTTGTGGGCGTTTTACCCATTGCTGTAGGGAAGGCGACTCGCATGGTAGAGTTCATGCAGGATGAGGGCAAGGTCTATGAAGGAGAAATCACTTTGGGATTTTCTACCACGACCGAGGATGCTAGTGGGGAAATCGTTGAGCGGACTCCAGTGGAATCACCTTTAGATGCAGCAGAGGTAGACCACATGATTGCCCAAATGGTGGGAGAGATCGAGCAGGTACCGCCTATGTACTCGGCTGTCAAGGTCAATGGTCGCAAGCTCTATGAATATGCGCGTGCAGGTGAAGAAGTGGAACGGCCGGTTCGACAGGTGACCATTTATGACTTTACGCGTACCAGTGATATTGGCTACGAGGAAGGCCTGGCCCGTTTTCGCTTCCGGGTCAAATGCAGCAAGGGGACCTATATCCGGACCTTGTCGGTGGACCTTGGTCAAAAGTTGGGTTATGCAGCCCATATGTCTCATTTGACCAGAACCAGTGCCGCTGGTTTGTCACTAGAAGATGCCCTAACCCTGGAAGAAGTGGCTGAAAAGGTAAGTCAAGGAGATATGAGCTTCCTTCACCCACTTGAGATTGGGATCGGAGATCTGGAAAAAGTAGAGCTGACAGTAGAAGAGGTCGGTGAAGTCCAAGTGGGACGCTTTATTCCAGTTGAGAGCGAAGCCAGAGAGTTAGCTGCTTTTTACCAAGAGAAATTGATAGCCATTTTGGAAAAAAGGGAAGAACTTTACAAACCTCGCAAGGTTTTTCTGACAGAAAGTGTGTTACAATAAATTTATGAACATTTGTTATGTAACTAGTGAAAAAGAAATAAAAGCTCAAGCAGATGCCGTTCTTGTCTTGGGCTATTTTGACGGTCTTCATCGTGGGCATCAGGAGCTCTTTCGGACAGCTCGCACGATTGCCAATGAGCAAGGACTTCGAGTAGCTGTTTTGACCTTTCCAGAATCTCCAAAATTGGCTTTTGCCCGTTATCAACCAGAATTACTCCTCCACCTCCAAAATCCAGAGGAGCGTTTTAAACGAATGGAAGAACTTGGAGTCGATGATCTTTATCTCATTGATTTTACCAGTGATTTTGCGGCTCATACAGCTGAAGAATTCGTTGCTACCTACCTAGCAAGACTTCGAGCGCGTGTCTTAGTGGCAGGCTTTGATTATAGCTTTGGTAGCGACAAGAAAGTAGCTAGTGATTTGGGAACCTATTTTAAAGGCCAAGTCATCGTAGTTCCACCTGTCCTAGACCAGGGCGAAAAAATCAGCTCGACCCGTATTCGCCAGGCCATTGCCTCTGGCCAAGTGAAAGAAGCAGCCAATCTTTTGGGGTATCCCTTATCCAGCCGTGGCATCGTCGTTCATGGAGATGCAAGAGGGCGAACCATTGGTTTTCCAACAGCCAATCTGGCACCGATCGATCGGACCCATCTTCCTCAAGATGGTGTTTATGTGGTTGAAGTAGAAGTGCTGGGGAAACGTCACCGTGGGATGGCTTCTGTAGGGAAAAACTCTACCTTTGATGGGACGGAGCTTCGCTTTGAAGCCAATATCTTTGATTTTTCTAAAGATATTTATGGGCACACCATTCGGATTTTTTGGTTAGACAAAATTCGAGAAATGGTCAAATTTGACAGTGTAGAAGCGCTTGTGGAGCAACTGCGCCAGGATGAGATTTTAGCTCGTCAATGGACAAATTGATTTTTGTTAGAAATTCTCCCTTAAGGGGAGAATTTTCTTTGTCTAAATTAAAAAATCACTATGCAAGCACGGAATAATTTTGTATAATAGAGTCAGCTAAGTGTGTCCAAAAAAAGAAGAGAAGAACATGATTACATTATTTTTGTCTCCGAGTTGTACATCCTGTCGGAAGGCCCGGGCTTGGTTAGAAAAACATGAGGTTCCTTTTAAGGAACACAATATTATGACGAGTCCTCTAACAACTGAGGAGTTGCGAAATATTTTAGCTCTAACTGAGAACGGTACAGACGATATTATTTCAACTCGTTCTAAAATTTTTCAGAAGTTAAATGTTGATGTAGAGGATTTATCGATTTCTGCTTTAATCAAGTTGATTGAGGAAAATCCTAGTCTTTTGCGTCGCCCAATTATTCTAGACAAGAAACGGATGCAAATCGGTTTTAATGAGGATGAAATTCGCGCATTTCTCCCTCGAGGATATCGTAAGGAAGAGTTAAGATCTGCTACATTAAGAGCGGAGATCCATTAATATGAATAAGAATTATAGTTACCCACTCGATTTATCGTGGAGCACTGAAGAGCTTGCTTCGGTGCTTTCTTTTTTTAATCAGGTTGAACAAGCCTATGAACAAAAGGCAGATGCTCGTATCTACCTAGAAGCCTATAAGGCCTTTAAGAAAGTTGTCCCAAGTATTGGCGAAGAAAAGCGTCTGGGCAAGGAGTTTGAAGAGGTCAGTGGCTACTCACTTTACCGCGCAACCAAAGCCGCGAAAGAAAAAGGGGAAGGATGGTTTTCGATTGATCAATAAATTAGAATTTGCTAAGACCATTGTCAAAGAAGCAGGAAGCTATCTAAGAGAACACTTACATGACCAGCTAGCGATTACTGTCAAAACAAATCCGACGGATTTGGTGACTCAGATGGATCAGGAAGTGCAAGCAACCCTGGTCCGTAAGATTTTGGAAGCTTATCCAGAAGATCAAATTTTTGCTGAAGAAGATGAACTTCGTGCTCCTATTCACTCCGGTAAGGTTTGGGTGATTGATCCCATTGATGGGACCAATAATTTTGTGACCCAAAAAGAAGATTTTGCTGTTATGGTTGCCTATTTTGAAGAAGGTCTTGGCCAGTTTGGCTTGATCTATGATGTCATGCGCGACCATCTCTTTTTTGGTGGAAAGGATTTTGGAGTCTTTTGCAATGACAAAGAACTGAAACCCTTTCAAAATCGGCCTCTTGGGGACTTATTAGTGGCTTCTAATGTCGGCATGCTCAAGTCCAACGCCTGGGGTATGGCTGATCTGGGAGCAGAGTGCTTGGGAATTCGGGTCTACGGGAGCGCTGGCATCAGCTTTACCAAGATTCTATCTGGTGGCATTTTAGGCTACTTTAGCTATATCTGGCCTTGGGATTATGCCACTGCAGCTATTATGGGCGAGTGCCTCGGATACTCAGTCTTGACCTTAGAAGGGAAAGAACCTAACTATGAGAGCTTGGAGCCTATCATGATGGTCCCAACTTGTAAACTAGATGAGATTCAACCTTTTTTGACGAAAGGAAAAGACGCATGACCTTTCCTCAAGGATTTAAAGAAAAGTATACCCAATTACTTGGAAAAGAGGCCAAGGCTTTCTTTCAAACCTTTGACGAGCCAGCAATATCTGCCTATCGAACCAATCCTTTAAAGGCGGAGCAAATCAGAGGTAATGAGCCTATTCCAGGCATGCCTTGGAGTTACTATGGTAAGGTGTCGGGAAAATCCATTGCCCATGTCTCTGGACTGGTCTACTCGCAAGAACCGGCTGCCCAAATGGTAGCCCAAGTAGCTCATCCAAAACCAGGTATGAAGGTCTTGGATCTTGCGGCAGCACCGGGTGGGAAGACGACCCACTTGCTCTCTTATTTAGACAATCAAGGACTCCTCGTTTCCAATGAAATCCACAAGGGCCGCTCTAAGATTTTGGTCGAGAATGTCGAACGCTTTGGAGCACGTAATGTCGTGGTGACCAATGAATCAGCCGATCGCTTGGCTAAGGTTTTCCCAGCCTATTTTGATTTGATTGTTTTGGATGCTCCGTGTTCTGGTGAAGGAATGTTCCGGAAGCAGCCAGATGCTATGGACTATTGGCATCCTGATTATCCAGCCCAATGTGCTGGTCTCCAGAGAGAAATCTTAACAGATGCTATCAAGATGCTGGCACCAGGTGGACAGCTAGTTTATTCGACCTGTACCTGGGCACCGGAAGAGAATGAAGAGATTGTCTCTTGGCTCTTAGAAGAATATGAGTTGGAATTGCTACCGATTGAAAAAATCAATGGCATGGTAGAGGGGATTGGCTATCCTGAAACAGCCCGGATGTATCCCCATCGTTTCAAAGGGGAAGGGCAATTTGTTGCTAAATTCCTTTATCACAGAAAGCCTGAAGTTAAGAAGATCAAGGAAGGACGTTCCAATCTAACGGCTGAGCAGAAGAAACTGTGGCAAGCTTTTGCTATGGACTGTTTAGCCATTGATTTAGAGGGTCTCTACCAGTGTTTTGGAGACCAGCTTTATCTCTTACCGGTTGGACTTCCTGATTTGAAAAAGGTCAAGATTGCTCGCAATGGATTGCACCTTGGAACCTTTAAGAAAAATCGCTTTGAACCTAGCTTTGCTTTGGGCCTAGCTCTGAAACCAGATCAAGTGAAGAAATCGGTCAGCTTGTCGGATCCAGACTTTATGAAGTACGTGGCTGGAGAGACTATTCAGCTAGATCAAGACTACCAAAATGGTTGGTATCAGGTCTTAGCTGGAGGCAATGGTTTAGGTTTTGCAAAAGTGACTGGACGGACCTTAAAAAATTTCTTTCCTAAAGGTTTGAGATTTAGATAAATTATTAGGAAATGCCGTCTTTCTATGTTATAGTGGAAATAGAGTGATTCTTGCTAGAATACTAGAAGATAACAAGTGTTTAGAGATAAGATTTAAACGATATTTGATTATGATTCAAGGAGACTTACATTGAATAAATGCAAAAAGCTAGTCCTTGGGCTAGCAACAGTAGCACTTGCAGCTTCTCTTTCTGCCTGTGCGTCTTGGATTGACCGTGGAGAAGCGATTACAGCTGTTGGATCAACAGCCCTACAACCGCTCGTTGAAGGGGTGGTAGATCGTTATATTGAAGAGCATCCCGGTAAGATTGTCAATGTCCAAGGGGGTGGATCTGGTACAGGTCTTTCTCAGGTCCAATCAGGAGCTGTCGACATTGGAAATAGTGACCTTTTTGCAGAGGAAAAAGATGGCATCGATGCTTCTAGCTTGGTGGATCATCAAGTAGCAGTAGCAGGAACAGCCATCATTGCGAACAAGGGGATTTCCGTAGACGATTTAACTACTGAACAATTGCGTAAGATTTTTACTGGTGAATATACCAACTGGAAGCAATTGGGTGGTGAGGACTTGGAAATTACCATTGTGAACCGGGCAGTAGGATCTGGTAGCCGTGCTGTATTCGATGACATCATCATGGACGGCAAAGATCCTAAACAGGCTCAGGAACAGGATTCCAACGGAATGGTGAAGAACATTGTTTCCCAGACTCCAGGTGCCATTTCTTATCTGGCCTTTACCTACGTGGATGATAGTGTCAAAACCATGAAGTTAAATGGCTATGAACCAACTAAGGAAAACGTAGTGAATAATAACTGGCCAATTTGGTCCTATGAACACATGTATACCAAGGGTGAGCCAAGTAAACTGGCAAAGAAATTCTTGGATTATATGATGACAGATGAGGTCCAGCAGGAAATCGTTGGTAAGATGGGCTATATCCCAATCAATGATATGAAAGTCAGCCGTGATCTTGACGGTAACATTACGAAGAAATAAGAAGAATTAGGTAAAACATGAACGAAGTAGCAAAAAAAATGCTCGCAAAGTCCAATAATTCTCGTTTGGAAAAATTTGGTAAAACCATTACTTTCTGCTGTATGAGTTTGATTGTCTTTGTTGTAGCTTTGATTTTGATTTTTGTAGCCCAAAAGGGATTATCGACCTTCTTTGTCAACAAGGTTAATGTCTTTAGTTTCCTTTTTGGATCCATTTGGAATCCGTCAGGGAAAGAATTTGGGGCTTTGCCAATGATATTGGGTTCCTTCATTGTAACCCTTTTGTCTGCCTTGGTGGCGACGCCTTTTGCCATCGGTGCGGCAGTCTTTATGACAGAGGTTTCTCCAAAGGGAGCTCGTCTCTTACAACCGGCCATTGAGTTGTTGGTAGGGATCCCTTCTGTTGTTTACGGATTTATTGGTTTGCAAGTGGTGGTTCCATTTGTTCGTTCCATCTTTGGTGGGACAGGGTTTGGAATCTTGTCAGGGGTCTTTGTCCTCTTTGTCATGATTCTTCCAACTGTGACCTTTATGACAACAGACAGCTTACGGGCAGTACCTCGTCACTATCGGGAAGCGAGTATGGCTATGGGAGCGACTCGTTGGCAAACCATCTGGCATGTCACCTTAAAGGCCGCCCGCTCCGGTATTTTTACGGCAGTTGTCTTTGGAATGGCGCGTGCTTTCGGTGAAGCCTTGGCTATTCAGATGGTAGTCGGAAACTCAGCGGTTGTTCCAACATCTTTAACGACTCCAGCTTCCACCTTAACCTCTATTTTGACAATGGGTATCGGAAATACTGTTATGGGAACAGTTAACAACAACGTTCTCTGGTCACTTGCCTTGGTGCTCTTGCTGATGAGTTTGGCATTCAACAGCGTTATCAAATTGATCACGAAAGAAAGAGGTAAGAAGAACTATGCACGCTAAAAAAATAGATAAGATAGCGACAGGAATTCTCTATGCTATTGCTGGAATTATTGTTACGATTCTTGCCTCTTTGATTCTCTATATCCTGGTTAGAGGGTTACCGCATGTGTCTTGGACCTTCTTGACCAGCAAATCCTCTTCTTACCAAGCAGGTGGAGGGATTGGGATTCAGCTCTATAATTCCTTCTTCCTCTTAGTCATTACCTTGATTATTTCCTTCCCACTTTCTTTGGGGGCAGGGATCTACTTGTCAGAGTATGCCAAGAAGGGCCCATTGACCAACTTGGTTCGGACCTGTATTGAGATCTTGTCTTCTCTCCCATCGGTCGTAGTCGGTCTCTTTGGCTATTTGGTCTTTGTAGTGCAGTTCCAATATGGCTTCTCGATTATTTCTGGAGCCTTAGCCTTGACGGTCTTTAACCTGCCACAGATGACGCGGAACATTGAAGATAGTTTGCAAAACGTCCACCATACACAAAGAGAGGCAGGACTTGCGCTTGGGATTTCTCGTTGGGAAACCGTGATTCACGTGGTGGTACCGGAAGCTTTACCAAGTATCATTACGGGTGTTGTACTAGCTTCTGGACGGATTTTTGGGGAAGCAGCGGCCTTGATTTATACAGCTGGTCAGTCTGCCCCAGCCTTGGATTGGAGTAACTGGAACCTCTTTAGTGTGACCAGTCCGATCTCTATTTTCCGTCAAGCAGAAACACTAGCAGTCCACATTTGGAAGGTCAATAGTGAAGGAACCATTCCAGATGCTATTGAAGTATCCGCTGGATCTGCAGCAGTTTTGTTGATCTTCATTTTGATTTTCAACTTTGGAGCGCGTAAGCTCGGTACTTACCTCCATAAGAAATTAACCTCAGCATAAAAGGAGAAGAAATGTCAAAGTACAATTGGGATGAGAAACATATCATTACTTTTCCTGAAGAAAAAGTGGTCCTTTCGACCAAAGACTTGCATGTCTACTATGGTTCAAATGAATCCATCAAGGGCGTGGATATGCAATTTGAGAAGAATAAAATCACAGCTTTGATTGGTCCTTCTGGATCTGGAAAGTCCACCTATCTTAGAAGTTTGAACCGGATGAACGATACCATTGATATTGCGCGTGTGACTGGTGAGATCTGGTATGAAGGGATCGACGTCAACCGTCCTGATATCAATGTCTATGAAATGAGAAAACATATCGGGATGGTCTTCCAACGACCAAATCCCTTTGCCAAGTCCATCTACCGCAATATTACCTTCCCTCACGAACGTGCAGGAGTCAAAGACAAGAAGGTCTTGGATGAAATCGTAGAAAAATCCTTGAAGCAAGCAGCCCTCTGGGATCAGGTTAAGGATGACTTGCACAAGTCTGCTTTGACGCTCTCAGGAGGTCAACAGCAACGCCTTTGTATTGCCCGTGCCATCTCCGTCAAACCAGAGATTTTGCTCATGGATGAGCCGGCTTCAGCCTTAGATCCTATCGCAACAGCCCAGTTGGAAGAAACCATGTTGGAGTTGAAGAAGGATTACACTATTATCATCGTGACCCACAGTATGCAACAGGCTGCTCGTGCTAGTGATTATACAGGATTCTTTTATCTAGGCGATTTGATCGAGTATGATAAAACAGCCAACATTTTCCAAAATGCAAAACTACAATCAACCAACGATTATGTGTCTGGTCACTTTGGATAGGAATTGGTAACATAGAAACAACATAAGGATGAAAACATGACAGAACCAATTTTGCAAGTCAAGGACTTGTCGGTTTATTACAATAAGAAAAAGGCACTGAATAGTGTGTCACTGGATTTCACCCCTAAAGAAATCACGGCTTTAATCGGACCGTCTGGATCAGGGAAGTCTACCTTGCTCAAAGCCATCAACCGGATGGGCGATTTGAACCATGAGGTGACGACGACAGGAACCGTCATCTATAATGGTCACAATATCTATAGTCCACGGACGGATACGGTAGAGCTCCGTAAGGAAATCGGGATGGTTTTCCAACAACCCAACCCTTTCCCCATGTCTATCTATGACAATGTCACCTATGGACTCATGATTAATGGAATCAAGGACAAGCAAGTCTTGGATGAAGCGGTCGAAACCTCTTTGAAAAACGCTTCTATTTGGGATGAGGTCAAGGATCGCCTTCATGATTCAGCAATCGGGCTTTCAGGGGGGCAACAACAACGGGTTTGTGTGGCGCGTGTCCTAGCAACTAGTCCAAAGATTATCCTCTTGGATGAGCCAACTTCAGCCTTGGACCCGATTTCTGCTGGAAAGATTGAAGAAACGCTTTATGGGTTGAAGGATCGTTACACCATGCTCTTGGTGACCCGGTCTATGCAACAAGCCAGTCGGATTTCGGATAAGACAGCCTTTTTCTTGGATGGGGACCTCATCGAGTATGATGACACCTCAAAAATCTTCTTGAACCCTGCTCGTAAGGAAACAGAAGATTATGTATCAGGGAAGTTTGGATAAGAAAGGGAAAGTAAATGTTACGTGTACAATTTGAAGAAGATTTAGAAAAACTTCATAATCAGTTTTATGCCATGGGAAATGAAGTCTTGACCCAGATCAACCGCACGGTTCGAGCTTTTGTCACTCATGACCGGGATCTGGCACGCCAGGTTATCGAAGATGATGCAGAGATTAATGAATATGAAGTGAAGTTGGAGCGCAAATCCTTTGAAATGATTGCCCTTCAACAACCTGTTTCTCAAGACCTTCGGATGGTCATGACAGTCTTAAAAGCTGTATCTGACGTAGAGCGGATGGGAGACCACGCTGTGTCCATTGCCCGTGCAACCATTCGTATGAAGGGAGAACTTCGTAGTAAGGTTGTAGAGGAAGAAATCAGCAAAATGGGTCGAGAAGTCAAAGACTTTGTCGAAGCAACCTTGGAGCTTTACTTAAAAGGGGATGTAGAAACAGCCTATGAAGTAGCAACTCGTGATGAAAAAATTAATGAGTACTATGATCGTATTCAAGAGTTGGCAACGGAAGAAATCAAGCATAATCCTGACTTGATTATCACTGGACGTGATTACTTCCAAGTGATCAATTACTTGGAGCGTATTGGTGATTATGCTAAAAATATCTGTGAGTGGGTTGTCTACTTCGAAACAGGAAAAATTGTGGAATTATAAGAAAATAAAGTCTGAGGTCATCATCTCAGACTTTATTTTTTATAGATCTGGTTTTGCCCCCTCTTACCTTACAGTTAGTAGGATTTATGTTAGAATAGAAGATGATAAAAAATGAAGAAGGAGTTACCCATGCAAGCAGTTGCACATTTTATTGATACATTTGTACCTGAGCACTACGATCTATTCTTAGATTTAAACCGCTCAGACAAAACTTTCTCGGGGAAAGTGACCATTAGCGGAGAAGCAAAAGAGACTCGCATCTCTCTTCATCAAAAGGATTTGACCATCCAATCTGCTCAAGTAGATGGGCAAGATTGTGCCTTTACAGTCAATGATGAGGAAGAAGCGGTCTTTGTTGAACTTCCTGCCACAGGTAAAGTAAACCTTACCCTCACTTATACAGGGAAGATTACCGATAATATGACTGGGATCTATCCGTCTTACTACACAGTAGATGGCGTTAAAAAGGAAGTGATCTCTACTCAATTTGAAAGTCACTTTGCTCGTGAAGCCTTCCCAAGTGTGGATGAGCCAGAAGCCAAAGCGACCTTTGATTTGGCTGTGAAATTTGACCAAGAAGAGGGAGAAATCGTTCTTTCTAATATGCCTGAAATCGATGTCGAAAGTCGAAAAGAAACAGGTATTTGGAAGTTTGATACGACTCCTCGTATGTCATCTTATCTCTTGGCCTTTGCGGCTGGAGATTTGCAGGGTGTGACAGCTAAGACCAAGAATGGAACCCTAGTCGGTGTCTACTCTACCAAAGCTCACCCATTAGAAAACTTAGACTTCTCATTAGATATTGCCGTTCGTGCCATTGAATTCTATGAAGACTACTATGGAGTGAAGTATCCAATCCCTCAATCCCTTCATATCGCCCTTCCAGACTTCTCTTCAGGAGCTATGGAAAACTGGGGCTTGGTAACCTATCTACCTCCTTGTAGATGAGAACTCGACAGCCCAAAGCCGTCAAACAGTAGCCTTAGTCGTAGCTCACGAGTTGGCTCACCAATGGTTTGGTAACCTCGTGACCATGAAGTGGTGGGATGACCTCTGGTTGAATGAAAGCTTCGCCAATATGATGGAATATGTCTGCTTGGATGCCATCGAACCAAGCTGGAATATCTTTGAAGACTTCCAAACAACCGGTGTACCTGCTGCCTTGAAACGCGATGCTACAGATGGCGTTCAATCCGTCCATGTAGAAGTGAAACACCCAGACGAGATCAACACCCTATTTGACCCTGCAATCGTTTACGCCAAGGGTAGCCGGCTCATGCACATGCTTCGCCGCTGGTTAGGTGATGCTGCCTTCCGTAAAGGTTTGAAGATCTACTTTGAAAAACACCAATACGGCAATACCATCGGTCGTGACCTTTGGGATGCTCTTGGTCAAGCTTCAGGTCGTGATGTCGCAGCCTTTATGGATTCTTGGTTGGAGCAACCAGGATACCCTGTTGTCTCAGCTTCAGTAGAGAACGATACCTTGATCATCCGTCAAGAGCAGTTCTTTATCGGAGAAAGAGAAGAAAAAGGCCGCAAGTGGGTTGTACCATTGAATAGCAACTGGACCGGTATTCCAGATACCTTGGAAACAGAAGTCTTAGAAATTCCAAACTACAGTGCCTTGAAAGTTGCTAATAGCGGTGCTCTTCGCTTCAATACAGAAAATACGGCTCACTATATCAGTGACTACCGTGGGGAATTGTTGGAAGACATCCTTGCTGACCTTGCGAACTTAGATAGCACTTCGAAATTGCAAGTGGTTCAAGAACGCCGTCTCTTAGCGGAAAGCGGTCAAATTTCTTATGCAAGCCTCTTGCCAGTGATTGAACACTTGACAGAAGAAAGTTCCTTCTTGGTAGTTTCTGCTGTTTCGAGCGTCTTGAGTGGAATCAGTCTCTTTGTGGATGAAGGAACTGAAACAGAAGCTGCCTTCCATGAGCTGTTGAAACGGATGAACCTTTACAACTTTGAACGCTTGGGATTAGAAGCTAAGCCAGGTGAAGCAGAAGAGGACGAAAAAGTACGTCAACTAATGATTGCTAACATGATTAAGGCCAATGACGAAGCTGCACAAGCACAAGCGAGTGCCATCTTTGAAGCTCATGCATCTGATCTAGAAAAACTTCCAGCTGCTATTCGTATGCAAATACTGATTAACCAAATCAAGCATCAGGAAACCAAGGCGCTTAGCCAGCAATACCTAGATACCTATGTGAAGACAGTGGATGGAAACTTTAAACGCCAGTTGGCTGCAGCTCTTTCTTACACCAAGGATGCGGAAACCTTGGAAGCTCTATTGAAGGAGTGGAAGAACAAGGATGTGGTGAAACCTCAAGACTTGGCTATGAGCTGGTACTTCAATTTCTTGCACCATGACTTTACCCAAGCTAGAACCTGGACTTGGGCGCGTGAAAACTGGGATTGGATCAAGAAAGCACTCGGTGGTGATATGAGTTTTGATAAGTTTGTCATCTACCCAGCTAACTGTTTTAAGACCCGTGAACGGTTGAATGAATACAAGGCCTTCTTTGAGCCTCAATTGGATGATATGGCGATCAGCCGTAATATCAAGATGGGAATCAAAGAAATAGCGGCTCGTATCGATCTTATTGAGCGGGAGAAAGCAGCTGTTGAAGCAGCCCTTCTAGCAACGAAATAAAGAAAAAAGCTCTTAGAGAGGAACCTGCGGCTTTGCAGGCCTCTCTAAGAGTTTTTATTTTGTCTTTTTGAAATAAGGAAAATGTTTAAGATTGCGATAAAGAATGACCGCGAAAATCGTTGTCAACGTCATCTTAATCAAATCTGGCACTACAAAAGGTAAGACGACAAATTTTACTGCGAAATCTAAAGATTTATGGGCAATGAGCATAAAACCTAAGGCACCTCCAATAAAGAGAACGACTTCTCCTAAAGCGTTAGCAAGAAAAATACGAATGGGTTGTCCTTTTTGGCCAGCAAAGATTGAAGTCACCAAAGCACGAAGGGGAAAGAAGAAAAGGAATCCAGCAGTGGGACCGTAGAAGGAGCTGATGCCTCCGTGACCACCTGCAAAGACGGGGAGGCCAATGGCACCTAAGAGGAGGTAAATGAGAACGGAAAGGGTGGCTTCTTTTGGACGGTAGATGCTGGCGATCAATCCAATCGCTAAAGTCTGAAGCGTGATAGGAATGGGTCCAAGTGGGATTGTAAAAGGGGATAGGGCAGCAATCAGTGCTGCTCCAAGGGCAATTAATGTCATTGATTCTATTTTTTTCAAAACAGTAAACCTCACTTTATTTTTATGGTAACTATTCTACAAAAAAGAAGGCCAGCCTGTCAAGTCCTCTATTCAGCTGTGACAAATGTCTCCATCCTCATTTTAGGAAAGTTTAAGAAAAAATTTAGTCACGATTAAGGAAGAATCGGTAAACTATCCCTATCTAAACAAAGGCCTTGTTTAAATAAATAATTTAAGGAATGGAAAGAATGCAAGCTTCGAATGAACATAAGCAAGAAAGAACTGAAAAAATGATTGTCGTTAAGAAAAGTCCAAAGTGGTGGGCAACTGCCGCAGCAACAGGAGGACTTGTCGTAGGAATGACTGGTGGATTTGGATTGGGAATGTTGGCGACAGCCAATACGAGTCCCCAGCGTCAGCAAGCTACGGTCGCTACACAAAATAGCAAGCAGCCTGCCCAAAATCCTCAAGGACAAAATAGCCAGGGCAAGGATCAAAATAGCCCTTCAAATGCTCAAGGTTTCAATGGCCAAAATGGTGCTCCAGGGCAAGGAGAAATGAACGGTCAACCACCTCAAGGAGGGGGCTCGCAAGGTGGTCAAGGACAAGATGGCTTTGGTGGAGGACCAGGCGGTATGCCACCGCAAGATGGCCAAAACGGTGGACCAGGACAAGGAGACATGAATGGCCAACCACCACAAAATGGAGGGCCTCAAGGTCAACAAGACAAGCAACAAAATGGTAAATCGAGTAAAAAGTCCTCCAAGAAATCCTCTTCGAAAAAATCGTCTAGCAATACAAACAATTCATCAAAGGATGAGACAGGGACAGCAGGCTAAGAAAAAACTTGAAATCGCTATCTGAATGCTACTGAATGAAGCCCGGTCATGTTATAATAGAGTAGAAAATACTCGTCATCCCTGTATGGAAGAATGAGAAGGAGAAAGTACACATGATTAAGATTCTATTAGTCGAAGACGACCTCGGTTTGTCTAATTCAGTATTTGATTTTTTAGATGACTTTGCAGATGTCATGCAAGTCTTTGATGGAGACGAAGGCCTTTATGAGGCTGAAAGTGGGATCTACGACCTCATTTTGCTTGACCTCATGCTTCCTGAAAAAGATGGTTTCCAAGTTCTGAAAGAATTGAGAGATAAGGGTGTCTCCACTCCAGTATTGATTATGACAGCCAAAGAGAGCTTGGACGATAAGGGCCATGGGTTTGAGTTGGGAGCAGATGACTACCTGACCAAGCCATTCTACCTAGAAGAACTCAAGATGCGGATCCAAGCATTGTTGAAGCGCTCTGGTAAGGTCAATGAAAATACCCTTTCTTATGGAAATGTAACCGTTAATCTCTCGACAAACTCTACGCTTGTTGAAGGGAAAGAAGTGGAGCTATTAGGGAAAGAATTTGACCTTTTGGTCTATTTCCTTCAAAATCAAAATGTTATCCTGCCCAAAACACAAATCTTTGATCGACTTTGGGGATTTGATAGCGATACGACCATTTCGGTTGTTGAAGTGTATGTTTCTAAGATTCGTAAGAAGTTAAAAGGAACAGAATTTGCAAAAAATCTCCAAACATTGCGTAGCGTGGGGTACATTCTGAAAGATGCTCAATAAAATTAAAAAAACTGTCAATGCGGATGACTTTTCTTATTTCATCCGCTATTTCGGACTCTTTACCTTGATTTTCTCAACCATGACCTTGATTATTATTCAAGTGATGCGGTCAAGTCTGTATACAACGGTTGATGAAAATTTAAAGATGCTGAGTAAAGATCGTTATTCCATCATTAGCTTGGCCAATCGTACCGGAAATGGGATGGGAAGAGACGAACCAGATGATGACCGACCAGAAGATGATGAACCTGGTCCCGAGGATGGCCCTAGACCATCGGTCACTTCCAATAGTACAGCCATCCTCTTGAATGATAATTTTGAAAATGTGACGACGGATAATGGTTTCCTAGATCTAAAAACAGTAACCTTTAGTCGCAGTTATTTAAACAAGATCAAGCAGATTCAAATTACCAATCATTATAAGCAAAAAGAAAGTTACCGAGCTTATTTGGTGGATATTGACCCTGATGATTATATCGATGGGGTGAAATACGCCGTAATCATGACCAATATCAGCCAGTTGGAGCAGACCAGTGAAAAACACGAGAGCCAAATCGCCTTGGTCATGATTTGCTTCTGGGGCATTTCCCTCTTTGCAAGTATCTTCCTGGCTAAAATGAGTGTGAAACCTCTCTTAGAGAGCATGAACCGGCAAAAGACTTTTGTCGAAAATGCCTCTCATGAACTGCGGACACCTTTAGCGGTTTTGCAAAATCGTTTGGAAACCTTATTCCGAAAACCAGAGGCAACAATCATGGAATCCAGTGAGAATATCGCCTCCTCTTTGGATGAGGTCCGCAATATGCACTTATTGACGACCAATCTCTTAAACTTAGCCCGTCGAGATGATGGGATTAAACCGGAGTTTTGCGAGATCAAACCATCCTTTTTCGACCAAACTTTTGCCAATTATGAAATCATTGCCGAAGAAAATGATAAAATCTTCGAGTATGAGAATCAGGTCGAAAGGAGTCTGGTGTCTGATAAGGTCCTACTGAAACAGCTGATGACCATCTTGTATGACAATGCTCTCAAATATACGGAGGAAGAAGGAAGAATACGATTTGTCGCCCAATTCAAGGATCGTTATCTCTATCTTAGGGTAGAGGATAATGGACCAGGGATTGCAGACGAAGATAAAAAACGGATTTTTGATCGTTTCTATCGAGTGGATAAGGCGCGAACCCGTCAAAAAGGTGGTTTTGGCTTAGGGCTTTCTTTAGCCAAGCAAATCGTAGAAGCCTTTAATGGTACCATTACTGTTCGAGATAACAAGCCTAAAGGTGCTATTTTTGAGGTAAAGCTAGCAACTAAATCAGATAGTAAAAAGAAATCCAGTTCTAAATCAACGAAGAACAAGTAAGAGAGTGGGACAGAAGTCCTAGTCTCTCAATTGTCTTTGGATTGTCGAGCAAGACGCAGTGGTTGAGTGGGCTCTACTACGCTGATTTCATCAGCTTTTACAGTCCTATTCAACTGTGCGGAGGTGGGACGACGAAGTCGAATTCTAACGAATTACCGATTCTGTCCCACTCTCTTTTTCATCCATTTCAAATAATCGCTATTTTTGTTTGACTAGTGTATAATAGTAAAAAAGAAAGAGGTGTCTTATGGCTTCAAAAATGTTACACACTTGTTTACGAGTGGAGAATTTAGAAAAATCAATTGCTTTTTATGCAGATGCGTTTGGATTTAAGGAATTGCGTCGCAAGGATTTTCCTGAATACAAATTTACGATCGTCTATCTTGGCTTAGAAGGAGATGACTATGAGTTAGAATTAACTTACAACTACGATCATGGTCCTTACGTCATTGGAGATGGCTTTGCCCATGTTGCCTTGAGTACTCCAGACCTTGAAGCCCTTCATGCGGAGCATAAGGAAAAAGGTTACCAAGTAACAGATCCAAAAGGATTGCCAGGAACACTTCCAAACTATTACTTTATTGTGGACCCAGATGGCTACAAAGTCGAAGTGATTCGTGAAAAGTCCTTATAATCAGCAATTGCAAAACATATGATATAGAGCAGGTGAAAATTGACCTGTTCTTTTTTGTGCTTGAAATTGGCGACTACTAAATGACAGAAGATTGGGCAGAAAAACCTCTAAGTTGCTAATATTTTTTAGTGTTTAATTTTCTAGATTTGAGAGTTTTCTACTGTTTTTTGGCCATAAAATTGCTATAATAAGAATATGAAGAATTCCTACTTGAAAATGTTTATCCTCATTATTCTAAACCTCCTTTTTATCGGAGGAATCTATCTAGCTTATCAGAAGATTGAGGAAGCACGCGCCATCAAAAATTATAATCAACAGCTTTCTAAAGTCATTCAGGAAGAAGAAGCGGTTGAAAAAGACAAAGATACCAGCCTTCAAAAAGGAATGGTTGGTCAAACTTATGTTGCTGCTTACTATCCGAAAGATAATGAAGAACCCATAGCAGTGGTTAAAGAGAGAATTTTGGCTGACATTGGTTCTCTTCCCCAAGAAGAGAAGAAGAACCAACAAGCAAAAGAGCTTATGTTCTACCATACCGAACGCTCAGAAGACCCATTTGTAGGGGTTCATCCTTATCAGGTGAAGAAGACCCAGTACAAGTGGCAAAACGGCAAGTTCATTAAAGATGGGATTGATAAACTACCTCTCCTCTATCTAACGGATGAGGGGACGGTCTTCCAATTTTCCCAATTGTTTACGGATGCAGATCTAGCTAAAGAAACTCTCTTAACAGAATTGCGTGCCCAGTTGGTCTTCCTTCAGTTAGGGGAAGATAGAATTGAGGAGATAATGCAAGCTGTCTCAGCAAGTGATATGGCAAGCTGGCAGTTCACCTATAATAAAGGTGTACTTTCCATCACACTTCCAGTAGATATTGAAGGTATGGAAACTTTTGATGTTCCTCTCTCCAAGCTCTATGATGTGATTGATTCTGCTCGTCTGAATGCTGAAGATCTTCAAGCTTATGAAGCCTACCAAACTCAACGTCATGCTAAGATGGTTGCCTTAACATTTGATGATGGTCCAGATCCAACGACGACCCCTCAAGCCCTGGATATCCTCAATAAGTACCATGTTAAAGCGACTTTCTTTATGCTTGGGAAGAATGTCTCAGCCTATCCTGAAGTGGCTAAACGTGTCCGTCAGGAAGGACATGAAATCGGGATCCATACATGGAATCACCCTGTCTTAACCAAGTTGCCTTTGGAGGCTGCCCAAAAAGAAATCATGGATACGAAGGAAGTGATTCAAAAGGTCACAGGAGTGCAAACGAAGATTACTCGTCCGCCTTATGGTTCGATTAATAGTGCCATTCAATATGCCGTTGACCAGGCCTTTATCATGTGGGATGTGGATACTCTGGATTGGAAGAGCCACAATACACAAGCCATCTTGGCAGAAGTGAAAAAACAAGTCAAACCAGGATCGATCATCTTGATGCATGATATTCACCAAACATCTATCAATGCCCTTCCAGCCGTGATTGAATACCTTCAATCGCAAGGCTACACCATCGTGACGGTTGATGAACTCTTAAACCACCAAGTGGAAAGTCATCGCCTCTATTACAATCGTAATTAAAAAAATCGTTCGTAGATTTACGAACGATTTAGATTGAAGATAAAGTAATTTTAAAAACTTTCCTTAGGTGAGTACGGACGTCAGCGAACTTCGTAGAAGTTCCATGACTAATTATTGAGCCTAAGGTCTCAATAATTCCGAGTGCCTGAAACAATTGTGTTTCAGGCACTTTTCTCACAGCGGAAAGTTTTTAATCTTCTTAAATGACTAAAAATAAAAGTCATTTTTTGAAAATCATCTAGCTGTCTTATGTAAAAAAATAGTTTGTTTACATTCAAAATCGTTCGTATTGCTACGAACGATTTTCTTATTCTTCCCCTATATAAAGTTGAGCTCCTTTGAGAATCAAGGGATGAACGGGAGTTAATTTTTTCAAACTTTTCAATTCTTCTGGATGGCTGACCAAGGTGATGACATAGCCCTCTTTACCCATGCGTCCGGTACGTCCAGATCGGTGGATGTAGGTTTCGGTATCTCGAGGGACTTCATAGTTGACGACACATTCTAGAGAGTCAATATCAATTCCTCGTGCCACCAAATCTGTTGCAAGAAGGAGTGTTAGCTGGTGGTCCTTAAAGCGTTCCAGAATGACTTTTCGGAACTTGACATTAACGTCACTAGCAAGTGAGACAGCGCTAACTTCCCGGTATTGGAGTTTTTCTTCGGCGCTTCCTAGGTCTGACAAGCTGTTGAAGAAAACGAGGCCACGAAAGTCTTCGACATTGGAGAGTTTTCTGAGGAGTTCAACCTTTTCTCGCTTATCCACTTCCATATAGAAGTGCTGGATATTGTCCAAGTTTTGTCCTTCCACTTGAATGGTTAGAGTATTGGGTTCGATTTGTTCTGGATCAAACTTGGTCGTTGCACTCATATAGATAAATTGATGATCTCGGGGCGCGTAGTGGCAAATCTTATCGACAAAGTGATACTGAGAGTCGCTAAACAGTTGATCAAATTCATCCAGGATGATGGTATCGACATTCATCATCTTGATTTTCTTTAACTTGATCAATTCAAAAATACGGCCTGGAGTTCCAATGAGAATTTCGGGTCCCTTTTTGAGGCGTTCGATTTGCCGTTTTTGACTAGAGCCTGAAAGGAAGAGTTGGGCACTGAGTCCAAGAGGTTCCGCCCATTGCTTGGAAACATCAAAGATTTGTCCGGCCAATTCTGTATTGGGTGATAGGATCAACAATTGTTGAGCTTTTTTAGGTTTTAGCTTGAGAAGACTAGGGAAGAGATAGGCCAGGGTCTTTCCGGTTCCTGTCGGGCTGACTCCAAGCACGTTCTCCCCTTGGGTGATCGGCTCGAAGAGGCGTTCTTGGATTTCAGTCAGTTGCTCAAAGCCGAGGGTTTTGAGTTGCTCTTGCCAGAGTGGTGGAAATGCTAGTGTCATATTAATGTTCGTCCTTAAAGTGTATTCCAGCATCTTGGCGCATAGCGTAGAGGGTTTGGTGAACCATCTGTCCTGTATGAAGCCAAGTCTGGTAAAGTGTCTGGTTGCTTTCTCTCATTATACTTGCAAAGGCCTGAGCTTCTTCCAGCATGTTATGAGAAGCAGGAGTAATCGGAAGTTGGTAACTAGTTCCAGAATGATCTTGAAAGAGAGCCTGACTAACGGCTTCGATTCCACTTAAGAAAAGGGTGCCGTCTGTTGTGTAGATTTCCGCAGGAAGATTGCTGGTCACATCTTTGCCGGCTTGAATGCCAATGACAAAGTCAGAATAAACCAAGCTACCATGTCCGTTCAAATCGATTGAATTAGGCAATTGGCGCGCTTGATAAGTTACTGATTCAGGTTGACCAAAGAGGCCGATTGCAAAGTAGAGAGGATAGATTCCCAAATCCATGAGGGCTCCACCCGCAAATTGGTCGGAGAAAATATTGGGAGTATTTCCTTTCAAGAACTCAGGCATTTTAGAAGAGTATTTGGCATAAGTCATGTGGCCACCCAAGATGGTCTTGTCTTTGAGAAAGTCTTGGATGATCGCAAAGGCTTTTTCATGATAGTTGCGAGCGGCTTCAAAGAGATAGACCTGGTGCTCCTGGGCTAATTTAACCAACTCTTTCCATTCCTTGGGAGTGGTGACAGCTGGTTTTTCAAGGATGACATGTTTCTTAGCCAAGAGGGCTAACTTTGCCTGAGGATAGTGGAGTGAATTGGGACTAGCAATGTAGATGACATCTAGGTCACTATCTAAAAAGGCAATCAGGTCATCATAGAGGGCCACTTGTCCATAAGGTTGGGTGAAACTACGAGCTTTCTCCAAGGTCCGTGAATAGACCGCTCTTAACTCATACTGGTCTGTTTCTTTAGTTGCAGCAAGGAAGGAATGGGAAATGGCACTGGTGCCGATGATACCGAGTTTCAGCATGGCAGCTCCTTTCAATCAGGTATTTACTGGTTTCATTATATCATGTTTCATCCTAAAAAGATGGAATGGGCCTTTCTAATTGGGATGGAGTATAGGAGGGAAGGTCTTCTTGGAAGGTTGATGAAAATCCTTAGAAAAAAGGTTTAAGTCGTGGTCAAGAGACCGCTTTTGTGATAGAATAAATAAGATTATAGAAAATGGAGAAGAAGATGCGAAACATACCAATTATTATCGGTGTAACAGGTGGTTCTGGTGGGGGGAAAACCAGTGTTTCTCGTGCAATTTTGTCCCACTTTCCAGATGAAAAGATTGCTATGATTGAGCACGATTCTTATTACAAGGATCAAAGTCATCTAACCTTTGAAGAGCGGATTCAGACCAACTATGACCATCCTTTTGCCTTTGATACAGACCTCATGATTGAGCAAATCAATGAGTTGTTGGCAGGCCGTCCGGTTGATATTCCAACTTATGACTATGCAGCGCACACGCGTAGTGCTAAGACTTATCGCCAGGAGCCTCAGGATGTCTTTATCGTTGAGGGGATTTTGGTCTTGGAGGACAAGCGTCTTCGTGACTTGATGGATATCAAGATTTTCGTTGATACCGACGATGATGTGCGGATCATTCGCCGGATCAAGCGAGATATGGAAGAGCGCGGTCGGAGTTTGGACAGCGTCATCGAGCAGTACTTGGGAGTGGTGAAGCCGATGTACCATCAGTTTATCGAGCCAACCAAGCGTTATGCGGATGTTATCATTCCAGAAGGCGTGACCAATACCGTAGCCATCGATTTGATTACGACCAAGATTGAGAAGATTTTGAGCGAATCACGTGAAGGATAAGATAACAAGTGAGAGAGGTTAGGAAGTAGTGTCCCAGCCTCTTTTCCATGACAAATAGGGAGAAATATGAAAAAGTTAAGAAGGGAGTTTCACTCCAGAAGTAAGGCCTTTGCCTGCCTACTGACCATGTGTGCAGGTTTTTCAGATGCCTACACCTTTATCGAAAGAGGGGGGACCTTGGCCGCGGGCCAAACGGGAAACGTGGTCTTTCTATCTGTTGGTTTAATTGGCCATGAAATCGCGGATGTGGAGGTCAAACTAGCCACCATGTTGGCCTTTATGATCGGGATTTTCTTGATGACCGTCTTTCAACGCTTCTTTAGTCATTCGGTTTGGCGGCTCAGTACCTTGGTGCCCTTGGTTTTGACGACCTTGGTGGCAGGATTTCTTCCCAAAGAAGTGCCCAATGTTCTGATTGTGCCTTTCTTTGGACTGAGCTTGGGGATTGTAGCCACTTCCTTTGGAGAAGTAGATGATTACGCCTACAACCATTCTTTTATGACAGGGAATCTCAAGAAGACCATGGTCGCATATGGAAATTTTGTACGGGAGCGGAAGATGGAGTTTTTCTGGGAGTCTCTCTTTATGACTTCTTTGATTGGGAGCTTTGTGGGAGGAGCTATTCTTTCCACCTTCCTCATCCAATATTACGGCCTTCGGACCATCTGGTTTGTTTCCCTTGTTCTGACCCTCTTTCTCTCTTATCGGGCGATTCAATATGTTCGAAGGGATATCTAGTCACATTCAAATAGTCTGATCAATCGAGGCTGGGACAAAAGTCCTAGCCTCTAAATTTTCTTTGGATTATCGAGCAAGACGCAGTGGTTGAGTGGGCTCTACTACGCTGATTTCATCAGCTTTTACAGCTCTAGTCAACTGTGCGGAGGTGGGACGACGAAATCGAATTCTAACGAATTACCGATTTCTGTCCCACTCTCTTTTATTTGGGAATATTTTCTGGATAGTTCTGATGGCAAGCTAGGTTGTTATCAAAGGTTGCTCCGTTGTAAATACTTAATTTTCTAACTAAAGTTTGGTATAATAAAGGTTATGAATATACAGGAAAAAGAATCAAATTACCAACTCTTACTAGCCCAGTTAGAAGCTCTTTTAGAGGGTGAAAGCAATGCCTTGGCCAATTTATCCAATGCCAGTGCTTTGCTCAATCAAGCCCTACCACATTCGGTCTTTGCAGGTTTTTATCTTTATGATCAAAAAGAGCTGATTTTAGGCCCCTTTCAAGGTCAGGTTTCCTGTGTCCACATTGCCTTAGGAAAAGGCGTCTGTGGAGAAGCAGCAGAGAAAAGAGAGACGCTGGTAATTGAGGATGTGACCCAGCATGCCAATTATATCTCTTGTGACAGTCGCGCCATGAGTGAGATTGTGGTTCCCATGGTCTTGAAAGACCAGTTGCTGGGAGTGTTGGATCTAGATTCGGACCAAGTGGGAGATTATGACGACCTGGATCGCCTTTATTTGGAACGTTTTGTAGCCATCTTGCTTGAAAAAACAAATTGGAATTTTAGGATGTTTGGAGTAGTAGACTAATGTATCAAGCCCTCTATCGTAAATACCGTAGCCAGACCTTTGGCCAACTTGTAGGGCAGGAGGTTATTGCGACGACCCTTCGACAAGCTGTCGAACAGGGGAAAATTAGCCATGCCTATCTCTTTTCTGGACCTCGTGGGACGGGGAAGACCAGTGTGGCGAAAATCTTTGCCAAGGCGATGAACTGCCCCAACCAAAAAGGGGGAGAGCCTTGTAATGATTGCTATATCTGTGAAGCCATTACCAATGGCAGTTTAGAGGATGTTATCGAGATTGACGCTGCTTCTAATAATGGGGTAGATGAGATCCGAGATATCCGCGATAAATCTACCTATGCGCCTAGTTTGGCTCCTCATAAGGTCTATATTATCGATGAGGTCCATATGCTCTCGACGGGAGCCTTTAATGCTCTTCTCAAGACCTTGGAAGAACCGACAGAAAATGTGGTCTTTATTTTAGCAACAACGGAATTGCACAAGATTCCAGCAACCATCCTTTCACGGGTTCAACGCTTTGAGTTCAAATCCATCAAGACGCCAGCCATTCAAGACCACCTAAAAGCTGTTTTGGATAAAGAAGGGATTGATTACGAAGAAGAAGCTGTAGCCATAATTGCCCGTCGGGCAGAAGGTGGGATGCGGGATGCCTTGTCCATTTTGGACCAGGCCCTCAGCCTGACAGCTGGTGCCCAATTGACCACTGCGACGGCTGAAGAAATCACAGGTTCCATCAGTCAAGAAGCCTTAGATCTCTATGTTGTAGCCTTGTCAGCACAAGATGCAACAGCTGCCTTGGACCAGTTGAACCTGATCTTTGATAATGGGAAAAACATGGCCCGCTTTGTGACGGACCTCTTGCAGTATTTACGGGATCTCTTGATCGTTCAGACAGGTGGGGAAAATCTCCATGTCAGTGAGAGATTTAACCAGAATCTAGCCATTCCACAAGCCACCCTCTTTGCTTGGATTGATCTTGCGACAAGGAGTTTAGCGGATATCAAAAACAGCCTGCAGCCGAAAATCTATACGGAGATGATGACCATTCGTTTGGCAGAATACAAGGGTGAGGGCCCTTCGGCTAGCCAAGCGGCTCTTCCAGCAGATTTTTCAGCACAAGTAGACCAGCTCAAAAGAGAAGTCGAGTCTCTGAAGAATCAGTTAGCTCAAGTAGCGAGTGGGGCTCCTGCAGCTAAAACAAGCCCTGCTCGTCCTCAGAAGTCTAGCAAGGGCTATCGAGTGGACCGTAATAAGCTTCAAGCTATCTTACAAGAAGCAGTTGAAAATCCAGATTTAGCCCGTAACAATCTCATTCGCCTACAGAATGCTTGGGGGGAAATTATTGAAAGCCTAGCAGGGGCAGATAGGGCTTTACTGGTTGGTTCACAGCCGGTTGCGGCCAATGAACGCCATGCGATTTTAGCTTTTGAGTCTGCCTTTAATGCCGAACAGACCATGAAGCGAGATAACCTCAATACCATGTTTGGCAATATTTTAAGCAATGCGGCAGGTTTCTCTCCGGAGATTCTGGCTATTTCAATGGAGGAATGGACCCAGGTTCGGGCGGAATTCTCTAAGAAAGCGCGTGGTCACAAGGAAGAGGCAGAAGTGGCAGAAGAGTCCGTCATTCCGGAGGGCTTCGATTTCCTCTCTGATAAAATTATAGTTCAGGAAGACTAGGATGTGCTTTTTCCAGAAAATCATGGTAGAATAACAATATGAATAAACGTCAATTTTGGACTATGGCTATCTTTACAGCCTTAGAAACCTATTTTTTTAATGATGCTGTGATGAGGGAAAACTACCTGGCAGCTATCTTTTGGGCTCTCTTGATATTGAGAAATTTACAAGTCAGCTATATCTTAGGAAAGTTGGTCGAAAGTATCGATCAACAGCTTAATCAGAAAAAACGAGATAAGTATAAAAAATAAGCACCAAGTGGTGCTTATTTTTTATGAGCTGTTGGCTCTGTTTTATAGATCCCACTGCTTGAGGGAGATTTCGCCACTGTTGAGCCAGCGTTCTTTGCCGTCCGTCAGTTGGACTAGTAGTTGTCCACTGTCCGAAATATCCTTGGCCAGGCCTTGGTAGCTAGTCTGATTTTGTTCGAAGCGGACTTCCTTACCTAGAACTAGTGAGCGTTGCTTGTAGAGGTAGATCAGCTCCTCCTCTGGACTATTGAAAAATTCCTTCCAAATCTCAGCAATCAGTTCATTGCGAGTAATGGGAGGCTGGGAGTCAAAGAGGGAACCAGCCTTGTCCTTCAGTTCCGTAGGGAAATTAGTGATGGCAAAATTAAGGCCGATACCAATGATAACATCTGTGATGAGGCCTGTTTCGATGGAGCTGATGGCTTCAGTCAGAATGCCTCCAACTTTTTTTCCCTTGTAGTAGATATCATTGACCCACTTAATATCGACATCCAATAAGGCTAGATTTTTCAGAGCCTTGTAGATAGCAGCCGCGACCATGAGGGTATAGGCGGGAGCTTGATCAAAGGGGAGATTGGGCTTGATGTGGAGCGACATGTAGATTCCCCCTTGAGAAGGGCAGAAGTAGTCGCGCCCAAAACGTCCTTTAGCAGCTGTTTGATAGGGAGCCAGATAGAGGGTAGAGGAGTCTCCTTCAGCTTCCATAGCATTCTTAGCGTCCAGTTGAGTGGATTGGGAATGAGGATTGTAGGAGACTGTTAGAGGACAATGCTCCTCGATAACTTGAGGAATTAGGAGATCTCCGGAAAGAATCTTGTAGCCTCGTTTTTTAACGGACTCAATCTCAATGCCTTCCTTTTCTAGACGCTGAATGGCCTTCCAGATAGAGGTGCGAGATAGTCCCATTTCTTGGGCTAGTTGTTCGCCGTTGACATAGTCTTGAGCTTGGGCCAAGGTTTGGTATAAAATTTCGTGTGTTTTCATAGTTCTTATTTTCTAAAAGAATGGAAGATCATCCATTCTTGGTACTTTCTCTTAAGGTGAGTTTGGTTCCTAGCATGGTGAGGGTTGGTATTTCTCTTGGAGCTAGGACTTGTTTATTAAGGACGTCCATAGCAGTACGTCCCATTTCTTCTGTAAAAACAGTGATGGTCGAGAGGGGAGGAAAAACTTGCTTGGCTAAACTGGTATCGTTAAAGGAAATGAGTTGGATATCATCTGGGACCTTAATGCCGGCTTCTTGAAAGGCGCGGAGAGCCCCAATGGCCAAGCTATCACTAGCAGCAAAATAGGCATCTGGTAAGGGTGAGCCAGACTGAAGATGAGAGGAAATGAGGTCATAGCCTGATTGAGCTGTAAAACTACCTGTGAGTATGAGTTCAGGGTGATAAATGTTTCTTTCAATACAATAGTTTCGATAGGCTCTTCGCCGAGGATCGGGAATACTTTCCAATAGGTCAGTCGTTTTTTCCTCTCCGGTTAGGAGACCAATTGTTTGACACCCTTGCTTTCGTAAATAGTGAAGGGCAGTCTGTACAGCATTTTCAAATTCAGTCGTGACACAAGGATGTCCTTGGTTGAGAGTGTTACTATCGACAAAAACCAGAGGCTTGGCTAGCTTTTCTAGCTCGACAATCTGAACTCTACTAAACTTTCCAATACAAAGGACACCAACAACTTCCTCTCCTAATCGAAAGGGAATATCATTGAAATAGCGGAGGATGCCATAATCGAGATCCTGTGCTCTTTTTTCAATGCCTAAACGGATGTTGTAGTAGTAAAGGTCGTCCAGCTCTCCCTCTTCACTTTTCCATTGGATGATGACAATTTGTTGTTTTTCTTTCTTAAAGTTCCCACTTTTCTGATGTCTGGTGTAGCCTAGTTCGTCAGCAACGGTCAAAATTCTGTGGCGGGTTTCCTCTGTTACAGAAAGACTAGTATCTTGATTCAGCACACGTGAGACAGTGGCGATGGATACGTTAGCGAGACTGGCAATATCCTTTAATGTAGCCATAAGTTTTCTCCTTCTGTCTTCTAGTATATCATAGCTTTGGCCTGGTTAGTGTAGTTTACTAAAATTTTAGTAAACTAATTGATTTGCTTTATGAAAAGGGTTACACTAAAGATAAATAACTATATAAGTGAGGTAATCGCAATGAATACTCAAGAACTTCGGAACGCTTTTCAAACAGTCTTTGGAGCAGAAGCGGATCATACCTTCTTCTCACCAGGTCGGATCAATCTAATCGGTGAGCACACAGACTATAACGGGGGTCATGTCTTCCCTGCAGCTATCACCCTTGGTACCTACGGAGCAGCTCGCAAACGCGAGGATAAGCTTCTTCGTTTCTTCTCTGCTAACTTTGAAGACAAGGGCATCATTGAAGTTCCTCTTGAAAACCTTCAGTTTGAAGAGGAGCACAACTGGACCAACTATCCAAAAGGCGTTCTTCATTTCTTGCAAGAAGCTGGTCACACCATTGATGTGGGGATGGATGTCTATGTCTACGGTAATATTCCAAATGGATCTGGTCTCTCTTCTTCAGCCTCACTAGAGATGCTGACGGGCGTCATTGCGGAAACCATCTATGGTCTTAAAGTGGATCGGGTAGAACTGGTTAAGATCGGAAAACAAACGGAAAATCATTTTATCGGGGTCAACTCTGGCATCATGGACCAGTTTGCCATCGGTATGGGGGCTGACCAACGGGCCATTTATCTGGATACCAACACTTTGGAATATGATTTGGTGCCCCTTGATTTGAAAGACAATGTCGTCGTGATTATGAATACCAATAAACGCCGTGAATTGATTGATTCAAAATACAATGAACGCCGTGCGGAATGTGAAACAGCTGTTTCAGAATTGCAAGCTAAACTAGACATCCAAACCTTGGGTGAATTGGATGTCTGGGATTTTGATACCTATAGCTACTTGATCAAGGATGAAAATCGCATCAAACGAGCTCGCCATGCGGTACTTGAAAACCAACGGACCCTCCAAGCTCGCAAGGCTCTGGAAGAAGGAGACTTGGAAGCCTTTGGACGATTCATGAATGCTTCCCACGTATCCTTAGAACACGATTATGAGGTAACTGGACTTGAATTGGATACCTTGGTGCATACAGCCTGGGAACAAGAAGGAGTGCTTGGTGCTCGTATGACGGGAGCAGGCTTTGGTGGTTGCGCCATCGCCCTTGTTAACAAAGATAAGGTTGAGGCTTTTGAAGAAGCTGTCGGCAAACGCTATGAGGAAATCGTTGGCTATGCGCCAAGTTTCTACATTGCAGAGGTTGCGGCAGGGACACGGGTGCTTGATTAAAAAGGAGATAGGATGACAGAACTGGTATTAGATGCATTTGTCACAGCCGTCATTGTGGCAAGTGACTATGAAGAGATGGATCGGATTTATCTAAAAAACCGCGTTATGAGTCGCATTGGAGAAGAAGGGCTAGACGTCCCAGCTCATCGGGCCGACTTGATCTCACTCAAAGATCAGCTGCTGGAAATCGCTGTTGCGAATGGTAAGATCCAAGATAGCATGGCCGCAAAGGACAGCTTGGGAGCGGAGTTGATGGATTGGATCACCCCTAGTCCTAGTCAGGTCAATCATCGTTTCCAGGAGACCTATCGTCAGTCCAAGGAAGACGCGATTGCGGATTTCTATGCCCTCTCCAAGCGCAATGATTACATTAAGGTCAAGGCGATTGCGCAAAATATCGCTTTTGAGGCAGAAACTCCCTATGGCTCCCTTGAAATCACCATCAATCTGTCAAAACCTGAAAAAGATCCTAAAGACATCGCAGCGGCGAAGCTGGCTAAAGCTAGTCATTATCCAGCCTGCCAACTGTGTTTTGAAAATGAAGGCTATCAAGGTCGCCTAGACCATCCTGCCCGTGCCAATCATCGGATCATCCGCTTTGACATGGACGGTCATGACTGGGGCTTTCAATATTCCCCTTATGCCTACTTCAATGAACACTGCATTTTCCTCGATAGCCAGCATGTTCCTATGGCCATTAGCCGCAAGACCTTTGAGCGACTCTTGACCATAGTAGAGACTTTTCCAGGCTATTTTGCAGGCTCCAATGCAGATCTACCCATTGTAGGAGGATCCATCCTAACTCATGACCATTATCAAGGCGGACGCCACACCTTCCCTATGGAGCTAGCAGAACTTGACCAAACCTTTACCATTCCTGGCTTCGAAGGGGTTCAAGTGGGCATCGTTCGTTGGCCAATGTCAGTCTTGCGTCTGCAGTCAGATAACAAGGAAGAGCTGATTAACTTGGCAGATCATATTTTAGCAAGCTGGCGAGGTTACTCGGATCCAGCTGTGCAAGTCTTAGCGGCATCCGACGGTCAGCCCCACCATACCATTACCCCCATTGCACGGATCCGTGATGGGCATTATGAACTGGACTTGGTGCTCCGTGACAACCAAACCTCACCAGAGCATCAAGATGGCATTTACCACCCGCATGCGGATGTGCAACACATCAAAAAAGAAAACATCGGCCTGATCGAAGTCATGGGCTTGGCGATTTTACCTCCTCGTCTCAAAGAAGAGCTCAAGCAGGTTCAAGACTATCTACTTGGACGTGAAAGCAGTGTGGCTAGTTACCACCAGGACTGGGTTGCTGACTTGAAAGTCACTCACCCATCCATCACAGAAGAAGCAGAAGCAAAAGCTATTGTTCGTGAATCAGTTGGTCAAATCTTTGCGCGCGTGCTCGAAGATGCCGGTGTCTACAAGCGAACAGCAGAAGGTCAAGCAGCCTTTAGACGCTTTGTCGCGACACTTTAAGTGTGGAGAAGAGGCAGAAATTTGGTACAATAAGAGAGAAGATAAAGAAGCGAAAGGAAAACAAATGGCAATACTCGTACTCGGAGGAGCTGGCTACATTGGTTCCCACATGGTAGACCGTTTGGTCAATGAAGGACAGGAAAAAGTCGTCGTGGTCGATAGCCTGGTCACAGGCCACCGTGCAGCGGTGCATCCAGATGCCGTCTTTTACCAAGGAGACCTGGCGGATCAAGACTTTATGCGCACTGTTTTTAAGGAACATGCAGATATCGATGCGGTCATCCACTTTGCGGCCTACTCACTGGTTGCAGAGTCTATGGCAGATCCATTGAAATATTTTGACAACAATACAGCTGGCATGGTCAAACTCTTGGAAGTCATGCATGAATGTGGGGTGCACTACATCGTCTTTTCTTCAACCGCTGCCACCTACGGTATTCCAGAAGAGATTCCGATTCTTGAAACCACTCCACAAAAACCAATCAACCCTTATGGCGAAAGCAAGCTCATGATGGAAACCATTATGCGCTGGGCCGATCAAGCCTACGGCATCAAGTATGTGCCTCTTCGTTACTTTAATGTAGCGGGTGCTAAACCTGACGGCTCGATTGGCGAAGACCATGGACCAGAGACCCATCTCTTGCCGATCGTCTTACAAGTAGCCCAAGGCAAACGTGAAAAAATCTCTATTTTTGGAGATGACTACAATACACCAGATGGGACCAATGTTCGGGACTATGTCCATCCATTTGACTTGGCAGATGCCCATCTGCTTGCGGTGGGGTATCTCAGAAAAGGGAATGAATCGACTGCCTTTAATCTGGGCTCATCGACCGGATTCTCCAATCTTCAGATTGTCGAAGCAGCCCGCAAGGTGACGGGACATCCGATCCCACTTGAGATTGCAGATCGCAGACCAGGAGATCCAGATACCTTGATCGCATCCTCTGATAAAGCGCGTGCTATCCTCGGATGGCAACCAAAATTTGATAATATCGAAACCATCATCCAAACAGCCTGGGCATGGCATTCCAGCCACCCAGAAGGCTACAATGATCGATAAGGTGGGACTGCGAACATCATTTTTGAGGGTTTTCTTATACATCTATATCTACAGTTGATCTTGTTAAATGACTGGTTTCAGACGTCAGTCGTTTTCTTAAACATCATAAAATAGTGAGGGATTCAAAATGAATAAAACTGTAAAAAATCTGACTATCCTGTTAACAGCTAGTCTCCTACTAGTTGGTTGCGGACCAAAAGAGGAACCAAAATCTACCGTTCAAACGTCCACTAAAGCTACGACAAAAGCGACAACTGAATCATCAACTAAAGCAAAGACCAAAGATTCATCAACTGATGAGGTTAAAAAAGAAGACTCAAGAGCAGGTGCCCAAAAAACTGTTCTTGAAGCGAGTGATGAAGCAGGTAAGTCAACCGTCACCTTGTATTACAAGGGAGATACTTTATTAGTACAAGAAAAGGTTGATGATTATAATATTTCAAAAATGGATGGAGACAACCCTCTTGAAGAAATGAAAGAAGCCGTTGCCATAAGCCAAGAAAAATTCAAAGATCTGATGGGAAACGGATTTGAACTGACATCAGAATACAAAGACGGTATCTTCTATATCTACAATACAATTGATTACACGAAAATCGATTTGCAAAAGCTAAAAGAAATCGTACCAGGCTTTAATCCTCTAAATGACAGTACAGTTAGTTATTCTGTGACGAAAGAAAGTCTCATTAACAGTGGTATGGTCGAAAAATAATGTTTTGATATTCTAATCGGTCAGATTTTTCGCTTTGCTAAGGCTAGTGATGACCAAATCGTGAACAAGGATTATGTCTTCCAAGCAATAATGAAGTGGTCGCCTTGATCAAGTAGCATCTTGAAATCCAGGATAATCCAGGTTGGCGAGAGCAAAAGAACCCAAATTAAATCAAATAAAATAAGAAGGTTTTACACAAATCATCAGGTGTAGCCTTCTTTTTTGGTATAATATAAAGAGAAAAGTATAAATATCAAGGATGACACAGAAGGAGAAGCTTATGAAACGAAAAGAGAAGTTAGGAGCCTTTATTCTCTTACTAGCAGGACTTATTACGGTTGGTTGTAGCAAACGAACTCCTCGACATTCTAGTCAGTTGAATAACAGCTCGGAAACAACGACGGTATCATCCTCTAGTAAAAAAGTTACTAAAAAAGAGGTGAAAAAGGATTACAAGAAGTTGTACCAGCCTGTATTTGAGGATTATCAAAAGATTTTGACATCGCCAAAAGATACAGCAAGTATCGCAAGTCTCTATCAAAGTTTACAAGCAACTGAGCGTCCAATCAATAGTTGGGCAATTGAAAATGCGGTCAACCAAGCAGATGAAATGCGTTATGCCTTTGCAGATTTAAATAACGATGGGATAGAGGAACTTCTGATTGCGGACCTAAATTTGAGTGGCAAATATTTCTTAACCGGCCTATATTATTTGAAAGCCGAGAAACCAGTCCTTTTAGCTGAAGGATTTACTGCTGGTCATGGTGGAGCAAGAAATGCAGTCCTTGTCTATAAAGGAGGAGAGGTACTGGAGCTTAGCTGGTCCTCAGGTACGGGTCAAGGTTATGGAACTCTTTATCAGCTTAATGCTAAGCAAGAGCAAGCGACTATACTCCAAGAAAAAGAGATTCAAATACAAGCAAATGATATTGCTGCTGATTTTGGAAAAAATGCATCGGATCAAATTGACTTAAGAGGCCTCGATTGGCAGGAATTTGAAGTTCCAAGTCGTTCATCTAAGTCAACAACTGAGCAAAAAGCACCATGGAATCCCAACAAATCTGCCAAGCTAGAAGCTTTTATAAAGGACTGGGGGGAAAAACTAGGACAGCCCAATTACCAAAAGGGAATCGCAGGAGGAGACGTTGGGGCCGATCATCTCTATATTCTTGGGGATGGACCAAGTGAGAAAATGAATGCCGAGTATACGGATACAGGTCTAGGAAATGCCCAGTACCGAATTGTAGAGCGTTATAGCAATTGGGACAAATACCCGGATGTTCATAGTTACTTTTTCGCTATCACCAATACGGGAGAGCCTATCGTCTTTCATTCAGATACAACTAATGGAGGACAAATGTATCTTAAACCGACAGAAAATGCTGAACTCCAGGCAGAGTTCAAACGCTTAGTGGAAGAAGAGTAAACAATAAAACGTAAGTGAGTTTGGGCTATCCCAAACTCTTTTTCTTATATATAATTTCAAATCAAAATCATTGACAGATGTAATATCTAGCATTACAATATTATAATAATGATTACACTCTTATAAAAAGTGAGATAAGGATCTTAGCTTTTAAGGAGATGGTGAGGAAGAATATGATTGAATACAAAAATGTAGTCCTACGCTACACGGAAAAGGACATTTTAAAAGATGTGAATCTCCGTATTGAAGATGGAGAATTTATGGTCTTGGTAGGACCTTCAGGATCTGGAAAAACCACCATGCTCAAGATGATCAATCGTCTTTTGGAGCCAACTGATGGCAATATCTATATGGATGGAAAACGCATCAAGGACTATGATGAACGAGAGTTACGTCTTTCTACTGGTTATGTTTTGCAGGCCATTGCTCTCTTTCCAAATCTAACTGTCGCTGAGAATATTGCTTTAATTCCAGAGATGAAAGGGTGGACTAAAAGCCAAATAGCCTCTAAAACAGAAGAACTCTTGGACAAGGTAGGTCTGCCCGCTACAGATTATGCTCATCGTTTACCAAGCGAGTTATCGGGTGGGGAGCAACAACGGATTGGCATTGTGCGGGCCATTATTGCAGAGCCAAAGATTCTATTGATGGACGAGCCCTTTTCAGCCTTGGATGCCATTTCTCGCAAACAGCTACAGGCTCTCACCAAAGACTTGCACAAAGAATTTGGTATGACGACTATCTTCGTTACTCATGATACGGACGAGGCCTTGAAATTAGGCGATCGGATTGCGGTGCTACAAGAAGGAGAGATTGTGCAGGTGGCAGATTCTGATACCATTCTAGCCCAACCAGTCAACGACTTTGTTGCGGATTTATTTGGAGGTGCTCACCATGTCTAAACTATTTGCAACCTTTCAAGAACGCTTTGGAGACTGGCTCACTGCACTGGGGCAACATTTGCAACTGTCATTACTGACCTTGCTCCTTGCGATTTTTCTAGCTGTTCCACTGGCTATTTATTTAAGTAGTCGCAAGAGAGCCAGTAACTGGGTTTTACAGGTAGCTGGGATCTTCCAGACTATTCCTTCCATGGCCCTTTTGGGGCTCTTCATTCCCATCATGGGAATCGGGACGCTTCCGGCCTTGACAGCTCTCGTCATCTATGCCATTTTTCCCATCCTTCAAAATACCATCACCGGTTTACAAGGGATTGATCCAAGCCTTGAAGAAGCGGGAACCGCCTTTGGGATGACCAAGTGGGAGCGCTTGAAGAAGTTCGAGATTCCCTTGGCCATGCCCGTTATCATGTCTGGGATTCGGACAGCAGCTGTGATGATTATCGGGACGGCTACCCTAGCTGCCTTGATTGGAGCAGGGGGACTCGGTTCCTTTATCCTTCTGGGGATTGACCGCAATAATGCCAGTTTGATTTTGATCGGTGCCCTGTCTTCTGCCTTCTTAGCCATCGCCTTTAACCTTCTTCTCAAATGGATGGAAAAGGCCAAATTGCGGACCATCTTTGCGGCCTTTGCGGTCATAATCCTGGGATTGGGAGCTAGCTATACACCAAGTATTCTTCCCAAACCGGAAAAAGAAAACCTGGTCATCGCTGGGAAGTTAGGGCCTGAACCGGAAATTCTAGCCAATATGTACAAGATCTTGATCGAAGAAAACACGGACATGACAGTGACTGTTAAACCAAATTTTGGCAAGACCACCTTCCTCTATGAGGCTCTGAAAAAAGGGGATATTGCTATCTATCCAGAGTTTACAGGGACCGTGACCGAAAGTCTCCTCAAGCCGGCGCCGCAAGTCGACCATGATCCAGAAGCAGTCTATCAAGCGGCTCGAGATGGGATCAAGAAACAAGACAACCTGGCCTTGCTCAAACCCATGGCTTATCAAAATACCTATGCTGTCGCAGTGCCCAAGAAAATTGCCCAAGAGTATGGCCTCAAGACCATTTCAGATTTGAGAAAGGTGGAAGGAGAACTTAAGGCTGGATTTACCTTGGAGTTTAATGACCGAGAGGATGGGAACAAGGGCTTGCAGAAGGTTTACGGACTCCATCTACAAGTCTCCACCATGGAGCCAGCCCTTCGTTACCAGGCTATCCAGTCCGGTGATATCCAGATCACAGATGCCTACTCAACGGATGCCGAGCTTGCTCGCTATGACCTCGTGGTCCTCCAAGATGACAAGCAACTTTTCCCGCCATATCAAGGGGCTCCCCTCATGAAAGAATCTCTTCTTAAGAAACATCCAGAATTGGAAGGGATTCTCAATCAGTTAGCTGGTAAAATCACAGCAGAGCAAATGAGCCAGATGAACTACCAAGTCGGAGTAGAAGGCAAGTCAGCTAATCAAGTGGCGCGGGACTTTTTGGTGAAAGAAGGGGTTATCAAAAAATAGAATTCTTAATAGAAAAAGTAATTTTGTTTAAGCTTCTCACCAAGGATTTCTCTTTGAACCGGATCTACTTAGTTGTTGAAGATGACTAAGAAGGGGTAGAACGGATGATTAATCGATTACTAGAGGTTGGGCATTTTGCCCCACCTCTTTTTGTGATATACTAGAGTAGTTTTTGAGACTTGAAAATAATGGGTTTTCAAGTTCAAATTTAAAAAAAGTAAAAGGAGAGAACATGGATATCTTTCTTAAGAGCATATCGGGGATCCTGGTCATTCTGGGGATGATATTAGTGGGCTTTGTCATAGGTGAAAAAGGCTGGTTTGATGACAAGTCACGTGGCTTGATCGCAAAATTAGTTACTCAAATCGCTCTGCCCTGCTATATGCTTTATACCATTACACAGCGCTTCACGTCGGGAGATCTGCTTAAAATGTTTCCGGCATTGCGGTTTCCGGCCCTGTCTATGGTTATTTTGCTTGGCATTGCAACAGCAGTAGCTAAGATCTTTGCAGTGAGACGGGACCGCCGTGGCCTCTTTATTTCCATGTTCTTTAACTCCAATACGATTTTTGTGGGGCTCCCCATTAACCAAGCCCTCTTCGGGGATGCCAGTATTCCCTACGTTCTGATCTATTACATGTGTAATACGACCTTTTTCTGGACTTTAGGGACCTACTTGATCCAGCGGGATGGTGAAGGAGAAGCTCAGTTTGATCTCAAAACGAGTGTGAAAAAAGTCTTTTCACCTCCTCTGATGGGCTTCATCTTGGGACTAGTCATGGTGATGCTGCAGATAAAGCTCCCTGCATTTCTAGCCAGTGATTTGCAGTATCTGGGCAATTTAACAACCCCCTTATCCATGATTTTCATCGGTTTGTCGGTATCTCATGTAGGCGTGAAGCAGTTGGTGCTTGGAAAAGATCAGCTCCTCATTCTACTAGGACGCTTCGTGGTTGCTCCACTCCTAATGGCGACCATTGTTTACTGGGCCCCTCTTCCAAGCTTGATGAAGCAGGTCTTTATCATTCAGTCCGCCATGCCTGTGATGACCAATGCACCAGTCGTTGCCAGACTCTACGGAGCCGATAGTGATTATGCAGCGGTCATGGTGACAGAGACGACCCTTGCTACCATGGTGGTGATCCCTATTCTCATGGTATTGATGTCTTGATAATAGAAAATACAAAAGCTCAAGTTTTTTCTACAAACTTGAGCTTTTCTTATATGAGAGCTAACAAAATGGTAATCACCAGAGCGATTCCGATCCGAATCAGATGGTGGGCTGGGTGGAAATATCCTTTATGCTTGCCATTCCAATAGGCTCCGTAGCAAATCAAGCCACAACCAATCAGCCAAAGAAATAGTGCGACAATCGGCAAGAAGAAGTAGAGAATGAGCGATACAGTCGCAAGGCTACTTCCAATGAGGAGAAATTGATTTCCAAGAGTGTGATTCCCTTTTTTAACTTGAGAAAGGGAGGCCAATAAGTGAAGAAGAGCAAAAGCAATGGCAAATAAGGCTGTAAAAAAGCCGAGGAGAATGGAGAAGAACATAGGGTTTCCTTTCAAGAAGAGATTTTGGATATTGATTATATATCAAGGCCTACGACTCATTTTATGAAGTACCACAAATGATAATACAAGATTCAAAATGATAACCAACAAAGTCAAAAGAGAGTATCCAAAGAGTTCGATGGGAATGTTAGGGTTGAGATAGTATAGAGAAAACAAACTCGTTAGAATGCCCGTTAACAATCCAGGCACATATTTTCGAATAACGACTGTCTGAATCAGATGTCCGAAAACATGGTAGATATAAGCAATCACAATGGTTATGTAAATAGTATAGTTGTTAAACTGGTAACTAAGAAAAAGTGATAGTAGTAGGATCAGAAATTGCTCCAAGACAATAGCATTGAAAGTAAAAGGAGTGTAATAAGAAAGGATTCGATTATCTGAAAAATGGGTTGATAGTTTTTCGACAAAAGATGGCATCCAAATGATTTCTTCGAGTTCGTGAAGCATGAAGAGTGCTGGAAATAGAAAGTAAAATTGCACGCTGGTCATTGAAAATACTCCTTTCTAATTAGAACCCACTTTCAGTATCTCCAAATAAAACTGGATCACTTCTTGTTCCGTGTAGGACTTGCCTTTTTTCAACCACCAGCTGAGGGTTTCGATAAAATGGCTGACGACCAAGTGTTTGAGATAAGAATGAGGGATAGTTGGATGGGCCTTGACCAGTTCATCAGCCACCATCGGGTAGACGTCATGTTCCAGTTCTTTTCGCAGCTGCCGGATAAAATAATCATTTTTGGAAAGCAAGAGACTGGTCACATGGTCTTGATTTTTCTTGAAATGCTGAAAGATATGGGCTAGGTAGTCTTGGGGAGAGAGCTGATCATCTCGCTCAAAGAGGTGGTGAAAGAGTTTTTGGCAGAGTTCATCCAGCAAGAGTTCCTTACTCTCGTAATGGCTGTAAAAAGTTGAACGCCCCACATCAGCACGGTCAATAATTTCCTGAACGGTAATGATGTCGTAGTCTTTTTGGTTGAGTAAGTGTAAAAAAGCATGATAGATAGCTTTTCTAGTTTTGGTAATACGACGATCCTGTGTTGTCATATGGACACTTTGAACAAATTGTTCAGTAACGTACATCCTAAACAGTTTGCCCCTATCCTTTCTTTTTAGAGTTAGAGATAATACTAGTGAGAAGATAATACTATTACTATTATACCAAAGGAAGGTAAAAAAATGGGTTCAAAACGTGCTGTTTGGCTGGCTTTTTTCTTGAATCTAAGCTTTGCCATTGTTGAGTTTATTGCAGGGGGAATCTTTGGTTCCAGTGCTGTTCTCGCTGATTCTGTCCATGACTTGGGGGATGCTCTAGCCATTGGCCTCTCGGCCTTTCTAGAAACGATCTCCAATCGTCAAGAAGATAGTCGCTATACCCTAGGCTACAAGCGTTTTAGCTTATTAGGGGCTTTAGTAACGGCAGTCATTCTGATGACCGGGTCTGGTATGGTGGTTTTAGAAAATGTAAGCAAGCTTTTCCACCCTCAGCCCGTCAATGACGAAGGGCTTCTTTGGTTGGGAATTATTGCTATCAGTGTCAATGTGCTGGCGAGTCTGGTCATTCGCAAGGGGCAAACCAAGAATGAATCCATTCTCAGCCTGCATTTTTTGGAAGATACCTTAGGTTGGTTGGCTGTCATCTTGATGGCCATTGTCCTCCGATTTACGGACTGGTATATCCTAGATCCCCTCTTGTCTCTTGCTATTTCCTTCTTTATTCTGTCCAAAGCCATTCCACGTTTTTGGAGCACGCTCAAGATTTTCCTGGATGCTGTGCCAGAAGGGGTAGATATCAAGCAAGTTAAGAATGATTTAGAGCAGTTGGACAATGTCGCTAGTATCAATCAGCTTAATCTTTGGACCATGGATGGACTAGAGAAAAATGCTATTGTTCATGTTTGTCTCAAGCGGATGGAGCGGAAGGAGGTCTGCAAAGAAGCGATCCGTGCCTTGCTCAAAGAGAGGGGCTTTCAAAATGTCACCATCGAAGTGGATGAAGACCTAGCAACTCACCGCGCCCACAAGCGAAATATCGAAGAGCTGGAAGCTAGTCAAAGTCATGGACATGATCACCACCACCATCACCATCACCATCACCATCATTAATGGAAATCGATCATTCCTTTGTTGAGAATATTCTAGAAATCATCGATTTAATATATTGACTCCCGATTCAAATTGTGATAGACTACTCATATTTATGAAAGGATCGAGTATATGTTACAACTACAACACATTTCAAAAGTTTATCATACAGCTAATCAAGAGTTTCACGCTTTGAAGGATATCTCGATTCGTTTCCGTGAAAATGAGTTCGTCTCGATTCTCGGACAATCGGGTTCAGGGAAAACCACCCTCTTAAATATCATCGGTGGACTCGACCAATACACATCGGGTGATTTACTCATCCAAGGAAAATCAACCAAGCAATTTAAAGACCGCGATTGGGATAGCTACAGAAACCACACCATCGGATTTGTCTTCCAATCCTATAATCTGATTGGTCACCAAACGGCACTCTCAAACGTCGAGATTGCGATGACGCTCTCTGGCGTTTCTAAATCGGAACGTAAGAGGCGTGCCATCGAAGCACTTGAACGCGTTGGCCTAAAAGATCATTTATATAAGAAACCAAGCCAAATGTCTGGCGGACAAATGCAGCGAATCGCGATTGCGCGTGCTCTTGTCAATAATCCTAAAGTCGTTTTAGCCGATGAGCCAACAGGAGCGCTCGATTCTGAGACTTCTGTTCAAATCATGGAGTTATTAAAAGACATCGCCAAGGAACGTCTAGTGATCATGGTGACGCATAACCCAGAACTGGCGAAAACCTACTCTACACGTATCGTACAAGTATTAGATGGAAATATCTTAAGCGACTCGAACCCATACGAACCAACCGAAGAACCCAAACAAGGGGACATTCATTTTACAAAGACAAAGATGAGCTTTACGACGGCTTTGGCCCTTTCGTTTAATAACCTATTGACGAAGAAAGGTCGGACATTTCTGACTGCCTTTGCTGGTTCCATCGGGATTATCGGGATTGCCCTTATCCTGGCCCTCTCGAACGGTGTGAGCGACTACGTGAAGAAGGTACAAGAAGACACCCTCGTTTCTTTGCCACTGACAATTAGCGAGCAGAACCAGAGTAATCTGATGGCAACCTCTCCAGACTTGAGTGAAAAGCCTTATAGGGATAAAAACGAACTCGGTGTCAATACGCTTTTAACGAATCTATTGAAAAAACAAATCGGGAAAAATGACCTCGCGTCCTTCAAGGCATACTTGGACGAACACGCATCCGAAGTCGAAAAACTCACAAAAGACATTCGTTACCAATACAACCTGCAACCCTATATTTACGCCAGTGACACCTCCAACGGTCCAAAGAGTATTCTTCCGTCTAACCTCGCGGACGAAGTCGATACGGCCAACCAAACAATTAAAGGCTATTTGCAAAACATCGACTACTGGAGCCAACTGTCAAGCGACCAGGAGATGCTGAATGCGCAATATGACGTGCTAGAAGGTCGCCTTCCAAAGGATAAATCTGAGATCGTCCTTATCGTCGACGAAGATAACCAAATCAGTGACCTGCTCCTTTATAGCTTACGCATTAAAGACCCTAGCGAATTAAACGATGCAAAGAAACTCGACGAACTCAAATCACAAACGTATCAATATAGTGATTTCATCGGGAAAACATTCAAAGCCGTTGTGAACACGAACCGTTTCGTGAAAGAAAACAACCAATGGATGAATAAAATTGACGACGAAGCCTACATGAAGACGCAAATCGAGAATGGCCTCGAGCTTAAAATTGTCGGCGTTCTTCGTCAAAAAGAAGGCACCAGTTCTGGGGTGAACTCTCCTTCTGGCGGTGTGGCTTATACAAGCGCCCTTATCGATTACACTTCTGAGCAAATTCAAAACAGTGACATCGTAAAAGAGCAAGAAGCCAACCCAACCATCAATGTATTTACTGGAAAAGAATTTGCCAAAGATCCAAAACCATTCAATTCGGCTGATTTAACCGAAGAAGAAAAAATCCAATTGGTCAAATTGACGCCTGAACAACAAGCGCAATACATCCAACAATACAACGAAAACTCGGCTGCCACTTACGAGGAAAACCTCGCGAAATTGGGTGTCATCGACAAATCCAAACCGGCTGCCATCGAGTTCTACACCTCTTCGTTCCAACAAAAACAAGAGTTGAAGGACTTCATCAACGCCTATAATACGGCTAAAAAAGATGCCGGCGAAGACGACAAAGTGCTCGCCTACTCCGACGATATTCAAACCATCATGTCTTCGATTACGACAATGGTGGGCGTGATTACAACCGTACTTGTCGGTTTCGTAGCCATCTCGCTCATCGTATCATCGATTATGATTGCAATTATCACCTACATCTCGGTTCTCGAACGTACAAAAGAAATCGGAATCTTACGTGCAATGGGGGCTTCGAAGAAAGACATCCGTCGTATCTTCACTGCCGAAACAGCCATCGAAGGATTTATATCCGGAGTGCTCGGTATCGGAATTACACTCCTTGCAACACTTCCAATCAATGCCGTCGTTGCGAAAATGACTAACGTGGAGAACGTGGCGCGGTTACCATGGGAAGCAGCGCTCATCTTGATCGGTATCTCCATTGTCCTTACCATGTTAGCTGGTCTCATCCCTTCACGCATCGCCGCAAAGAAAGACCCAGTGGAATCTTTACGTAGCGAATAAAAGCTGTAAACAATAAAGTGGATAGAAGAATGTTTCTTTATCCACTTTTTCTATTGTGTAGAAATTCTTAGAAAGAGATTCAAATCTTCTCTCCTTACATGAAAGATGGTCATTTCAAATAGATGTTGTTTTCAAAGAATAATACAGTATCGGATTGGACATAAAAAGATATTTGTTCCACTTTCTATGAATGATTTCTTTTAATAGCTTGTGTATTTACCTAGAAAATTAGTTGCTTCTTCCAAATGATTTATAAAAGAGTTTCCTAAAGAAATCCTTTTCATGGTAAAATAGTGGAAAGTATATAGTAAGGAGTAGTTATGAGTAAAAGAGCTGTGTTGATGATGACTTTTGGGTCACCAGAAGAGATTACCTATGAAGGAGTAGCGGAGTTTTTCACGAATATCCGACGTGGTGTTCGTCCTGAACCTCATGAAATTCAGACTTTATATGACAATTACGTCCGAATCGGTGGAACCCCACTCCAAAGGATAACTAGAGAAGAAGTGGACATGGTTGCTACTGCTCTTGGAAATCAAGCGTCGGTTTACTTTGCCAACAAATTTTCCCGCCCTTTTATCACTGATGTAATCAAAGAGATGGAGAATGACGGAATTGAAGAATGTTTGTGCTTGATTTTAGAGCCTCATTATTCTTACTATTCTGTCATGGGTTATGAGAAATTTTTAGAAAGTGGTCAGATAAAGTTCCAAATTATCAAGGACTGGTACCGCGAACCTGACCTACTCCACTATTGGGCTGATGAAATCCAAAAGATTTTAGATCAGATTGGAGACGACAGTTATAAGGTGATTTTTTCAGCTCATAGTGTCCCAGTTTTGGCACTTGATTTTGGTGATCCTTATATCGATCAGATTTATGACAATAGTCGCATGATTGCAGAGATTTTAGGGCTTGAAGAGGATCAGTACACCAATACTTGGCAGAGTGAGAGTGATATAGGTATTCCTTGGATTAAACCAGATGTCTTAGAATATCTGCGAGATGAGAGTGAACACCCGAACCACTATATTTTTGTTCCGATTGCCTTTATTAGTGAGCATATTGAAGTTCTTTTTGATAATGATGTGGAGTGTAAGGAGCTATGCCAGGAGCTCGGAGTGGCTTATCACCGACCTCCTATGCCAAATAGTGATTCACGACTGATTAAAGCCCTTCTGTCAACCATTCAGTCTCATATAGATGGTGACTATCGTTACTATCAACCTCAGCTAGAGACTTTTGATGAGTTGGAAGCTCCTTCAAGTACAGGTCAGATTTTGGAAGCAGAAAAAGATATTCAAATGCCCGATTTTGTCAGAAAATTGATTGATAAGAAAGGCCGCGAAAATGTTAAAATGCCCTATCTGATTAAGAAAATGCTAGAAAAGAAGTATGGGAAAAAATATGATTAAAAGATGGAGTTTGAAAGCAGGAAGTGGGTTAGAGCTCTATAAAAAGTGTATACTATAGGTAAGTAAGCAATAGAAAGTAGGTTGTTCCTATGAAGAAAACAGTCTATACAAAAGCTGGGCAAGTGGGTCTAGTAGAAGTAGAACGTCCACACATAGAAGCACCAGATGATGTCATTCTCCGCATCGTTCGCACCTGTGTCTGTGGCTCTGATCTATGGAGCTACCGCAATCCAGATATTAAAGAGGGGCACCAAAATAGTGGCCACGAAGCTTAGCCTGCATTTTCTGGAAGATACTCTGGGTTGGGTGGCTGTTATCCTAATGGTCATTGTTCTGCGATTTACTGACTGGTATATTCTGGCTCCGCTCTTATCTCTTGTCATTTCTATCTTTTATTCTGTTAAAGGCTATTCCACGTTTTTGGAGCACGCTCAAGATTTTCCTGGATACTGTGCCAGAAGGAGTGGATATACAGAAGATCAAGACGGATTTGACAGAGTTGGACCATGTCGCTAGTATCAATCAGCTCAATCTCTGGACCATGGACGGCTTAGAGAAGAATGCTATTGTCCATGTTTGTCTGGACCTTGTCAAGCATATGGAGGGCTGTAAAGAGTCTATCCGCACCTTGCTTAAAGACTGTGGTTTTCAAAACGTCACCATTGATGTGGATGAAGACTTAGCAACCCACCGAGCTCATAAACGCAAGATCGAAGAGTTTTAAATAAGATGCAGATTTTTCATTATATTTTATTATTTTGAAAACAAAAGATAAATTTGATGATATTTATGTTTTATAAAAATTTGCATGATTAGATTTCTTGTGTTAAACTGGCTTTATATATTTAATATTATTACCTTTTAAGTTTATGATGAAAGGTGCTTTATAAATAAATATTTATCGTAAATTATTATATAAGTGATAAATTATACATATTGAATATTATAGGAACTATTAGTTATGAAAAAAATTAAATTTATTCAGTATAGAAAACTAAAGAACATAGAAATAGATTTTGCAGATAATATAAATATAATAGCTGGTACAAATGGAACTTGTAAATCATCCATACTTCATTTGATAAGTAATTCTCATCAAAAAGTTTCTAATTCATCAAGTAATCCTGTTTTATCGACCATCCAAAAAATTAATAAAATATTCAATCCTAAGATTGAGGCATTAGCCCGAGGTGATAAAAAATATAATGATCCTGCTCCTGGAGTAGCTGGTACACTCTATACCGCTGTTTTTGAAAACTTTTCTTTAGATTTCAGAAGACACAATAGTAAAACTAAAAATAATAATGATCGCTTTGCAATTAAACCTAAATACACTAGAGGTTCCTCTGATAGACTTCCTGAAATTCCAATTATCTATCTAGGAACGTTTAGACTATATTCGTATGGTGAATGGGATGGTGAAAGTAAGTTTAAAAATATTATTAGTAAGTTACCAGAAAAATATCTTGATGAATTAAGTGAGCTCTATAAGAAGTTTACTGGATATAAAATCCATTTCGATGGTAAATTGAATAATTTCGGTGGCATTAGATCTAAGACAGAGTTCTCGACAAATACCGAGGGAATTGATTCAAATACAATCTCTGCTGGAGAAGATAATTTACTAACAATATTAACATCATTAGTTTCTCTAAAAGCATACTATGAAAGTATAAATTCTAATGAAAATAATTCTGTAGAAAGTATATTGCTAATTGATGAACTAGATGCATCTTTACATCCTGAATTTCAAATTAAATTGTTGAAAGAGTTCCAACAGTATTCGAATGAATACAAAATTCAATTTTTTTTCACCACACATAGTTTTTCACTAATTGACTATTCTCTTGATAATAAGATTGGTAAATTGATTTATCTAACCGATCAAGTTGACCATGTTGATCTATTATCTAATATTAATAAGTACTCAATTAATGCACTATTACAAAATAATCTCGTTCAAAATATTTACGGAAGCACCTTGATTCCCGTATTATTAGAAGATGATGAGGCAAAGGACTTTTTCAACAATCTACTTCAATCATATCAAGAAAGTAATAACATCATGATAAGTGCTTTCTTCCATATAGTTGATGCAAAGTTGCCTTCTGAAGCAATAAAAGCATTGGCTACGGATAGATATGCTAAACAGTCAAGTATCCGCACTATATCCATAGTTGATGGAGATCAGACTTTAGATAAAAATTCTTTAAATCATAACTTAATTAGTCTTCCTGGAAAATCATCTCCCGAAGAACTCATTTTTGAATATCTAAAAATGAACCTAGTAAATGACGACGCCTTTTGGAAAAAAGCTGACCTTATTGAAAGTGGTTATACTAAAAAGTATGTTAATAAAATTCTTTCACAATTAGATGAATTAGAAACCAAACTACAATTACCTGGTTCACATCATGGCGATAGACGAGAAGGAAATAAGAAGATATATCAAAGTGATTCCGTTTTTTGGAACTATGTTATGAAATATTGGGTTGATAACAACGAACAAGAAGTTAATGAATTCTTTCAAAAATTAAACATATGTTTCTATAAAACTGCTCCGTTTTATAACATTGATCAATCAAAATGGCCGCTAAAGAACAATCAAAAATAGAAAATTATGATTACTTTAGAAAGAGAACGACAAATAGATGAGAAGTATAAGTCCATTACGTTATCCTGGTGGAAAAACACAAGTATATGAATTTGTTCGAGAACTTATTGAATTGAATGGATCAACAACATATATTGAACCTTATATGGGGGGGATGGGAATTGCTTTAAAGTTAATTTTGGATAATAAAGTAGATAAAATTATGGTAAATGATTACGATAAATCTATCTATGCATTCTGGTACTCTGTTTTAAACTATACTGATAATCTTATTCATTTAATTGAAACCACTCCTATTTCAATTGAAGAATGGAAAAATCAAAGAAGAATTCAAGACAATAAAAATTCATCTAAAGATTTATTAGCACTAGGTTTTTCTACATTATTTCTAAATCGAACAAATCGCTCGGGAATTATAAAAGCTGGTGTTATTGGTGGCCTACAACAAAATGGGAATTATAAACTTGATTGTAGATTTAATAAAGAAAGAATTATTCAAAATATTAAATTAATAGCTTCTATGAGAGAAAAAATTAAATTGTATAACATGGATGCTGAAAAATTTATTCGATTGAATATCTCTAAAACGAAGAATTCATTTACTTTTTTTGATCCTCCGTATTATGCTAAGGGACCTGGCTTATATACTAATTTCTATAATCATGAGGATCATGTCAGTTTGTCTAGAACAATTAAGAAACATTTAAAGAGTAAGAATTGGATTTTAACATATGATGTTGTACCTGAGATTTTTCAAATGTATAATGAATTTCGTAATGAAAAATACTATTTAAATTATTCTGTAACTAAGCCAAGTAAAGGAATTGAGTATATTTTTTATTCAGATATGTTAGATCTTCCACAAAATACAATAAATTTAAAGAAAGCTAAATAAAAAATAATATATATGAAAACTTTTAAAGAAATGTACCATTCATAGAAGTTTTACAATTAATTTAGGTAAGGGATTTAGGTCTATAATGAATAGATTTAATCCTTTTTCTATTAAGTGATTCTAACTCTGTTTCGCTCTTAAGGTGAAAAAAATAACTCTCCAACTAAGGAACTATGTACTGACCCCAAAAAGTTAGACAAATAATTTAAGTAAAGGATTTAGTTCTGTACTGTACAGGACTAAGCCCATTTAGTTTGACCTTAATTCGTTTATTGTTGTAGTAATCAGTGCATGCAACTATTGTTTTCTAAAGCACTGGTAAGATTTTAGAAGAGGGAGAAGATATCCAGATTCCAGATTTTGTGGAGAAGTTGATTGCTAAAAAAGGTCGAGAGAATGTCAAGATGCCCTATCTGATTAAGAAAATGCTTGAAAAGAAGTATGGAAAAAAATATGATTAAGTAACTAAATATGACCGTAATAGGGAGTGTTTGATGTGAGCGATTTCTTGTTGAAAAGTATATACTATCAGAAACGAAAGAATAGAGGTTATTAAATGAAATCAGCAGTTTATACAAAAGCTGGGCAAGTGGGTCTAGTAGAAGTGGAGCGACCGCACATCGAAGCACCAGATGATGTCATTCTCCGTATTGTGCGTACCTGTGTCTGTGGCTCTGATCTCTGGAGCTACCGCAATCCAGATATTGAAGCGGGTCATCAAAATAGTGGCCACGAAGCTATTGGGATCGTTGAAGAAATCGGAGAAGCTATTACAACGGTGAAACCGGGAGATTTTGCCATCGCCCCTTTCACTCATGGTTGTGGGGAGTGTGATGCTTGTCGTGCTGGCTATGATGGGACCTGTGACCGCCATATCGGCAGCAACTGGTCTGATGGGGTTCAAGCAGAGTACATGCGCTTCGAGTATGCTAACTGGGCTCTTGTCAAGATTCCTGGGCAACCATCAGATTATACAGAAGCCATGCTCAAGTCCTTCTTGACGCTAGCAGATGTCATGCCGACAGGCTACCATGCAGCGCGTGTGGCTCATGTAAAACGGGGTGACAAAGTGGTTGTCATTGGGGACGGAGCCGTGGGGCAATGTGCTGTGATTGCAGCTAAGATGCGGGGAGCATCGCAAATTGTCCTAATGAGCCGGCATGAGGACCGTCAACAATTGGCTCTGGAATTTGGTGCTACAGCCGTCGTAGCGGATCGTGGGGAAGAAGGGATTGACAAGGTTCGTGAAATCCTTGGTGGAGGAGCAGATGCAGCTCTTGAATGTGTCGGTACTGCAACAGCGGTCGACCAAGCCCTTGGGGTTCTTCATAATGGTGGTCGCTTAGGCTTCGTCGGTGTCCCTCACTACAATAACCGTGCGCTTGGATCGACCTTTGCCCAAAATATTTCCGTGGCAGGTGGAGCAGCCTCTGTTACCACCTATGACAAGCAGTTCTTGCTCAAGGCCGTCCTTGATGGCGATATCAATCCAGGTCGCGTCTTCACCCATAGCTATAGCTTGGACGAGATTGATCAAGCTTATAAAGATATGGATGAACGAAAGACCATTAAGGCCATGATTGTCATTGACTAACAAAAAAATTCTAGTAGAGGCTGTCTACTAGAATTTTTTTAATGTTGAAATAAATGCTTACTTCAAATCTGACATCACTTGTTTCTTTGTGAAGGTGCGCTCTTGTTTGTTGGCCAAGGCCTTGATGCGAGCATCTAAAAGGATGGCCCGCCCTTCAGCACTTCTGGTATAGACGAGGTCATACTTACCGATACTCTTTCGGATTTGCTCGACAAAGGCTTGGGCCTCTTCTTTATGTTTGTCAAAGAGGCTTGGCACGGCGAAGTATTCTGTCTGATCGGATACCTTTTCTTGTGCTTTCAAGATATAGCGCTGATTTTCAATCGGCGCGAAAAACTCGATCATGGTTTGCGAGAAGAGTTCTTTCTCTCGCATGGTTCCGCCCTTCATATAGATCAGCGTGTTGATGGCATCCTTTCTATCTCGGACCACTTGGATGCGGGTCTCCTGGGTTTGAATCTGTCCAGAAGCTAATAAGGCTTGACGGACAGCTTCTCCAAATACTTCCATGCGTTTATAAGGACTCTTATAGAGGTAGTAACGGAGCCAAGCAAGGAGTGCGAGAACAGCTAAGACGAATAGAAGAATAAGAGAAACAGTGTTCCTTCCTCCTCTATGTGAGTAGTAAATAAGGTTGGCGAAAGCATCGGTCAAAGCAGCAGCCGTCAGCCAGCGAGCTAGCTTTCTGGCATCAAAAAATAGGGCCAGAGGCAGGAAGTGTTTATCCACTTGGACCTCGTTTGCAATCTCCATATTCTCCAGAATAGGCAGGGCTTTTTTCCAGCCGTCTCGGAGTTCTTGACGATGGGTGGAGCGCTCTAAGGTTTCTTCATTGAGTTTTTGCAACTGTTTTTTGGTATAGCGGATATTGTCAAAGGCTAGACGCTCAATACCGGATTCGATGAAGGGCTCCTTGTAATGGAGGCCTAAAAATTGTTTCATCCGTCTTTCTAAGAGCTCCAGATCAGGACTGTATTCTTTCAACTGATCAGTGATGGCCTCGATCTCTTCCTTTTCAAGATCGGACTTTTCATACCATTTCTTTAGGGAAAGATTGATGGAGACCAGGTGCCAGATGTTGCTAGTCTTTTCTGGATCCTCAGGCCACACTCGGATGGCACGACCTCGCATTTGGTTGCTGAGCATAAAACTGCCGACAAAGCTCGCTAGGATCAGGGAATTGACGCAAGGAGCATCCCAGCCTTCTCCTAGAAGTGACTTGGTTCCAATGACGACTTGGATGAGCCCTTCTTGAAAGAGCTGAGTCACAGCTGTCACCAAATCATGTTGAGAACCAACCAAGCGAATCTTGAGAAAGTCATCAGGAGATAATTGGCCGACATTTTGGTAAGTCAGTCGATTCGCTCCTAGAAGCTCTTCTAGTTTTGGCTTAGCAACTGTTGGGATGATGACGATAGTACCTGTTAAGACAGCGATGGCAGGAGGGGTCGTTAGCTCTATGCTTTCCCTGCGAATGGATTCAAAATACGAGAGAACTCCCAACTGAGTGAATTGGGCGTCCGTGTCCCCTAGATGAACTTCAAAGTCTTGGCGAATATAGTCTGTTAAAACCAGTTGGCGCAGTTGGCTTCCAAGAGCCTGGTATTCCGCCTTGAAAATCTCTCGAACCGCATTGAGTTTTCCAAGGGATTGGTTCAGCAGGAGGTCTTGTTTTTTGTTGCGGACCAGTTTGACTTGTTTTCGATCGATTAAGCTAGCTGCTTTTAATTCATGGAGGAGTTGCTTTTCGTATTCTTCTGGTAGATTGTACCAGTGGGGAACCTGAAAGAGCAGGCCTTGCAGAAGAGTTTCAAGCCAGTCCATGGTGAAGGCAGGTAGTTTTTTAGCTCCTAAAAGGTCCTGAAAACGGTTGGGAAAGGCGATTCCCTTGCTCCGAAGAAAGATCAGGGTAGCAGAGAGATACTTGGGCTCATTGAGCAATTCATCATCACTAATCTGACCAGATAAGGCCTGACAGGATTGCAGGTGTTGGCAAAAGAGGGGATCGGAAGTCAATTGTTGTAAGAGAGCATTCTTTTGTTGGCTAAAGGCGTCCAACTGAGCCTGCTCTTCCTTGGTTGGAAAGGCAAAGTAGACATAGTCTTGGTGGGGACAAAGGGTCTCTTCCTTGACCAATTCGGGAACCGTGATTTCCTCATCAATCTCCCCACACATGCGGATATAGCGTTCCCAAAGAGTAGGGTCCCCTTCATAGGGAGGGGTAGCAGTGAGGGAGATCATCTTTAAGTCAGGGAAGGCTTGGCGAAAGGCTTCCAAACTCTTCCACCATTCATTGCGCAGGTGGTGACACTCATCTAAACAGAGGGTTCCAAGTGAGATTTCTTTGAAAGTAGAAAAGATGTCAAAGCCTTTGAAATCAAATGTTTCAATCTCTGCCTGGTCATCGGTATCTTCAGCTTGCGATTGACCGACGATTTGGTTCATGGCACTGTGTAGGGCTTGATAGGTAGCCACTGTAATCAGCTTAGGATGTTTAAGATTCTGAGAGATCAATT
>OLPK01000347.1_pt1 | contig 52469 bp, 67 predicted proteins | sample 1672261 | NCBI WGS metagenome assembly OLPK01 (sample SAMEA3136665, study PRJEB25190) | human gut metagenome
TGGTTCGATTCCCCGCTGTCCTGAAGGACAGCGCCCCCTCTCACAAAACAGGTGGCGTATGCGATTCCACCGCCGTGAAGGGTTGCAGCATTCAAAGCGTGTCTGCTCCGATGAAGTTTCCGTATTCATCCCAGCAATCATCCACATCTCGATATGGATCGTAGTCGGGGTCGCTTAATGTATCGTCGATGAACGCAATCAGAGCGTTTGTGTATTCTGCGTCCTTGTTGGTTAGCGTGTTGCGCACTGCGGTCTTGTACTGTTCCGTGTCCGCATCGATCTGTGTGATGAGCAGATGGATCAGCGCCACCCGCTGGGCGTCCGCACGAGTGAAGTCCTTGGAGGGTCCGGGCTTATGCGCCTGATATGCGCGTTCGATGGCTTGGCAAGTGGTTTCGTCATCGCTTGGGGAAAGCATGCAGGTTGCTCCGTTCATATGGGTCTTTCCGTGTCTGGTGGAATGAGGTTATTGGCATTCTAGTCGCGTCTCGCGCAAGATTGGCAGAGCCGAAGTTCCGTCTGGGTCTTTTTCGCAGAAGGAGCTGACGGAGGAATGGTTATCGCCGTGCATTTTCTTACTTGTAGTATAGTAATTGGTGTATGGAAGAAAGGAAGGTCATGGCAGGACGAAGAGATCGGCAGGTGCCTTCTGTGGGTGAACGGCGTGAGCAGGGCGACCGTTTGAGTGTGTTGCGCAGGGATGTGGGGTTGTCGCAATCCCAGCTTGGTGCGCGTGTGGGTTGGACGGCTCATGATGTGTCCAATCTGGAGGCTGGGGTGCGTTCCGTGGCGACGTTGCGGTTGGGTACGGCGGTGCGGTTCGCGGATGCGTTGGGTATGGGTATCGGCGAGTTCTCGCGCTGTGTGTTGGATGTCAAGCCGTGGCCGACCGATTCGGTGCGCGCATTGCGTTCGCTGCGTGAGAGGCGTGTGGATCTGGGGTTGTCCTTGGTGGAGGTCGCCCGTTCTGTGGGGGTGTCGCCTTCGGCGGTGCATGGTTGGGAGGTTCGTTCGGGGTTGGGTGGCGCCGAGTTGCGTCGTGTGGTTGCGTTGGCGCGTGTGTTGCGTGTCGGGTTGGGGGTGTTGGTTGGCTGTTAGGTGTCATGTGGGCGACACACCCACTTGCGTTGTTTCTTAAATGTAGTACAGTTGGGATTAGCGAAAACACAGAAAAGGAACACAGCAATGTACACAGACAACGACCTCCACGCCTTCTACAACAGCATCCAGAAGCACTGCGAGCACACCTCCAGAACCATGCGGGGAACCAACGAAATCCACGCCAACGATTACACAGGCGAGCGCTTTGTTGACTTCGAGATCATCATAGGGACGCTCACCGTTGAAATCGTCGCCACAATAGACCCGTACAACACAGAAGAATTCCGTGTCGAAACACTCGTTGGCGACAAGGAGATCGACACCATCTTCACAGACGGCGGGAGCATGCAACGCGACTTTCACACCTTCGGCGTCATCGAAACCCTCGCCGCCACCGTCGCCGAACTCGGCAAATAGTGCCATCACGGCGTAGGCGTTGCGTCAAGGCCCTCGCCTGAGATAAAATGCTAGATAATACGTGTATATGTGTTGATACGACATGTGTCAACATGCGCAAATGGCCGGCGATTATTTAGCTAAGTCGATAATTGCATCACGGAGTTTCTTCTATGGTGTAGATTCTTCCTTAACAACCCGATGTCGGGTTGTTAAGGAAGGGACTGGATATGAAAAAATCTATATGGAAAAAACCGGCCGCAGCGCTTATGTCATTGACAGCACTCTTCGGTATGGGTGCGGTTGTCGCTGCACCGGCTAGCGCTGTTGAAGCCACCCCGTTCAAGCGGTGTTATTTTTATGTGGGCAACCAGTGTTACGACCACTGGGTACCTACCCGTGATTCATGCCATAACATCGGCAAGTACGGCACCACCGATCAGCTTCGTGCCTGCATGGCTTTGTTCGGGTTTGGGGTGACGAAGAAACCATGATTTGGGTGATCATAGCGGTGCTGGTCCTTGGCATAAGCGCGTATTTCGGTAACGAATATCGTTTGGATCGCAAGGCGCATAAACTGAATTCGGGCTCCGAGGAGGATCGCAGGCTCGCCTCGGAGTTGCAGGACATCGCCCGCAAGATAGACGAAGGCAAATATCTGTACAGGTAGTTGCCGTTGCAGCGGAAAACAGAAGGCCTTTGCGCAGTGAAATGTGAATCAGTGCGCAACGGCCTTCTTGCATCAATACGACTCCCGTTTACCGGTGGTTGTTGCTTATTAGGATGATGATCCCGCCGATCATGGTGGTCAGGGAGATGCCGAGCAGGAGGATCAGCCACAGGCCTTGCCCGGTGGTGGGCATGGTGTGTTTGGGGATGGCGGTGCGGATGAGGCCGGCGTCCTCGTGTGCGTCCACGTATCTGCTGGAGGTCATGTTCTGCACGGCGGGGAATGGGTTGAGGGTGATGTCCATGCCGGTGAGCATGCCCACTGTGGTGATGGGGTCGGCGTCGCTGTTCACGTTTGCGCCCGCGTTCGGCGCGTGTTTGATAGTGACTGCCATGTGTGCCCATCCGGTCGTGGGTGTGGGGGTGAACCGTACGTGGTAGCCGGTGCCGGCGGGCACTCCAATGAACGAGTATGCGCCATGCTCGTCGGTTGTGGTTTTGGCTTGCTTGCCGTCCAACAGTGTGATGGGCATCAGGCCCTGCATGAGTTGCACGCTCACTCCCCCGATCAACGGCTCGTCCGGGTCGCGTGCGCCGTCCTCATTGCTGTCTTCCCATAGGACGCCGTTGACTTCGCGCGCCACGATGGTGGACAGTGCGTTGACGGTGTTGTCGCCGTCGCTCCACTGGTTGACGTACAGGTCGGATGGTTGGTTGCCGTCCGTGTCGAACCGGTAGGTGATGTCCAGACGGCTTCCGGCGGGCAGGGTGCCGATGAGCACGGTGAACGCGCTGATGTGGCTGGCGTCCACGCTTGCGGGGATCGCGTACGTGCCATCGGCGCGCTGTTCGAGTGTGGTGAAGTCCGTGCTGTCGGCCATGGCGGCCGTGAACGCGTCGGGGGCCATGTCTCGGTATTTCGGGTTCGTGCTCACCCGCAGGGCGACATTGCCATTGGTGGTGTCCACTCCCCTGCCGGATACGGTGAACCCGGTGATGCGGGTGGCGCCGTTGAATGCGCTGCCCCGCGTCCCGTCGATGGGTGGTTGGCCGAATGTGATTATGTTGCGGCGTTCCTCACGGGCGCTGTTGGACACCATGTTGGTGAAGCCGAGCGGCTGATTGATGTCCTCCATCAACGGGTCGGCTCGGGTGGCCAGTTGGCTGGCGCGGGTGCGGGACACTTTGATGGTGTATTCGGAGTACTTGCCGTTCTGTATGGTGCCCGGCTGACGGTCATGCGTGGTGTCGATGCGGGTCTTGAGCGTGTACTGCTGGTTGTTCTTCGCGTCCATGTCGGGGTTGAACGGGTCCCCGATGGTGGCGGACAGGCGTAGATGGTGGGTGGTGTTGTCGGCGGTGACCCCTTCGATGACGAACGTGTACGAGACGGCTCCGGGGTTCTGCGGATCATTGTCGGGCCAATGGCGCACGTTCGTGGGGTGCAGGCGGATGCCGCCGTCCACGGTGCCTTGTGCTGGCGTGTGTTCTGTGTACGTGCCGTCCACGACCGCGCTGTTCTCCAGATAGGTGATGCCCTTGGGCAGGTTCACGGTGATGGTCGCCGTGGTCGTGGCCTTCTGGTTGACGGGGTTGGCCACGCGGAACGGGATGCGCCAGTCCACGGTGCGTTGCTCCATGTCCAAGTCGTACAGGTCCTTGCCTTCCTTCCCGTCGGGTTTGGCTTGCGACGTGGATGCGTAGATGACGGCTTTCTCACCGGCGACGTAGAGGGTGTCGCCGTAGCGTTCGCCTTCCGTGCCGGGCACATACCCGTCCTTGTCGTACGTGGATTTGCGGTAATGGTCGGCGTAGTCCGAGTAGGTGAACGGCACGGTCTTGCGCAGTTCGAGCGGGTCTACGGTCAACGTCCATGCGCGCCAGTCTTCCAACGGGCTGTCCACGCCAAGCGTGTCGGGGACGGCATGATGGTTGACCAGGTCCTGCCGGGTCCACATGTGCGCTTCCTGAGTGATCTGCGCGGTGGATTCGACGGGCGCGTCCGCGCGCACACGCATCATGAACGCCGGCCAATAGAATTGGCTTACGGATTGCAATGGCGCCGCATCACGGGAGACGAGGAGCATGCCGACCACCGTGCCGTGTCGTTTCGCCTCGTCCAACGTGTCGTAGTAGTCCAAGTCGTCGATGCGTGCCGTGTTCTGTTCCTGATCGGACGTCCAACCTGTGCCGTCGCGTTTGACCGCGTACCGGAATGTGGGGGCCTCGTTGTGTGCCATGAGCGCGATTTCGGTGGCTTTCCATTCGCCCCACGGGTTTGGGTTGGAGCGGTTTGTGGTGCTGGTCAAGTGCAGGTCGCCGTCGAATTCGAGGATCCTGTCGTCGAATTTGAACAGGTTCACGCTGAACACGGGTGCGATGGCCGCCTGGTTGAAATGTTGGAACGTGTTCGCCAACTGGATGCGGATTTTCTCCCCCGGATAGGATTTGTCCGTGCCGTGTTTGGCGTCGGAGGCGCGCCAACCGTTGCAGTCCATGCCGTTGTAGTCGGTGCTAGCCCACGGCATCGTGGAGCATCCGTATATCGTGTACATGGAGAACCGTCCGGTGGGTTCGACGAGTTGTCCGTAGCTGAGCTTGTCGTCCGTGGTGCGGGATTGCCGGTCCGTGGTGGTGCCGCTGATGCCGGTGGCGTGCAGCATGGTGGACATGACGGTGGGTTCCTCGGTGACGGAATCCTTGTACAGGCTCGTGACGCTTTGCCCGTCCTTTTCGGTGGGCACCATGAACAGGATCTGACCGCCTGTGATGGCGCGCCGCAGGTATTGGGTGCAGGGGTTCGCGGTCGCGTCCATCATGAGCACAGGCGAGCATCCTGAGCTTGCGCGCGACATTGTGGGGAACGCGTCAGGGTCGATCCGCCAGTCGTCGATGGTGATGGTGAATGTGGTATGGTCCTCTTGGCGCGTCTGGGCGACCTGCATGTGTCCCGCATCGTAGATGCGCCGCCTATTGTCCTTGTATCCCGGTTGTTGCCGGCCGGTGTTGGGGTAGCTGTTGATGTCGAAGCGGGGCGTCCAGATGCTGCGCAGTTTGTTCCACCGCACCGCGTTCTGGAACCCGTCGGCTCCGTTCACCACATACAGGTACGGCTGGAACGCGGCGTCCGTGATCGCCTTGCCGCCGTTGAGGGTTTTCATGACGGCCTTCACGTCGATACCGACCGTGATCGGGGTGCCCGGCTTGGGGTATTCGGTGCCTTTGGTGCCTTTGGCGGGGTTGTCGGCAAGCATCTCCATCCCCCATGAGGCCATGTGCATGATGCCTTTGCGTTGGCCCAGTTCCCGGTTCAGTGAATCCGACGGATAGAGGCCGTCCGTCTCGTCGGTGGTGAAATCCCACGTGTTCGCGCCGCCCGAGGGTTGCAATACCTGCCAGTTGTCGCCGGCTTCCGCGTTGACGCGCACGTTGAACTGTGGGCGGCTCGACACGTTGACGGGCGAACCTGTGGCGTGCTGTTCACGGTGGTGTGTGTCGTTCGGCGCGGTCCACGCGTCGAACGTGGGGGTGAGTTGTTCGCCTTGGGTCATGCCGAGCACGTTGACGCGTACAGGCAGCCAGTAGGTGCCGGGGATGACGGTCGGGCTGGAGCTTGTCGCGGTCAGATGACGGTACACGACCGTGGTCTGGGTGCCGTCCGCGTTGGTTGTGGTCTTGGGTTCCCAACCGGTGGTGTGATCCACCCAACCCATGTTCGCGGTGTCCACGACCGCCTTGTCGGCGCCGACCGGCAGGTGGATGCGGTAGCCAATGCGGCCTGACTTGTAGTAGTCCATGGGATTGTCGGCGGTGGCGACGGTCTTCAATGTGTAGGTCACGGTGTCGAAGCTGCGGACGGTCAGGTTGTCCTCACCTGAATCGTTGCCCGCCGTATCGTCCGCGTCGAAGGGTGCGGTGCCGGTGGAGATGGAGTCCACGCTCAGATGGGTGACGCTTGCCGTGTCCGCATCCAATGCGTCGTGGATGGTCACGTCAGGTGTCGTGGATTCGTTGACGGGTTGCGGTTCCTCCTGCGGTTGGGGTGTTTCCACCGTGGGTTGCGGGGTGGGGGTTGCCGTGGCGGTCGTTGTGTCCGTCTGATCCGATGGCGGTGTGGCCGGTGTGGCGCCCATGGTGTCGCTGCCCATGGACGGTTCGATGACCGGTTCGGTGGGGGCGGCCATGACGGCGGGTGCGGCGGCTCCCACCGTCAACATGCCGGCAAGCAGCGTCGCGAACATTGCGCGGAATGGTCGGTTGGTACGCATGTCTCCTAGCTTTCTTGACTGGTTGGTGTGATGACACGGAATTCCTGCGTGTCGGCTTTCGGTTCGTGTTTCGGCCGCCGGCGCCGGCATGGGCGCGCCTTGGAGCGGGTGAGGCTGACCGTGATGATGGTGATTATGAGGATCCAGAACACGGCGATCGGTATCCATATCCACAGCCATGTGTGGTCCTCGGGCGCATGCTGCGGCAAGGGCGCCTGGTCGGGCATGTGCGCGCGGGTCCCGGTGACAAGGAGGCGTTTGTTGTTCACACCGTACGGGGTGCAAGTCAATAGGGTGGTGAGGTCTTGGCCGGGCTGGATTTTCAACTGGTCGAACTCGTCGGGGTTGACCACGCGGATACTGGTGACCTTGTATGCCAACGTCTGGTTGAGGGTGTTCAGGTAGAACACGTCGCCCACGCGGGCCTGGCCGCCCAATGAGTGCAGTTTGTCGAACATGAGCGTGTCCGCCAACCCCGTGTGGGCGCTGATCACCGTGTGCGTGTTCTTGCCGCCGACGGGCAGGCTGGTGCCGTACATGTGGCCCGCGCCCCGTTCCAACACATCGGGTGTGGTGCCATGGCGGACGGGCAGGTCGATGCCCAACCGTGGATAGGTGATGGTCGTCATGATCCCATCGGCGGGCAGATCCAACTCATGCCGGTAGTCAGAATCATAGGTGGGTTCATCACCGTTGAACGGGTCCGGGTTGTCCCCCAACACAGGTTGCCCATTGGTGGCGAGACGCCGGTTGTAGGCGGCCGCGTCCGCAAGCTCCCGCTCACGGGTCTTCGTGTCCATGATGGCCGCGGCGTTGGCATGGCTGGCGTTGATGTCGGCGAGTTCACCTTGGTTCGCGTGCTGCACGGCGAAAGGGATGGTGGCGCATGTGGCGGAGACGACCAGCAGCAGGCAGCCCGCCACAAGGCTGCGCCACCGTTTACTGGCCTGCCGGTCACCATGCCTGCACATACGCCACCTCTCTTCCTTCCATGCTGTGGGTCAACGGCGGGACGTGCGGGAACGGGCTAGCAGCAAGCCACCCGCCAGGGCGGCAGCCACGCACCCCAATGTCCAGATCGTAAGCCATGCGGCGCCGGTCTTGGGCATCTCCATGAGGTTGCGCGCGTTCTGGACGGTGACATGGTTGTCCGCCACATTGATCATGTTGTTCACATCGCCTGCGCCTTTGGTGACCGTCCATGTGCCATCGGCCGGGTTGACTTTGACATGCAGCATGGTCTGCGGCAGGAGCGGGTTGTTGTACGGGGACGTGGCCTCCTTCAACAGGTAGCCGTTCCCATCCGTCGTGTCCGTGGTGGACAGTCCCTCGATGCGCAGCGTGCCATGCTCTCCAACATCCATGAGGTAGGTCGCACCGGTTTCCCCGTTCTCAGCGAGGCGGTATGTGCCGTCCGCGGTCTTGACCACCCAACGTGCCGCATCCGATCCGGCGTCCTTGAGCACGAACTGAGCGCCCGTGAGCGCACGGCCGTCCATGTCGGTCTTCGTGATGTCCACGCGTCCGGTGTGCACGTTCACGGTGTTGCCGGGCACGATCTCACGTTGGGTCCAGTCGTTCGGGTTGTATGAGTGCTCCACTTCGACAGTGTTCGTGTCCGTTTTGCCCGCCACGGCGGCGCCGGTCAGTTTCATCCGGTAGGTGACCACTACGGGGGCGTCCACGGGGAACTTGGCTTTCGACGCGATGATGTCGTTGTTCGCATCACCGAACCGGATGACGAACCGGTGGTTGGCGGGGTTGGACGCCACACGCCAGTCGGTGCCTTCGGCCAGTTGTTTGCCGCCCACGCTCACCGATTGGATGTCCAGCAGTTTCAAACCGGTTGAATACGTGTCGTTGAGCGCGTAATAGTACCGGTCGTAGCCGGTCCAGTTGGGCACATGGCTGGACAGTTGCATGGTGATGGTGCCGCCGATCTGGGTGGCTGCTCCCATGCCGTCGGCGGTGACGGCGCCATGGTCGGACACGCCGGTGATCTTCTTGGATACGGCCACGGTGTGGGTCTTGTACTCAATCAGGCCAAGCGCATAGGGTTGAGAACCGTTCTGTGTGCCTTGCAGTGTGGTCATGCCGTTGATGCCGGTGCCTTGCATCATGGCGATGGACGCCTGACCGGTGCCGGTCTTGTCGACGATAAGGTAGACGCCGGGTTTGAGGTTGGCGGATTGGCGTTGATTGTCGCCGGCCACGGGGGTGAGCATGGTGCCGTCGTCCACGCCTTGCGCGTTCTTGTCCACGATCCATGTGTTGCGTTTCATATGGTCGAGCAGGTCACGTAGTTTGCCCGCCCACGGGGAGTTGGCTGAGTCGAGCAGGTTGTGCACGATCCACGCCATCGGGTTCGACGCATCGTAGGCTGTCGCCGTGTCGTCCGCGCCTTGCGTCAGGTCGATGCCGGCGGCCTTGAGTTCCTTGTCGATGCTCGCCGCATGCCCTGCGTCGGTCACGTCGAACGAGGTGAGTTTGCCGTTGTCATGGGTTGCGTACGAGTACCATGCGAGCGGAACGGCACGCAGTTTGCGGCCGCTGATGTCCGTCTGCGCCTGGACGGTGAGCGGTTGTGGCTTGGCAAGGTCCGTTGGGCTGACGCGGGATTCCGCCGCCGTGGCGCCCGTGGCGGCCCCCAGAAGGGTCGCCGCGGATGCGAGGAACGCGGCCAACGCCGCCCCCCATCGTCTTGTGGTCTTTCGCATTGTGCATCTCCTTGCTGTTCGCTGATTGGGGTTGGTTGTATCCCTCCGGGCGCGGGTGCGGCCGGTTGGGGCGTGGTTGGGGTCCATGGTGGTGTTCCTCTCTCGGGGGTCATTGGGTGGCGCATTGGGTGAGGAAGGCGATGGTCTCGTCTTTCTCCCATGCGCTCATGGTCAGGTTGTATTTGTGTTTGATATGGACGCGTTTGGCCATGTAGTCGCATTGGTATCCGCGGTTGTCGGGCAGCCAGATGCTGGGGGTCGATTGCGTCCAGCCTTTGCGTCCTCCTTTGCCGTTGAGGTTGATGCCTTCGGATTTGACCATGTTCGCTTTGCCTTGTGAGGCGAGCAGCACGTCGGGGTCGTTCGCGTAGGTTTCGCGTTCCTGTTGGCTGCGGTTCCATAGGCCGGAGGCGTATGCGTCGTAGACGGCGACAACATGGTCGATCTGGATGAGGCTGGAGGTGTCCTTGCCTCGTTTGAAGGTCATGTGCTGGCCGGTGTATGGGTCGGTGAACGTGCCGCTGACGACTTGGCAACGGTCGTTGAGTACTGGGTTGGTGAGGTCGCGTTTGAGGATCTGGTCGCGCATGGTGGCCGTGCCGCATAGTTGTGGGCTGTTCGCCCATCCTCCGAAGAGGGTGTCTCGGTTCGCCTTGTATCCGGTGGTGTGGGGTTTGGCGGTGGGCATGACCTGTGCGGTGGTGAGCGCGTCAGCGATGCTGATCGGGCTTGCTGCTGCGGCGGGCAGGCCGCTGGTGTTCGGTGTGGGTTGGGTCGTGGTGTCTGGCGGCGGGGTTTGGGTGGTGGGGTTGGCACTGGGGTGGGGGTCATTTGTTGTGTTGCCGGGTGCGGGGGTTGGGGCGGGCAGTGCCAGGCCGAGTTTGTCGTGGGCGTCGCCTTGGGGTTTGATCGCTTCGATGCTGGTGCCGGTCTGGTTGAGGCCGGGGATGGTGCGGGCGATCTTGTCCCATGCGCCGCTGGTCACCATGAGGGCGGCGAGGGCGCAGATGAGGAAGAGGCACATGATGGTGGTGCCGATGTTTATGCCGTTGTGGTTGTTGCCGCGTCGTGCCATCCGTTTGTCCTTTCTTAGCCTGCGATGTGGTTAAGCCAGCCGGCGAGGTCGGCGATGCCGCTCAATGCGAACAGGGTGATGAATACGGCGCCGATGAGGAAGCCGATGATGAGCGCGTTGTTGTTGACCCAATCGACGAACCCGGGGTCGTTGTGTTCGTGTTTGCCGTTGTCTTTGGTGTGTTTCGCCATGGTCGTATGCCTTTTATGGGAGGTTGGTGGCTTGCGGGGTCGGGGTGTCTCCGGAGCCGGGTGTGGTGGTCGTGTCGTCGTCGGTGGTGGTGGTCGTGGCCACGGTGTCTTTGGCGAGGGCGTTGGCGTAGGGTTTGAGGGTGTCGATCATGCCGTCCGCGCCCCAGTCGACGATTTTCGCGCTGCCGGATTGCGGGTCCTTGACCAGCAGGGACAGGGTGGTGCGGGCGGTTTGGGTTTGCGTGGTCTGGGTGTTTGTGGCGTCGTCGGTGTTTGGATAGGGGCGGAAATTGAGGGTGACGGATACGACCGCGTATCCGCTCCGCGCCTTGTCGGTGTCGTCGCTGTCTGGCTTGGTTTGCCATACCGCCCAGTTCTGTCCGACGTTTTCGAGGGTTCCGAGGTTCGCCGGCTGGTAGATGTGGTTGGTGTCGGGGTCGGCGATGAGCACGGTGAACGCGTTCATGTCCTTGCCGACGTAGGCTTTCGCCCATGTTTTGATGAGGTTGTCGAGGGTGTTGGAGTTGTCCAGGCTCAGATGGCCGTTGGGTTTGGTGCTTTGCCCGCTGGTCTTCGCGGTGGCGTCCGGTGGCAGGATGCTCGGGTCGTTGGGTGCGCTGGCCACGCCGTCACGGACGACGGTGATCTGGCTGACGCGTCGCACGTTGCCGGCATGGTCGGTGAATTCGAAGGTGTGCACCCAGTGCTGCACGTTCACGGGGGTGTTGGCAGCGTTGTCCGTGTAGTCGGCCGTCTTGACGGCCCCGTCCCACATGATGTTGGACACGCCTGCGGGGAATGGGGTGTTGCTGCCGGTGAGCCATGCGTTCACGTTGCGCAGTGCGGCGGATTTGCCGGGCTGCTCGTTGCCGGTGTGGGCGCTGACGCTTTCCGCTTTGGCGATGGCTTCGTTGATGCGGGACGCGTTGCCCATGACCATGCCGAAGGAAAGGAACGCGAGGATGACGGCGAGGATGATGATGATTTTGACCACGCTAGTGCGCCGCTTGTATTCGTCGAAGACCTGCTTTTCGAGGTTGTTCCTCGTGTCTTCGGTTCCGAAGTCCACGGCTGCGCCCGAGCCGTGCTTCCTGCGTGTGCGTCCCATGATTCGCGTGACCCCTGTCGTCTCGTCTATTGATTGTGTGGCTGATAACAGTATAACGCACATCGGCTTGGTGTTGAGATAGTGTTCTGCGGGTTTTGTTTTATTGCCGGCATGGTATTTTTATTTTGATCGGCGGCTTGACTGCTTGGATTAATTTATTGGCCTCTAGGGGGTGTGACAGTCTGTAACGGGTTGTAACAGAGTTTTGTTACGCACTTAGCCCTACTCCCGATTGGGGTTTGAGGGGGTTGTAACGGTGAAACAGGATTTCTATAAACCACTCCCCCTCGCGCACCCCTCGCGCACGCGCCCACACGTGAAAGGGCAAAAATCTCTCTCACGTATAGAAATACTGTTACACTGTTACACCCCCTAAAGAGGAGGGGGAGGAAGAGTATATTTTATAAGGGATTAGGGGATGTCGATGGGTGTAACAGAACCACTGTCACTTTCCGTTACCCTTGTTACGAAAAATCGCCGTTTGTAACAGAAGTAACAGAATGTAACAAATCTCTGTTACAGGGTTAAACCTACTGGGAGTAAGGCTGCGAGAGATTTTTGACGTCCTCTCGGGTTTGAAAACCCGAGATTCCAACACTTTTCACAAGTGTTGAGGTTTGCATGAAACCATTGCGTGCCGTCCGCATTGTGCGGGCGGCATGTCTTGTATGGTTGGCTCATGCGAAGCGCCGTCCGTGCTTCTTAGGTGTTTCAAGCCGGCTTCCAGTATGTTGCGCGCGGCGTTGATGTCCGCGTTCTCCATATGCCCGCAATTGTGGCAGTGGAAGACCGCTTGGCTCTCACGGTTCTCTGCTGCCGTGTGCTTGCACTGGTTGCAGGTTTGTGACGTGTACGCGGGATTCACCTCGATGAGCATGCAGTCCCGCGTGAGCTTTGTCTTGTATTCGAGCATGGATCGCAATGTGGAAATGCTCGCTTCCAGCATGGAACGGTTGAGTCTGCGCTTCGCGCTCTGTCCGTTCGGCAGGTAGCGCCCGGCTTGTTGCGGGTCTGGTTTCGGCTTGCATCGACGCACCATGTTCGCGGTGCGCAGTGCTTCCACGGCTATCATGTCGCACGTTTCGACAAGATGAGTGGTGTACTTTTGATATAGGTCATTGATGATGCGCTTCTTTTTCGCGTACAGTCGCCTGACCTGTTCGCGTTCATGCTGGTATCGTTTCGAAGCGCCGTCCTTGACATACTGTTTGCGGCTTTTCCCACTGGCTTGCGCTTTGCGGTTCATGGCTCGTTGGCGGCGCTGTATCTCACGGTTGATGCGGTTGAGCTTGTGCTTTGGCAGGTCGAGTATGAGCCCGTCGGACTGTGTGGCGGCGTGCGCCACACCCACGTCGATGCCGATTCTTCTCCCAGTTGGCTCATGTTCGATGGGTAATGGCGGGTTCGTGAATGACAGTGTCCGCTGTGTCCAGTTGACCCGTACCGCAGTATAGTCCCGTATTGGTTGACTGATGCGAATGTGGATGCGGACAGTGAACCGTGTTCCGTGTTCACGGTGCGCTTTCGGGTTCTGTCCCTTGATTTCCACGATGCCGTGATTGCGGTTGACCTGATGGTAGTTCGCGTTCGTGCCTTTGTTATGCCAGCATGCGAACGTGCGGTTACTGTTGCGGCGGCTGATGAATGATGGCAGTCTTCCTGAACGGCGGTGATGTGCGATGTTCGTTTTGCGGCGCGCGATCGCTGCGAACCATTGCGTGTTTTCCACTCGTTCGGGTGACTGTATCACCATGGCTGGTATTGCTGAAATCCACGAGCATTCGCCACGCATGGTTTTCACGCTACGCATGTCTGGCTGCTCGCTCAACGGATGATGAACGCCTTCACGGTCGATGATGTAGCGCCGGGAACGCAAGGCATTGAACCTATAGCGCCATCCGTCGCACAGCCAGTCCATGATGCGCTTGCCATTTGTGGAGTATTCGCTTGAGCCGTCGGCACGGTCCCCCACGTAGACGGATGCTCCCTGCACGTCTACTCGTTCAATGACCGTCTTCTGACTCATGTCTTTTAGTATAACAGAAAATAGTCACTATTAATAGTGAATATACCGCAGCGGTTCATCTCGGGGTTGAAACCCCAAGCTTTCCCGCAGTATACCATTATTGACTAGTCAACGCTTGGAGTTCGCTTGACTCGGCATTGAAATACCGAGCTTGCGCTCACAAAACATGTCAATAAAAAGAGGCGCACTGACTTAAAGAATAGGCCAGTGTGCGAGAAATATGACACGAATAGAATTGTGCATATTTGGTGTTGTCCGATTATCGTTCCGTCGCGCCACTGCGCCGCAATGCCCGGTACACCGTCGTCGTGCCGCAATGCATCAACTCCGCGATCTGCTTGACCGTGACCGTGCGCGAATCATACAGGCGGCGCACCTCGGCGACTTCCCTGTCCGACAGTTTCACCGGGCGGCCGCCGACCCTCCCCCGCGCACGGGCCGCACGCAACCCGGCTTGCGTGCGTTCACGGATCAGGTCGCGTTCGAACTGCGCCAGCGATGCGAACATGTTGAAGATCAGGACGCCGCCAGGCGTCGTCGTGTCGATGTTCTCGGTCAACGACTGGAACTGTACGCCCATCCGGTCGAACATGGTCATCAGTTCGACGAGGTTCTGCATGCTGCGCCCCAACCGGTCGAGCTTCCAGACGACCACCGTGTCGCCTTCGCGCAGTTGTTCGATCATCCGGTCCAGTCCGGGCCGGTGTTCCTTCGCGCCGGAGACGGTGTCGTGGTAGATGCGGTCGCATCCGGCTTTCGTGAGCGCGTCGGATTGCAGTTCGAGGCTTTGGTTGATGGTGCTGACGCGCGCGTATCCGAATTTCAGGCTCGACATACGGCCGAGTGTACCTTTACTCGATTATGTGGCCAAATTCGGCATGTTGATTTCGGTATGGGTTTTGGTACATGCCGGCGCGCCGGAACGTGAGGCACCCCTCTTTTTTCCGATGTGTGCCAAAAACATCCGTTTGACGGAGGCGACGCGGGCATGCCGATGCATGCAAGTGCGCCAGTGCGTCGATGCAGGCGCGTCGGTATGCCGTCGCTGAGCGTGTCGCGTGGCATCGTGTCCTATACTGTTATCAGCCACACATAAAAAGGAGACGACATGCACACCCCACAGGATGCGAAACAGAACCTCGCCATATCGGCCATGACGGCCTTCTTTACGTTCTACGCGTACACCCAGAGCACACAATGGGTTCCCGAGATCACGCTGTACATCATCTTCTGCATCTCCATCGCCTACGCGGCCATGATGTGCAGGGAACTATGGGTGCTCAACCATAGCAAGACACGCGCGCCACGCATCGTGCGCAGCGCCGACAACGGGAAGGTGCGGTGAACCATGGGATACAGCGCCGACAGCAGGAACATCGTCAGCCTGCACCTTGCACACGAAATGCCAGAACTGGGCAAGTACATCGTCCTGCCGGAACTGTGCTTCCAGACGGACCCGGAGGCAATCATCATCAGCGACCCATATGGTGAGACCCGCTATGCGCTGGTCGAACACGAATACCAACTCGACGTGTGGGACACGCCATTGCTCACAGCATTGCTTGGATTCGACCCCAGCAGTATCAGCGACGACTTCGCCTATTACTGGACCGACGACGACGGGGACGTGGAGGTCCCGATCACCCTGTACCGCATACGCTGCACCAACGCAAGCGAACTGTTGGGACGCCTCACCCGCCAGGCGTAACCATGCCCCAACCGAAAGGAGCCCATACCATGTTGAAAGTTCGATGCAGCCATATCGAACCGAATTACGCGCAAATCAACCTGCCCGGAGTGGCGGACGGGATCGCGTTCGTCGAGCGACGCAACATCCGCACCAGCCTCGACCTCAACAGTGGCGAGGAACACCGTGCCGACAGGTGGTTCGTCTACTGGCTTGGATCACCGGATCTCAAAGACGACCGGGTGTTCCGCGCCCGGTCACCACATGAACGCACCGGTTTCCGCACCATGCTGGACGCCGTGCAATGGATCGACCAGCGTCTGGCGGAAACCTCGACCACGGCGGCCTAAGCCTCACCGGTCGGCTTGACGTGCGGCGATTTCGTGGACATGCTCCCAATCAAAGGGCCGGTTTTCCAACAATGCCGCATGGATGGCCTCGTTCATGACCGCCCACATGGGCGCATGGTGCTCCGCCGCCGCCATTTTCAACGCAAGATAGGTCCCCTCATCGAATTGCACCGTGCTGCGGCGCAAACGGCCCATGTCCCGTGAGGCGTCCCGTCCTTGGACCACAGGACGCGCTGGTTCCTGTCGGATGGTGGTCCGCTCCTGCGGTTCCTGCGCCGGCACGTTCACCGCGTCGGCGATGCTCGTGTTGCGTGACGTGTGGTTCTGTGCACGTGTGAAAGCGTTCTTCACCATGCTTTACTCCTCTTCCAGTTGGGTGAACACGTCCAGCAGTTCGTCGGTGACGCCACTGTATTCTTTCATGTCCACTTTGTCGGTGCCGACGATGCGTTTGATCTCCTCACGTTCGCTCACCACCGTGTCGAACCGGGTGATCTCGTTGTCGTCCAGTTCCTGCAAGGTTTCGCGTGTCAGTTTGGTGCGGGGTTTGACACGGCCGACCAGCACGATGCTGTTTGGCGTCGCCGCATAGGTCTCCCCCGCGAGCATCAGGTCCATGCCGCTCGGTTGGGTAGGGATGATGGTCACATCCGCGCAGTCAATCGCCTTCTGGATGACGGCTGTGTCGCTCGGTGGCGTGTCGATGATAACCCACCAGCCCGCATAATGCCGTTCGATCCAGTCACGGTTGAGCATGACCTGATTGACCGGCACCACGTCGAACGGCACCGGCGTGCCCGCTTCCTGCGCGACCATCGCCCACCGTGTCGCCCCACCCGTGTTGTCGGAGTCCAATACGACCACGTTGACCGGTTCATCGTCATGCCGCATACGCCGGGCGAGGTGTCCGGCCAATTGCATGCTGGTCGTCGTCTTCATCACACCGCCCTTGGCGCATGCGACGGTCACAACCCTTGTCCGCTGATCCATGAAGCTGCTTCCCTATTCTCGTGCGGCTAAGGCACGTATACATCTTTGGTGTTGTCTTTTAGCCTATCATATTGATGCGCTGATGCTTTTGCGTGGGGGTGTCAATACATTTTGGTGCATTCGAGTTGTCGTGTGTTGGTTAATGCGTTTGACGAGCAATACGCATGGTGTCTATAATGGCACCATGACGCAGTTCGATAAGCTACTTGCCAAAATGCGGGAAAGTCCTAAAAGCATACGGTTCAGCCAACTCGAACTCGTATGCGAACACTACTTCGGCAAACCACGAAGCAAAGGAACATCGCACCACCGTGTTTGATGTGAGGGAGCCTTGTCGTTTACGGCAAGGAGGAATCATGCAGACTTCTTCCACTTATACGCATAGTGGAAATATGGTGCGCTATACTGTGTGTATGAGCCAGAAAACCGTCATTGAACAAGTCAAAGTGTCGGGCGCAAGCCCGTACCTAGGCTTGTCCAGCGACGGTGAACCCATGCATTCGAAGAACGCCGGCAAAGTGATGGACTGGCTGTGCGACGGGTGGCGCACACGCTTCAACCAACTACGTTCCACCCGCAAAAAGTACAACAAAAACCACGAGCTTGTCCCATTGGGCGGTTCCGTGACCGACATCACCAGCAGCCAAGCCCGCAAGGACTGCTCTTGGCTTGCCGCCATTCCGTCTCTCGTGTTGGAATCACCGACCAAGATCGAATCAACCGAATGGTACGCGAACACGAAGCGGCGCAAGACCATGCTGCGCGAGCATCGGCCCCCCGGACGCATGCCACGGTTCAAGAGCCGCAAGCGTGACGACCAGTACTTCGTCTGCTGGCACAACAATGGGCGCAACGCAACCTTCCGTCAGGTCAACCGCAAGCACGGGATAGTGACCATCACCGGACAGAACCCAGTTGGACACCGCGTGGACGGGGTGCGTTGGAAGATCGAGATACACATCCGCGTAAGCCAACCCATCCGCGACTACACCAGCGTGAACGTCAACTGGACACGCAGGACGCTCGTGTTCGCCAACCCGCCACTGCCCGTAAGCAGGGCCGAACGGACCGACAAGGCCATCGGCGTCGATGTCGGCTGCGTGCATGCGGTCGCCACCAGCGACGGCGACCTGTACGACCTGCCGAAAGCAAAGCTGAACCGCATCGAACAGGAGATACGCCGCCGCCAGAAGGCGCAGGCGCGCAAACGCAAGCTTGCCGGATACCCGAACCCGCGCGACTACCGGAAGCACGGCGCATCCAAAGCATACGAACGCGCAACCGAGCAGATCAGACGACTGCACGCCAAAGCCAGCCGCATCCGCGAGGACATGATGCATAAGATCAGCACCGAACTTGTGCGGCATAATCAGACCGTCATCGTCGAACGCCTGAACGTGCAAAGCATGATGCGCCGCGCCAGGCCGAAACCGGACCCGAACAAGCCTGGGCAGCATCTGCCGAACGGCCAAGCCGCCAAACGGGGACTGAATCGTTCCATCGCACACGCGGGCATGCGCCGACTCCGGCAGATGCTCGCATACAAATGCAAGACGACCCCCGACCGCGTACTGGTCGAGGTCAACCCGGCGTACACGTCACAAACCTGCAACCATTGCGGAAACGTGGCAAAGGAAAACCGTGAAAGCCAAGCGGTGTTCCATTGCCATAACTGCGGGTATGAGACGAACGCCGACCTGAACGCCGCCAAGAACATACTCGAACGCGGCATAACACACATACGGAGCATGGACGATGCTCCGCTGGCACGAACCATGTCAGACACCAGAACCCCTACACGGGGCGATGATGCAATGGTCGCCAGTAAACCTCAACACTCGATATGAGTGCTGGAATCTCACCCGTTCACGGGCGAGAGGAAGTCAATTCTACAAGACGCCATGGCGAGGCGCCCCGTACGTGAACCTCCAACCAACCGCTAACGGACAAGCCAAACCCTACCAAGTCCGGCAAGTTCTACAGGCAATCGACAGACTTGAACAGGAGCAACAATGATCCCCGACAGCAACAAATACGCCTACCGCGTCCAATGGTCCGAAGAGGACGGACAGTACGTCGGCACGGCGCTGGAGTTCCCTTTCCTCAGCTGGCTGGATGACACGCCAAGCGCGGCGCTGAACGGCATCCAACGCATGGTAAGTGAAGCAATCCAACTGCTGGAAGAAGATGGCGAGGAAGCGCCACAACCCTTCTCCGAACGTACGTACTCCGGTAGATTCACGGTTCGCATCCCACCAGCCACACACCGGCGTCTGGCGATGGAGGCACAGGAGCAGCATGTGAGCTTTAACCGTCTCGTGTCGGACAAGCTCAGCGCGGCATGACCTGATTTGTTGCGGTACTAGCCCGGTCGTTTACGACCGGGCTAGCCGCCTGTCATCCTGCTGTTTCGAAGAGTCGTTTGAGGAATCCGCCTGCCGCTTGGATGAGGCTGGGTATCCATGAGCCGATGGTGGCGATGGATTCGCGGACGGGTACGCCCCATGCTTCCAGGATGCCGCCGACGATCCAGATGACCAGCAGTGTGGCGGCGATCTTGGTGGCGGCGAGCAGGAATCGGATGCTGCGTCCGGCGAGGCGCATGACGCTGGTGGCCACGCCGAGTGCGATGAGCAGCAGAGTGAGTGTCGCGCCGGTCGGTGTGAGAATCCACGCCATGAACACATGCCAGCCGTCCATGCCCATTTGGGTGAGTTGCTCGGTGGGGTGTGGGTCTGTCAACGGTCACCTCCAAGGTCGAGTTGCGCAAGGGCTTCGTTGAGCCGGTGTTCCTGTTCGCCGCTGAATGCCGCGTCCTGTTGGGCTTCCTTCGGTGCCGTCTCGCTGTCCGGGGGTGTGGTTTGCGGCGGCGTGGGGATCGGACCCGGACCTGTGGCGGTGTGGGAGCCCATCGGAGCCGCGACCTGTGGTTGAACATGGCTGGGCGCCGCCATGCGTGGCGCACCGACCTGTGCGCGCGCAGCCTCCATGCTCATCGTCCCATCGCCGTACTTGTGGTTGAGGGCGTGCAGTTTGCTCGCCTGACGTTCCAGCTTCGCCGTGTCGATGCGGTTGGCTGCCGCTTGGACCTGGCTGCGCCCCCATTGGACCGGGTGAATCGTCATATGTTTGTCCGCGAATCGCACAACCTTGTCCGTCGCGCCCTTGACCGCCTGTACGGGTTTGTCGGCGACCCGGCGCACGGTACGGGCTGCACGCTGCATGGTGGGTGCTGCCATGTCGGCGGCGAATCTTCCGGTGGTTTTGGCGGCACGCCCCACAGTTGCCCATGTGGCGCGCCGGGTCGCCATGCGGCTTGCGGCAATCAGCCCCAATGGTGCGGTGATCGGGTTGAGGAACGCGGCTCCGGTCAAACCTACCTTGGCGACCTTGCGCGCGTCCTGCATGAGGCGTGCCCGCCCCATCTTGCGCAACGGATTGCGAGCATTGGCACCTTGGAGGAACCCGTCACGCAATCGTTGCATCGCAAGGTTGCGACGTGTCAGTGTGGCTGCGGTGTCTGGATCCACGCCGGCGTCCGCGTATTGTGCGAATGTCTCGTCCACCTTGTCGTGGATCTCCTGCTCCTCGGCTGTGGGGGCAGGTGGCGCAGGCTTGCCGTCCATCGTGGATGCGGGCGCCCCTGCGTCTTTGGCGATGCCGTTCCCGACTTTGGACACCATGGCCGGTTCCACCGCGGGAGGCTGCTGGCCGTCCATGCCTCGGCGCAATGTTTCGGCGCTTTCCTTGGCGCCACCGCCCGCATTCTGGCTGCTGGACAGGCGCCCTGCGATCCTGCCGGCCTTGCCCAAGCCCATCATCTTGCCCGCCATGCCGATGGTCGCCGCGTGCATGGCGGAGCGGCCCGCACGGCTCAACCCCTCGGCGAGTGCGCCTGCGCCGGCCATGGTGGCGACGGCTTTGAGGGTGAAGGGGTTCTCGATTTTGAGTTGCTTGCAGGTCATGATGATGGTGAGGATCGCGATGGCCGGTGAGCAGCCGACAAGGAGGTTGTAGAAGAATGTGCCGCTGGCGCCGCCGCATGCGGTGATGATGCATGAGACGATGAGGCATGAGATGAATCCCATGGCGGAGTAGAGGACGCCGATCATGGAGTAGGAGCAGGTGGATTTGCCCCAGTTGAGCAGCGCTTTGCGGGGTTTGTCCCCGAGGGGGAACGCTTGCAGGAGGAATGCGAGGATGAGGGTGAGCATGCAGAAGCAGAGCATGATCTTGGACAGGAGGAGCGCGAGGCTGAACATGCCCCATACGAGGAAGTTGACAAGGGAGCCGAGGACGGTTCCGAATGCGCCGAGGCTGTTGGCAGACACGTTGCCGTACATGCGTTCAAGTGATGCACGTGCGGCTGCCTGGTTTGCTTGGCTCAGGTCGAGGTTGGCTTCACGCCATGTGCCGCCGGTGTTGGGGACGTCGAAGGTCCATCCGAGGATGGCGGCCTCAAGGTCCGGGTTGTGGACGTAGAACTCGTCGCCGAGGTCGTGGTCGCTGCCGTCTGTGTACAGTTTGTTGTCGAATACTGCGGTGCAGAGGCTGTCCACGGTTTTGTCGTTGCCGTTGAAGGGGACGACCTTGGCGTTGTCCGCGGCGTTGTCGCGGAGGGTTTTGAAGGGTTGGTCTTCGTCGGCTTTCGGATTGACGCTTGCCCTGAGCCATGCGCCTCCCGTGCCACGGATGGCGCCTGACCCGTCGTCGCCGAGGTTGTTGATGAGTTGTTTCCATCCGTCGCGCGCGTAGGTTTTCCCGTTGTTGGTGGAGCACGTCTGCCAGAAAAGGTTCATGCGGTGGCGTGCCACAGAAGTGTCGGTGTCGCGCGCGTTCTCGTCTTTGTTGACCCGTGGGTCCCATGGGTCGATGAACCCGTCCCGGCTGAGCAGGTAGCGTCCAGTCTGCGGGGTCAGTGGCGCGTTCCGGCTATTGGCGTTGCCGCTCAAGGTGCGGTTCGTCAGGGACAGTTGCACACCGGTGGAGGTGCCGGCTTGGTCTTCGAGCACATGGCAATAGGATTGCAATGCGTTCGAAGCGACCCCGGTGGAGGTGTTGCCTTCGGACACGTCGGTGGCGCCGTATTGCATCGTCACCCAGCTGCGTAATGAGGTTTCCTCCCAGAGGGTGTTGATCGCGGATGTGACCGCCGAGGTGTCGCTTTTGTCGAACAGGTCCGTGGAGGCGCCGTCCGCGGCTTTGCTGGTACCCGTCTTGTAGTCCTGATGCATGTAGTACAGGTATTTTTGGCAGTTGGCTTTCGCCGCTCCACCGTAGGCCATCATGGACGGGTTGTTGTCCGTGATGGCGGACGGGTCCAACAGGCTGCCCGCCATCATGTTCATCGTGCTGTTGATGTTCTTCACCACCCACCATGGGCTGCCCACGGTCGGTTCGTTTTTCCCGGCGTCGGCTTTCGCCGCGGCCCCCATCGTCATCACGATGGCCAGACACATCAGGGTCGTGAAAATGCGTTTGAGCATGGTGCCGCTGGTCTGGCCTCCCACGTTGAATGATGCGGCGCCGACCCACCCAAGGATGCCCAATACCAGGAATGTCGCCGGGATACCGCCGGCCATGACGTTATCGACGATGGTGCCGGCCACACTGTCGATGGTTTTACCCAACGAGTCCATAGGGGTGAACGATGCGGCGAACTGGCTCAACGACAATGCCGAATTCCAGAACACCTGTGTGACCTGCAACAGCATGTTCGGCATGATGGTGCGCACCGTGGCTTTGATCTGGTTCATGCCGTCCGTGAACCCACCGAACCACCCTCCGGCCGATTCGGTGCGTGTGGTGATGGTGCCCACCTGTCCGGCCCACCGTCCGGATGGCAGGCATTGGCTGGGGTCGGCGCCGCTTTCCTTATAACAGTCCACGGGTTGGGTGCCATCCGGTTGGTCTGCTTGTGCCGTTAGTGGGCTGACCGCGATCAGGGTGACCATCAGCACCACTATGGTCATGATGAACATGGTGGTGCGCCGGCGCCACCGGGCCTCATCCGACATGCCCAATACCCCTTGCCTGTGTTTCACCAATGCCTCCACCCTTGCCTTGTAGTATGTTTCTGTTGTCTCGCCCGCCTATACGAACGCCACCCAATGCGTGTGCGTCACATCCTCAGCGTCGGACGAATTCGGAAAGAAGATGCGTCCGGTGACCTGCTTCGACTTGATCTTGGACAATGCGCGCCGCCACCGTACCTGCCGCATCTGGTCGTTCGTGCGGAACACGAACAACACGGGTGCGAGGACGGCGCCGGCCACGATCCACACGCAGGACAGCAGCAGCCCAAGGAACCCGACCGTGATGAAGAACATGACCACTCCGACAATCAGGCCCAACAAGGCGGCGATCAACGTCTTGGAACGCACCTCGGTGTTCTTTGTCACTTGGATCGTGTTCTTCCGTTCGATCTCCTCGGTCGAGGACACTTCGGTGATGTCGTCCATCGTCATCCGAGGATGCGGTGTCTGTTCCATGACCAGCCCCCTTGTCACCAGTTGAAGGCGGAACGGATCCAGCCTTGCAGTCCCTCGATCACGGTATCGAACCCGCTCGCGAACCACGGGAACCACAGCGCAGGGCCAAGCAGGACGATGATGACGAACACGTTGACGGCGATCTTCTTGCCGTCCGACGCGAACATGCCGACCACCTGCCCATCACGTCCGCGTGCTTTCTGGATGAGACCGAATACCAGTAGTACGAACAATCCGACTGCGACAATCCCCGCGATGGTGGCGATGACCTGTCCGGCGGACGTGTTGAACAGGTAGCCAAGGGATTTGTCGTAGCTTTCCCTGAGTGTGCCTGCAAGTGTGACAGTGGTTCCCATGACCGATCCTTTTCGAGTGGTGAAACCCCTTTCCCACTAACGATGATTGTACTAGATGCAGTAGTACATGCATCTGCTTATTGGCTGAAAGCACCCATGCCGTATAGGACATATATATGCGGATGCTTCGGAAACGGCAGTATCCTAAGCGTCCAACCGGTCGATGGGGTCAGCGTCGAAATTGTGCGCGTTGACAAGGAATGTCGGCTGCAACTGGGTCGGACGGCCCGGCAACGCGCCCTGCGTACGCACCGCGCACTGATATTGCACAAGGTTCATCACCGCGCCCGTATTCCAGCCGTCTGCACCCTCCTCGTCGCTCAGGCGGGCCGCGATCTGCTGCGCCGTGGCCGTGTCCGGTGTCTTGAACGCGATGAACGTCGCGTACCCCATGAACGAGCGCAACAGCAGGTCGCTCAACTGTTCGGGGTACTGGGTGGCGAACACTGCGATCACGCCGAACGAACGCATCTGGTCCTTGATGTGCGCCAGTGAGGAATCGTCGGCGCTGGACAGCATCGACAATTCGTCGCACACGATCATGGTGTGCTTGCCCGCAGCCTCCCACCCTTGGCATTGCGCCATGATCGTGTCGCACAGCCGGTGCAGCATCCACGCGCCCAGAATCCGGTCCATCGGCGCTGGGATGCGATACCCGTCGTGTGGCGCGAATACGAAGTGGTAGTCGCCGGGCCTGTCGAGCACATCACCCCATGTCAGGCGGGCGCGCCTTGGTGTGAACACGTGCTCCACGTCCATGAACTGCCTTACCTTGTTCGCGCTGGCGCGTGTCTTGTCAAGCAGCCGCTGGTCGGTGATCGGCGTCTTGCCTTGCTTGTCGGGCCGTCCGTAGAGTTGTTCCGCGGCCTGCGCCGCCTGCCGCAGGTCGATGCTGTCGGGGTGTTCCATGCTCAACGCGCGCAGCACCTGCCCCAAGGCGCGCGCCGAACCGGTCTGCCCGTCCGACGCGGCCAATGCGACAAGGCACCATCCGATCGGCGAGCGCTGCTGTTGCATGTTTTCTGCGCCTGGGTGTCTTTGTTCCATGCCGCGTATCTTGGATACGATGGTTCCGGGGTGGGTTGTGTCGTAGCGCATGGCGGCCACGGCGATGGTCATGGCGCTTGTGATCACGTCCAGTGAGTCGTTCATGATGTCGCCTTGGTTGAATGAGTACTGCATGCTGGCTGCGATGTTCTGTCCTGTGGCTCTCGCGTCTAGCCCGTCGAGCATGCCGAGCAGGTCGATGCATACGGTGTTTGGGTCGGCGAGGTAGCTGACCCGTCCGCGTCGGTTTGGGTCGTTGGGCCAATGCTGTTGTCTGAAGCGTTGCATGGTGTGGACCCCTTCGTCGTCCTTCATTGCGAAGTCGATGATGCGTGTGTCCTTTCCCCATACGCGTTTGTCTGTGTGGTCGCGTGCCAAGGCGGCCCATTGCATGAAGCCGTGTACCATGACGGATTTGCCTGAACCGGCTTCGCCGGTGATGGCCACATCCCCGTACAGTTGGGATGGTTGCACGTAGGCGGCGCGCCCCGTCTGGTCGCACCCCACATACACGCCGCCCTGTGCCAGCACGTCGGGCACGGGGCGCAATTGTTGTGTTTTCGCCGTCGTGTCGCCGATGGGTGTGTACAGTGCGGCTACGGTCGCCGGGGGGATGATCAGTGTGGTGCGTTGTGTCGGGTATGCGGTCGTCATCATGCGTTTGCGCCCGTCTTGCCGTGTCTCGTCGCCGCCCAATCGGGTCTTGCGGTCGGCGCTGCGTGTGGGGCGTTTCGGTTCGAACCACCACCAATGCCGTGCTCGCTGCACCACATCGTCCCATGTGTCGCGCCTCCACCATCGTACGGCTGCGAACAGGGTGATGCACCATGGTGGTATCGCCATCCACAATGGCAACGCCCACAGGTTCGGTGTGATTATGAGCGCGGTGAGCGCGGTGAGCGCGCATGCTTGTGGCATGAGGTTGGCTTGGGCGAGGATGCTGACGGCGAGTGAGTAGATGGTGCCGGCGGTGAGGGTGATGAGTGGGGCGAGCAGCGCCCATGTGGGTAGGGGTGAGAGGGTGGTGAGGGTGGTCCAGATGATGCTGATGGCGAGTGAGGTGGCGAGCAGACCAAGGCGGGGGCGGCTGGTGTGGGCGCTCATGTCGCTCATGTTGTCGCAGAGGATGCGGCCGGCTTGTTCGGCGGTTTCCTTGGCTTCCTGTTGGGTGGGGCATCCTGCGCTGACGCGGGCGTATTGAGTGCCGGAACGGACGATGACGCTGCTGTCTTCGTTGCTGTTGCGTTCGCCGGCCACCCAGTCGCGTGCGCGGGGGGTTTCGAAGCGTGCGCCGGGTCGGCAGTTGATGGCGAGGTAGCTGTCGGGTGGGATGATGGATTCGAGGCTGGTGCGTATGGCTTCGCTGTCGGAGCGGAGGCGTTCCATGTTGGCGACTTCGTTGAGTCGAGCGCGCCATGGGATCAGGGGGTGTGCTTGGCGTGTGGCGGCTTCGGGTAGGTGCGGCCATTGGTTGTCGGGTAGTGGGGTGGCTTCGAAGCCTGCGGATTGTCCGGCTTTGCGCAGCAGGGTGGTGTCGCCGTACGTGTATTGGGTGACTGGTTCGTGGCCGTTGCGGATGAGCAGGAGGATGGTGTCGCGTAGTTGGTTGGCGATCATGCCGCTGGCGGTGCGTTGTTTGTCGGCGTCCATGGTCAGTCGGGTGCGGGTGATGGTGTGCCATTGGGCGTGCGGTGCCATGTGTGGTGTCCTTGTCAGTGGTTGAAGAGGGGTAGGTAGGGGAAGCCGTCGGGCGGGGTGAGGGTGGTGTCGGCGAGTTTTTCGCGTTTGGTCAGCACCCACAGCCATGCGGTCATGCGTTGCGTGTCGGCTTGGGTGTCGAGCGCCCAGCCGAGGGTGGCGTGGCCGCTGCGGATGCCGCTGTCGTCGTTGATGAGGTCGCGGGCTTTGCGGATGGAGTAGACGGCACGGCTCTGGCTGCTGCCGAACATCATGGAGTCAAGCTGCCACAACCGGATTTTCGCCAATGCGGGGTGGCGTACCATTTCGGGGATGAGCCAGCGGAGCACGTGGTCGCGGTGCCCGTCCATGCACAGTTGGGCGACGTGGTTGAGTGCGGTGGCGCGTTGCCTGTTGGCCGCCTGCCGTCCGTTGTTGGCCGCTGTCATGTCGTTCATGGCCGCTCCTCCTTCCTTGTGGTGATGTCGTGGCCGACGAACCCGTAGAAGCCGCCACGCAAGGCGTCTGGTTTCGCCCACCGGCTGACGTCCCAACCCCATGCGGCCTTGATGCGTTCGTCCATGAGACGCCAACCCCAGTCCTGAATCACATCCACGTCGCTGACCGTTGGGCAGGTGGCCTGCCATGCCGGGTCGAAAACGCTGCGGCGCGTGCCATACATGTCCACGTATTCACCCCACTGCGGGGTGGGGCATGCGTGCCCGTCGTACCATTCGTCCCACCGCGCATAGCCCATGCGTGAGAACACCGACGGGTCGCCCATCGGCATTTCCGCAAACCGCGACGCCTCGTCGAACGCCTTGTCGAAGCGTTCGTAGATGCCCGCCGACACGGGTGCCTGCAACCACACGCACAGGATGCCACGCCGCCGCATCGGCGAATAGGCGAGCAGCTTCGACCATGCTGCAAGCTTCTTGCCGACGCCGGTGGCGTGGATCTGCAACTCAAGCGCCATCGTCACCCCGTCGCGCGTGAAGCCGATCATGTCTGCGCTTTGCCTGCCGGCCGAACCGATCTCGGCTACAGCCTGCGGATCGATGCCACGGAACCCTCCCCAGCCGTCGCCTCCCACGAAACGGAACCGGCTGTCATGGGCGGCGGTCAGGGCCACATGGTTCGTCAGCGTGTTGTGTCGTGCATGCGTGCGCATCTGTCCGAACTTGCCGTCGGTGAGTACGTCACGCATCCATGCGGGCACACCCAGAATGTTCGTGATGCGCCGGGTGAGCATCACCTCGCTACCCATCGCCACCCACACCTGATTGATGCGGCGGCCTTCCAGGAACTCCGTACGCGAGAACCCCACATCGATCACGCCAAGCCGCAGCAGCGCGCCCCATACGGTCGGCGCATCCCGGTGGAACGGTTCGATGCCGTCCACGTCGGCCGCCAATCCCGCGACGAGCTGATCGACGGTACACACGCGCCATGACAGCAGCGAACCGAGGATCGCCAACACCTGTTCGGGATACCTGCGTACCAGATGCTCCGCCTGTTTGATGGTGACGGGGATGAACGGGTGGCGTTCGTGCAACGATGCGGGATGCGTGTACGCGTGCACCCAGGTTCCTTTGAGCCAATCCACATCCGAGCCGCGCGCCCACAATGCATCATCCAACGGGTCGAAGAACGGCTCCCACGGTGTCACTTGCGTTTCCTGCCCCACAGGCCCTTCCTCCTTTCCTTCGGCATGTAACGTGCCGGGTCGAAGCCACGGTCCGGCAACGCCCACGCCAACACTCGTTCGCGAACCTGATCGAGGTCAGTGTCCGCCCAGTTCGATTCGCATTGCTCGATGCGCCGTTCCGCTTCGACGCTTTGCCGCTCGGCCCCCAGATACGTGCCGTATGGCGCATAGTCGTACGGCGCATACTCCCCCATGCCGATGGGCAGCACATCCTTGACGCCCACGCACTCGTTGGGAAGCCCGTGCCGGGGGAACGCGGCCAACAGGTTCATCGCGTCCCGCTGCGTCTGCATGCCCAACTTGACCGGCACCAACACCAAGTCGCCGGCGGCCACGCTCGGCGTCACCAACGCGCCCGCCGCCGTCGCTGGGTCGTCCAAGTCGACCGGGCTGATGCGGTCGAGGTCCACGACGACGAATTGCCATAGCCTGCGCGCCGCCATGATGAAGTCCGCGTATCTGCTCCACGGCACGCTCTGTCCGGTCTCCGGAGCGAACGTCAGATCATAGGCGACGCCGAACCGGCGGCCTTGGTTCGCGCCATGCTGCGCACGCTCGTCGCCCGGCGTCCAATCACTGATCGTGCGCACGTCCAGCAGGCTGCGGCCGCCGAAGAAGTTCCGTTGCGACGACTGCAACGGGTTCGCGTCCACCAATAGTGAACTGACCCCCATCGCCGCCGCACGTTCGCACAGGCGCCGGCTGCTCGTCGACTTGCCCACGCCGCCACTGCCCGACGTGACATACAGCACCGTGCCGGTATGCTGCCGCCTGCCCAACAGCAGGTCTCCGACAAGCCGCTTGTCCGCCACATCCACCCCCCAAAAGGACCGCAGCATGGAACGCACACTGCCTTCCAACGCGACAGGTGGCAGCTCCATCGTCCCCACAGGGACCTGACCCTGCCGGCACCAATAGACCCGCCACCCCGCCTGCGACACCGGCACCCAGTTCGCCGACTCCGACGCGAACACATACCCGCGCCCATCCCTCACCGGATGCTCCGCCAAAAACCGGGCCTGCTCCTGCACACCACCCCCGTAAGGCACCCGCCAAGCGCGTTCCGGGAGACTGTTCTTGAGCGTGTCCAGCAACCCCCCTCCACCAATAATGAGGGCTACCATCTCACAACCCCGATTCTGCCGCCCATTTCCCACCTCCGTTTTCCGACGATTTTGCGAAAACCCATATCATGGCCACGCAGTGCTTGCTCACCATGGGACTACATTTCAGGATACTACACTCACTACTTGTCTTAGATACTTTTGTTGTGCGTGCTTGCCGTTCGTTCCGCATCCTTCCATTCCGTCCCGTGTCTCGCTTGGCTTTGCTAGGTTCACCGCATATCAAGTGCCTTGATAGGCGTTCACCAAGGAAAGCGTCGTCGATCGAACATGGTTCGACCTCCTCCCCCTATTCCGGCATTGCCTTCTGGTTGCCGCTTGCGCTGTATGCCCGTCTTTCCCATCTTATGTTCCTGTTGTGTTTTGCCTCTTTTTCGTTTCTGCTTCCCTCGTTTCCCCTTTTCCCTTTTTCGTGTCCCATGTGTTGCGCTTTCGTTTGCGGGTCCGCCTTGGTGGCGGTGCAACCCGGCGCGCGCGGCGCGGGCGGCCGGCGCGCACGGCGGCCGAAAATGCAGCTACGCTTCCACTACTGTGTGAGGTACGTGGTTAAGATACAATTAGGAATGATCAGCCACGACGAACATGGCGGCACTACCCACAAGGAAAGGAACGGCACATGGATTTCAACAACGACTTCCTCAACACCGGCGGCAGCTACAACGACTACGGCAACGGTCAGGGCTACGGCTTCGCCGACGGGCACGCGGACGGACAGGCCGACGTCCCGCCGACGCAAACGGAGACGGAACCGGCGGCGCAGGCACCGGACGGCGGCGTCCATGAGGACACGGCGGACGACACGGATACAGGCAAGCGCACGCGCAAGGCGAGCGTGAAGGTGCCGAAACTCACGGAGGACGCGGCCAAGACGATCCTCGACATCCTCGACACGCTCGACGACGAGGCGGCGGTGCGCACGGCGCGCACCATCCTCGGCACCAACTCCCCCAGCAAGGCGACACTGCTCGCGTTGACGAGCGAGATCAAAGGCCGCGGCATTCCGAAACTCGAACAGGCCACGGCGAAACGCATCGTGGATGCGGTGGAGCTGCTCGACACGGATACGGGGATCGCTGTCGCCAAGACGCTCACCGGATCCAACAGCCCCAACCGCGCCACGCTGCTGTCCATGCTGACCGAAACGAAGACCCGCAACCATGCGGCGACCATGTTCCAGCATGCGACGAAGATCAGCACATGGGACGCGGACGAGCTGATGATGAACCTCGCGCTTGAGTTCGCGTCCGACAAGGACTACGCGAAATCGTTGTTCGTCGTGTTGGACGCCGCCGCGCCGGAACGTGGGTTCGGCCGGAGCAGCGGGGACGCGCGCAAGGACGCCAAGACCATCGCGGAGAAATGGGACGGCGGTGTCGATCTGGCGCGATTCTCGGTATTGAGGTTCTGAACGGGACGGCGGCCGGCGGCGGGGTGTGCTCCATGGATCGGGGCGCGCCCCGTCTTTTTGTTCACGCCAAGGTGACCGTCCTGTCGTCGGACGGCGTGGCGGCGGCACCGCGGCCGGTGATGACAACCATGTCCGTCTCCTTGTCCATGGTGTACCGCCATCTGTCCTGTGCGGCGTTGAGGGCCGTGAACATGCGTTCGCGTTGCGGGTCGCAGCCGATGCGGCGTCTGCCTCCGGGAAGCAGGCGGTTGAGGAATGTTCTCGCGATGCGGAGTTGACCGTCGTCGGGCGCGTACAGGGCCGCGAGCGTGTACAGGTCGAGTTCGAGCGCGCCGGTCAGGTCGTGCAGTGTGACAAGCGACACTTCGCGCAGGTTGCGTTGGCATGCCTGCACGTACTCTTCGGTCAATGTCACTGTTTTCGACGCTGGCCTCCCGGCATCGAGGTCGAGGGCCTGGACCGCGATGCATTGGTGGGTGGATGGTACGGGGAAGCGCATCATCTTCGCAAGGCAGCCGTTGATGATGTCACGTGACGGTTTCGAGGCGTACATGCCGAGCGTGTTCATGATGTTCGTCCAGCCGTCGCGGAATCGGACGGTGCGGGTGTCCGGGTCCCAGCATGGGTCGCCGTAATGGATCAGGGTTGCGAAGACGATGGACAGCAGCCGCGGCACGCGTCCCGGTGGCTGGCGTTCCGGACTTGACCGCACCGCCCTATAGGGTGCGTTGAAAGGGTAGGCGTCCGCGCTGACCACGCCGAAATCCCATGCCTGCCGCAATGTGGACGGGCGCAGCAGCAGTTCGGGGCGGGGAATGAGTGGTTCGCTGGATATGGCAGCGCGTGTTGTGGTGCTCATGGCGGCTCCATGGTTTTGGACTTGGCGGACACAGTGCACGGTACATGCGTCCGATACTTCTTGCTTCCGATTCTAATACAAAAACCCACACCCGAGGTGGGCGTGGGTTTCGGCCGGAGGCTTCGCTCATTCAGTCGAGGGGATGGGCCGCGACGAATCCGAGGATCGCGTTGACGCTGGTCTCCTTGTCCGCGTATGCGGCGAATTGCTCCAGCCGCGGGTCGCCGAGCAGGTAGGCGATGTAGGTGCGCACCGCGAACGCGTTCGACTGCGCCGGCGCGTAGGCGGCGAGGGCCTGTAGATCGCTGTCGATGCGTTTGAGCAGTGCGGCGTCGATGCCATCACGGTCGAACATAGTGCGCGCGTATGTGGGGTCGGTTTTGATGGCGCGTTCGGGGTCGAATCGGGTCATCTCCTCGATGCTCATGTGGGGGTGACGCAGCGTGTGCATGAGCATCAGGGTGAACGCGGTGGACTGGGGGTTGTCGGCGGAGAGCGCGCCCCGCAATGCGCGTACGGTCTCCTCGTTCAGGTAGCGGGCTCCGCCACTGGTGGGGTCGTTGAGTTGTTTGAACCATTCGAGGATCGGACGCTGGCGGTCGGTCACGGATGTGAACGTGGTGGTTTCGGTGTTGGGTTCCATGGGTTGCCTTCCCGTCTTGTTTTTGTGTGGTTGATTACAGTGTAGCGCATTGGAATCACTTGCGACACGCTAGGCGATTTCCTGTTTTGATTCTGTGTGACCTATACTGTTTTCTGCCACACAGAAAAGACGAGTAGCGAAAGGAACCTCGCATGAACATGTTCGAACAGGACGCGGAGGAACGTTATCCCCTGTCCGCAAGCGATGAGTGGAAAACAGTCAGCCTGACACGTGAGTCCTTCGTCATGCAGCTGCGTTCCGCCTTCATGGCCGGAGCTGAAGCGGCGGCGTCACGCATGGAGGTGTCGGCATGACGGACACGACCTTCGATATGTGCAGCAGCGCGGACATCATGGCCCTCGCCTCCGATTACATCGCACAATGCCGCGCCGGCGACCCAAAGGCGTGCATCAAGCCCGGGGACCGCAGCGGCCATCTGCGCATCGTGCGCTGCGACGGGTTCGTGCCGGACGTCACATCCACGCCGAACCGTTTCGGGGAGACCGAACGCATCGACATGTTCGAAGCGCTTTGCGACTGCGGGCAGACCGTCCTCGTGTCCGGCGTCAACTGGCGGCTCGGACGATTGCATTCATGCGGTCTGTGTGATCTGAGCGACCGTATCGTCGCGGACGCGGCAAGCGTGCACGGCGGCCGCTTCGGGGGACTCGCCGCATGAGCGCCGACGAGGACGAGTTCCTGCATCCGGCCTACCTGCTCAAACAGGCGACCGACATGATCCTCGCCGCCACGTTCGGGGACTACCGCACCACAGTGGAGGCGGCCACGCCCGAACCAGTGCGCATGATGGCCCGCAAGCTCGCGTTCGCCGCATACGCCTCCCACCTGTTCCCCAATGCGCGCAGCATCTCGTTCATCGCGGACTGCGACGACGACGCGGCCATCGCCATGCTGCTCGCCGCGCAATGGATGAGCGCCGCCGGGCATGTGCGCTGCTCGTTTGGGGCGGATATCAGCGTCGTGGAGGAACAGGTGCATGTCAACGACCCCTTCTTCCACCGCGCCGGCGATTTCACAGCCGAACCGCGCCGCGACCCGTTCGCGAAGGATTTCGACCCCGTGCAGCTGCGGCATATGCGCACCCACCTGAAACAGTCGGCGGCGCGCCTACGCTCCTACGGGTTCACCGGGGGCGTCGCCTCTCTCGCCTCACAGGCGGGTGGTGTATGGGTGAATGTCGCCAACGGCCTCATGTATGAAAGGGGCGTCTGATGCTCCGTCCCGACAAGGTATCGAAACAGTACGCGGACATCATCCCCCATCTGCATGCGCTCGGCTACACCTGCACGCTCAACGGCAGCGTCTCCGATCAGGTGTGTGTCATGCGCATCGGCCGCGCCGACACCGTGGACATATTCAACGATGGCACATGGCGCCGCCGCGACGGCATGCAGGGCGCCACACCCCAGGATCTGCTCGACCTGGTGAAAGCCGAACGGGGCCGTGAGGTGGAACATCACCTGAACCGGCATGACCTGCGCGCATTGGCGCAGGACACGTTGAACGCGCAAGGCGTCACCGCCACCAGCGTTCGCGCCGTACGCATCCTCGGCGACGGCTCCATGGAAGCCGATGTGTTCCTGCACACTGGCAGGCCGCAGACCGTGAGCATCGCAAAGAACTGGAACGCCATGTGCCGCCAATGGCACGCCGACCTCATCCACTGATGCCAAACACCAACCCCTCATAGCAAGGACACGCACCGTGATCGATTTCACCACCAACCCACTCATCCAAACGGGCGCATTCAACCCAGACCATCACATGGACAAATCACAACCCCAACGCGTCCACTACTTCCCCGGCCGCATCCGCGAGGTCAGGGACAGCGAGCGTTGCGGACTGCCCGTATACCTCGAACGCATCCGCACCACCAACGAAGCGGAAGGCCTGCGGCTGCTGTATCGGCGCATCGCCCGTACCTGCATGAAGACCACCAGCTCCGCACGCACCAACATCCTCACGCTCCCGCATTACTGCGCGGCGGGACGGCCGGCCTACCTTCTCACAGGATTCGTCAGCGACACGCATTTCACCCCGGACGGCCACCTTGACCGCATCTGCCTGACAGACCCATGCGCCCTCGACCCGGACACGGGAGAAGCATTCAACATCGACACACACATCTGGCTGTTCGCGGACAGGCTCACCGTGACCGACCCCGGCATGATCCACGGCCACGCGGGTCTTGCGGGCGACCTGCTCACCATCTCCATGGGCGACCGCATCACCCTCCACTGCTGCCTCAACGTGTACACGAAAAACACACGCAAACGCATCGGCATCGACGAATGGTTCCCCATCGACGCGCAACTGTATTACGCGGACCGCAACGGCACGCGGCGCCGCGTGCCCAACCACATCAAAGCCGGATTGGAGATCCTGAGCATCCACACGGACGGTTCCGTCACAACCACGAGCGAACAGGATTGGGCTACACGGCTGCTCGCCGCACTCGGACGCCATCTCGACGAGGAACAGAACGGACGCGTCTACGAATACAACGTGATCAAAACACTCATGCCGTTCATCGACGCACAGCAATTCGCCGCCTGAACGCACCGACCATAGGAAAGGAGCACCGAATGGACATGTTCAACCCCGACTACTATCGGTTGAACGGACTGGGGTTCGAATGCATCGACCTGACAGAACGCTACTCGTTCAATGTGGGCAACTGCCTCAAATACATGTTCCGCCTGCATGGGAAAAACACCGCACACGAAAACCTCGGCAAAGCACGGTGGTACGCACGCCGTGCACAAGCACACGGCGAACGCTTCCGCCCCATCCATGAGACCGACATGCCGGAAACCATCGGCATGCTACGCACGCTCATACAGCATGACTGGCAGCACGCCTCCATGTTCTGGGCAAGCGTGCTCGACTGCCATACAGGCTCCGGTGACACCACCAGCATCATCGACGCCATCAACGAACTAGACACCACGGAAAAGGAGTGAACCCATGACATACGAGACAAACACACGACCCGAGGTGCATGCCGGCGACACCATCACCATCGGCAACCACAACGGATACCATGAGACCATCATCGTGGGATCAGCCACGATCATCGACCACGGCCGGAACAACACCCTGCATGTACACCAAGCCGAAACCAACGACATCTACGACATCACGGACGAGCGCGACGGCTGGACACTCGAACAGGTCGACTGCCCCCATCCGCCAGCCATGCAATTCCCCGGCGGCCTGCCCATGAAACACCAATGCCTGCGCTGCGCATGGGCCGACTGGCTCACCTTCCCCGAAGTGGAGACCACACCACCGTCACCCCCTTCCTACAGCCAGCCGCAAGCATGACAAGCCGGCGAAACGCGCCACACAAACAGTCTGTGTGGACTATACTGTAATTATTCGCACAAAACATGACGGGACAATCCATGCCTCACTCACTCAAGGACTGGCGCGACAGATACCAAGTCGCCATAGCAGGCGACTTCATGCTCCGCGCGGCAACCGCCCTCACCAGTGTGCTCGACCATCTCACGGTGGAGCAACACAACACGGACCCCACGACGGTGGATGACCTGAAAACCATCAGGGACCATCTGCTCGCGACCAGCAACGACATCATCACCATCACACGCAACACGGAAGAGGAACCATGCCCAGCCCGCTCGAACTGACCGTGATCATGCCGGATTGCGGCGAAAAACTGCATGCCGCACTGGTCGAGGACGGTGACGGGTATGTCATCCATGCGGAAGACTGGGTACTGCATGTGCCCCCGGACATGTCGGTGCGAGGCGTGGTGGAAGCGATACGCGCCGTGCACATGATGAAGGGGCACCAGTCATGAGCCGCAACAGCGCGCTATGGCGCGAACATGCGAAATGCGCGGGCAAGGGCGACCTGTTCTTTGATGATCTGCGTGACCAGCAGGCGAAAGCCATTTGCGCCGACTGCCCCGTGCGCGAGCAGTGTTTGGACCATGCGGTGCGTACGCCGGAACAATATGGCGTCTGGGGTGGTACGACACCGCAGGAACGCCGGCGGATGACCATGGTGTTTACCGAGAGGGGGTCGAAACGGTGAGGATCATGATCGACCTGGACAACACGCTTGCGAATTACACGCACGGTTTGCGGTACCACTTGAGGCGCAGCCATGCGTATGGCCCGTTGACCGGGTATGCGATGCACAATCCATGCAAGTACGAGTTGTGGCGTGATCCGTCATGGCCGTTCGCCTCATATGAGGAGTATGCGGACGCCCACCGTAGTGCGGTGATGGACGGGTTGTATCTGGCGGAACATCCCTATCCGCATGCGATGCGCGCCCTGTGGCGGTTGGTTGAGGACGGTCATGATCTGCTCATCGCCACCAGCCGCATGGACGATGAGCGGTTTGGGCAGACGTTCGCATGGTTCGACCGCCACTGGTTCGATCCCGCGCACGGCCCGACCGAATACGATGTCGCGTTCCATTTCGGCGACAAGAGTCTCGTGGATGTGGACGTCGCGTTCGAGGACGAACCATGCACCATAGGCATGCTCGCCGCCAAAGGAATCACCGTCATCCACCCCGACCACCCGTACTGCCGTGACTGTGAGGGCATCACCATGAGCGATTGGAGCCAGGCGCCCGGCATCATCCGGCAACTGCAAGAAGACAAGGAGAACACAAGGTGACCGATACGCAAGGCTTGATTGACGCGATCCTCGCCGAGGACACACGCATCCACCGTGTGATCGGCAAGGAGATCACGGACGCCAAACAGCAGCTGTCCACACGCGCCGGCGACACGAGCGGCCTGCCGGCACTGATCGACGCATTGGAACGCGTGGGCCGGCAATTCGACCCATCCACCCCTGCCGCACGGTTGCGTGCACGACGCGCCGCACTCACCATGCTTGAACGGAGAGGGGAAGACCAATGATCAACGTGTCGCAGCAACGCGCCCTGCTGCATGGCATCATCGCCGAATGCGACCGGTTGGCACAGGAACGCACCAGTCGGGCGGAACAGGTGATGGGGATTGGGCACGCGAACGCCGACCCATACACCGACGGGTACTTGGATGCGTTGACGGCCGTCGATGCGTACTGCACGCGCCTCGACAACGGCATGTGGAAACCCTGACCCATCACCGAACCATATGTAAGGAACAGACCAGTTGACCAGTGAACAACGCAAGGAGATGGCACGCACATGGGCGAAATGCCATGTGCCCGTGTCGGACATCACCCGCCTGTTGGAGATCAGCGAGGAGGAACTCGACATGATCCTACGCGAACACCCCGAAACGGAAAGGGAGGGGCAATGAGCGTCAGATGGATACGCCGGATGCGGTGCGAGTGGCGCGCACGCCGCCTGCTGGCCGACATCACATTGTTGACCGGCGCATACTGCGGGTTGGTCAACAGGTTGGACGACGGATTCAACGAAGACACGTTCACCGATGCGTACCATATGCGCCATGTCATCGAACCTCGGCTCGGCGAACTGGAGGCATACCTTGCTGCCGGAACCTTGCCGGACAGGTGGCATGCAGGCCGGCGTGGACAGGTGGCGGACGGGCTCAACACGGCCGATGAACTCATGGACAAGGCCCGCACCCAACACAACGAGATGCTGCTGTTGGAATACGAAGCCAATGGCATGCCCGAACATGTCCTCGAACACATCCGACAGGCCATGGCCGGCACGGACGGGTTGTTGGGCGGCATCGAGGTCATGCGGCTAGACGAGGAACAGTGAACCATGCGAACACACCAGCCATGCGACCTGTGCAGCAAACCACATGTGAAAGGACAACGGTCATGAACGCGAACCACAATCCAGCCGAAGCCGCCGACGCCACCCTGCCATTGGATCCACCGATCCTCATCATCACCACCCACATGGGCGGCCTGCTGGCCACACCCATGCAACCCGACGCGGAACGGCAACGGCGTCGGATCGAGACAATATGCGACCAATGCGGCGACAGCGACACGGTTGCCGCCACCGTACGCACTTGGGGCGACCTCGACCGCGAACTCATGGCGTTGGCTGGGGACGGGTGGGCCGACGATGCGCTGATCGACATCGCCAAACAAGCCGCCCTGCGATACTGCCCGCAGGTGGACGAGGAGATCGTGGGTGAATTGGCGGCACGCTTGTGCGCACAGGCGGCGCAATGGTGGGACGACAACGACACATGGGAGGACGAAGCATGACCACAACCAACCACAGGACACGACGGTCATACGGACGTGTGCACGGCGTCGTCATCCGCATGTACGCGCACAGTTTCGACGTGGCACGCCATTCGGACGGCGCAACCGTGCACGCGCTCATCCCCGACCGGCTCGCCGCAATGGCGCGAGACTTGGGCAAAGGCAGTGTCGTGAACATGCGCGGATTGATCATCCACGACGGCCGGCGGCGCATCATGCGGGTGGAACGTCTTGAACGGTTCACACCACGCCCCCACCGGACGGTCACGAACGCCGATCTGCCTTATATGCCAGATTTCACCGGCGGGTTGGGGTCTGTCGCCTACGTCCGCCAATTGCGCGGCTACGACGAGTAGAAAGGACACAGAGTATGAGCGGTGCGCATGCGAAACCATTGACCCGACGCCAACACCGGCGGCGGGCCTGCATCAGCAAATGGACAGCCGGGGTGATGGGTGCGGTACTACTGGCAGGAGCCGCCACGTGCGCGCTCACCATGCCCGGCACCCCCACCGCGCTCGGTGTACCCGACCGCAGCCCGACCCCCGCCGTCACCCGCAGTGTGGACGGGCCCACCGTGTCCCGCGCCTCCACCCGTGAAGCGTTGGCTGATGGAGTGGCGTCGGTAAGTGTGGATTCCACCGGCACATGGACCATGAGCAATGACCGGATCGACGTGGACCGGCTCACCCGCACCGCACCCGGACCCGCTGATCTGCATCATGCGAAAGCCACGGAACAGACCGTGGACCTACTCAACACCACTGACGTACCAGCCGATACGACCACCAGCACCCCGGCCGCCACGGGGGATAGTGGCAACGCGTACCCGTGGGGGCAGTGCACATGGTGGGCGTACGTGCGCCGCCACCAACTTGGTTTGCCTGTCGGATCGTATTTCGGCAACGGGCAGGCATGGGCCTCATCCGCGGCCCGGCTCGGTTACAGTGTGGACGCCACTCCCACGGTGGGTGCCATCATCGTGTTCGCCCCGGGCCAGGCCGGCGCCGACCTGACCTATGGGCATGTCGCCATCGTCGAACAGGTGCATGGGGACGGGAGCGTCACGATTTCGGAAAGCAATGTGCAAGGGTTGGGCGTCATCTCCAACCGCACCCTTGCGAACGCCAACCAATACACATACATCCATTAGCCGGGAGGACAATCATGAGCCGTACCCACAACACCATCCGCTACAACGCATTGGAACGCAAAGCCCTGGCGCACGGTTACTCGGACGCGGAGGACTACCTGCGCCACACACCCCGATTGCGCCACCGCCTTGTTGAGTGCCCGGTGGGCCGGCATTGCTCCCAATGCGCCACCAACCGGCAGTACGCAAATAAGGTGCGTTGTACAGCCGCGCGCCAACAACAAAGGGAAGGCTGACATTCATGTGGACCGCATTGCTCAACGGCTTGGCGCTCGGCTTCGCACTCCAACTATGCCACCGCCTACGGCAAGCCCGGTTGGCACACCGGCCGTCACACGCCGACCCGGATACCAACTGGATGCCCCCGGTCATCACACTCACTGAAATCGGTGCGGTCATAGCGGAACTGTGCGAACCAAACCCCGACTGGCTGGTGGTCGGCCTCGACGTGATGGCCGCCACTGGAATGCTGCTGGCCACCCTACGGTTCCACCGACACCACACGACACCAACCGATCAACCGCAACTGCCGACCAGCATCACCCACCCACCACGCTACCGCCCCTGAAAAAGGACACCATTATGAACCATGTCCAACGCCTCGCTGCTGCCACACTGGCCGTACTTACGGTAATCACGCTGGGTGGCTGTGTCCTCGAATCTGACGATCCGAACGAGGGAACAGATCTGTACTACAAGGAATTCACCACCAAGGACGGGCGCCGCATCCCCTGCGCAGTCTACAGAGGGTATTCATCTGCCGGCTTGTCGTGTGACTGGGAGCACCCCACCGATGGAAAGGAGACCAAGTGAACACCACCAGCACCCCAACCCCCATGTTCGAACACCCATTGCACGCCCTGCTCACCGATCTGGGATTCGCGGACGGTGACGCCACCTTCGACATCACCGAACAGGACGGCACCACCATCGTCTCATTACGTGCGCCGACCGGCTACACGCTTGAAATCCCCCTGCCGCATGACCCTGACCCTGCCAACCAGTTGACCGCCATCAGAAATGAGTTGAACATGCTCCTCATGGGCGAATACGACTTGGACGAGGCGGCGGAACAGGTCATTGGACTTGGATGCGGCAACCCGCAGGGATGGCGGGAGATGATGGCCTACACCCTCGTATGGGTAGCCACTCAGATCGCCCGCGTCGACGAGAACGGTGACGCGCTGTGCAAACTCATGCGCCTCGACCCGTACGCGATGAGCCGTGAGGATTTCCTGCGCGGCATGTGGCGCAGCCTGCTTGGCGGCGGACGCAGCATTCTGTTCACCTTGATGGATGAATACCTCAATGTGAATGATCTTCCGTTCACCCGTTGGCCGACGCCGCATGACAAGGAGAACTGATGCCCCACACGCCCCACCATTTCCCTACCTGCATCTGGCTGCGCTGCACACACCCGGCCCTGCTGTCGGAAATCCGGTACGGCCAACGCATCATCAAACGCGCCCACGCCACAGCCACACCAGAGGAAACAACCATGCTGCGGCATATGGCGGCAGACGCGAGCAACACGATCAGCATCCTGCTCGCGGATCTGACAACCGAATACACAATCTCCGGCCCACTGCGCCGGCACCTGATCGCCAGCACCAACACCATCGCAGAGCATGCCACAACCCAACTGGCATCCATCGCCAACCCACCCAAGAAACAATCATGAGCGACCACACACATTGCGCCACATGCGGCAGCACCCTCAATCGCATCTACCACAACCGTCTTGACGGCGCGGATGGCTGGGTGTACGTCTGCCCAACTTGCGAAGACAAGTCAACAGGCGAAACCGAACCAGCCGTCCCGCACTGCATCCAATGCGGCCGCCTCATGACCCGAGCCAGACAGGCATGGGGGGTTAAGGGTCAAAATGTGTGTCTGGCTCGGCGTGTCGCGGGGGTTAGATTTGGCCTTTTTGAATGCCGATTGAGTGGGTGTAGTCGGTGTCGATAGCGTTGTCGTAGAGGGCTGGGCGTCCTGTTTCGTGGTCGGCTTGGTTCTCGGTTTGGGTCAGGGTGGATACTTTGGCGAGTTGGCCCTGGCCCCAGTCGGACTGCCTGGCGATTCGTACTGGATCGTCAGGCAGTTCCGTTTTTAAGTAGAGCCACCAATCCAGCATGCGGCGTTGTCGTTCGCCTGATCTGCCGCGGTGGGTTCTGGCGAGCAGTTTGAGCTGGGCGTTGATGCCGCCTTCTAAGCTGTTGGTGGTGGATTTGATCCGCTCGGGCGCAAGGACTCCTGCTGGCGGGTTGAGGTAGACAAACAGCATCTCGGACCGCCAAAGATGGTTGAGGCTGTTGTAGGCCTTGCGCACGTTGTGGTGGGTCCACACGCGGGTCCATGCACCTGTTTTGGGGTCTTTGATCATGGTTTTCTCGTTCATCCATTCCCGGTAGATCGTTGAAAACTCGTGCAGTTGCACACCCCACGCGGCGGCTTCATCCAGTGTGGTGATCCGGGTCAGTTTCAGCGCAAGTCGGTAGATGGTGCGCCCGGCATCGGTGCGTGGGTTGGTGGTGGTGTAGCGGCGGACCACGCGTTGGGCGTGGACGAGGCAGCGTTGAATTTTCGTAGTCGGCCAGCACTTTTTGATTGCGCTGTATGCGCCTTGGCCGCCGTCGATGACGGCGATGAGTGGGGCTTCGATGCGTTCAAGCAGCAGTTGGTAGTCGCGGGTGGTTTCGTGTTTGCACCAGTGCCAGGCGATCACGTGGTCGATGGTCGCCGCGACGATCAGGCAGCCACCGGCGGTGTAGGTGCCATCGAGAAATACCTGGTCGTAGATCCGCTTGTGGTGGCCGGCGGTGGGGTCAGGCACATCAACGAGCCAGCACCACTTGAAGCGCCGCTTCATGGTGGCGCGGCTAACACCGTTTCGTTTGGCTAGGTCGTCGAGTGATATTGCGGTGGTGCAATGCTCGATGAACTGGGTGAACACTGCCGCGTTGGTGATGTCGTTTCGACGTTTGACGCTGGAGGCGCCGCATTGTTTGCAGCGCCATCTGGTGGTGCCTTTGCTGGTGGTGCCGTTGCGTTTCATTTCACCGCCGCAGTGGCAGCGTGGTTGGTTCTTCGACATTGCGACACCACACCACGCCGCGCATAGCACATCACGGCTGCCACACCGAGGATTTCCCGTCGGGGGCTAGATATATGCTTCCGGAGCATATACTTTCCGGAAACCTACAGGTCAATCCGTGAAAATCCGCGATTCCGGACACACTTTTTGACCCTTAACCCGGCATGGGCATGCAACACGTGCTGCTGGGTGTACCACGAAGGCCAATGGTCGCATGACACAATCCGACTCGCCGCCAACACACTCAGCTCAGAACCCACAGGATTCCCAACCATGCCAGAAGCATACTGCGCCGGCTTCCTCACCGCATGGAACAAAGCACTGCAACTATGCCGCAGCATCGAAAACCAACTAGGAGGGAACTCGTGAGCGACTTCTACACGGCGAATGGCTCCGCCCTGACCGGCAACAAAGATGACTGGGAGACTCCGCGTGATCTATTCGAACAATTGGCCGCCATGCCCGGAGGCAATCAGGCGACCGCATCCACGCGCCTGTGAAGCCGGTTCCAGCACCATTGATTGACCGCGTCGAAGGGGACTCCCAGCACGTTCTCGACCATATCCGCCCGCGCGGTCAGATAATCGGGAGATACGACTTCACCGAATGACCATGCGGTCATCTGAGCCAATAACGAGGCATCCTCAGGTTCCACTTCGACCGGCTCACGCATCCGCCACCCACGGTTCGACAGTTGTATCTGCAAAGACCTATACCTGTCCCCGTCAATCACATCCAAATCCAAGGCGCGGCGGGTCAACGCGGCGACGCTTACGCCCCAACGTGCCTTGACGTGGGCGAAATCGTTCAGCGTCATCGCGGCGTACAGCTCTTGCCTTGCCGCCGTCCGAGGAAACAGCAGCGCCCCAGCGAACCGGTTGGCCTCATCCTCCATCCGCTCGGGTTCCCTGTCACGGTGAAGAATCAGGTGCGCCAACTCATGCGCCAGAGTGAAACGCATCCGCTCGCCGGACTTCCCCTGCGCGCACAACCCTATGACGGGTTGGTTCCACAATCGTGCCGGGCAGCTCAATCCCTCGCCTTTTTCCAATTGGTTGATCGTGGAGGCGACAATGATGCCCTGCCGGTCGAGGTTGCCGCACAGGTTGCGGATCGGCTCATCATCCGACAAGCCCCATGACCGGCGCGCATCCAGGGCGATCTGTTCCACCGTGTCGGCGTCCACGCGCATGGACGGGGCCAAGGAGTCCAGCCAAGGAGCGCAATCCGAGATGGGGCACATCTCTCTCAAACGCGCGACTGCATCGGTCAGCAGCGCCCACTCCGACGTCAACGCCCCGACGTTCCTCGCGTTCGCTCTTTTGCGGAATGTCAGGGAACCGATATCGACAAGCGGCGCAGGTCGGGCGAAGAACGAGGAGGGCAAGCCGGTGACGAATCCGATGCGATCCACCAGACTGTCAGTCAGGTCAGCTCGACCGTGAACGAGCATGGACACATAAGCTGGGCGGACTTCCAGACGGGAAGCTAGCTCTTTTTGCGTCCAACCTTTGAACTCCAGCGCCAATGTCAGTCGCTGCGGGTCATATTTCGATGTGGGCATGTTCTACAACCGTATTCCTCACGGGGGTCAATGTTTGTCTTGGTTCCTTGGTGTCGAAGCGTAGTCCTGCGAACTCATCGGCGGGAAGGGTCACGGGGATCTTTGCGATCATTTCCGCTTTGGCCGCGTGGGGGAATCTGCCTGCTTCCTTGGGTAGGTAGGCGGCGCAGGACAGCTCGCTGCCCTCCTCGTGCCAGATGAGCACCAAGTGGACTGCCTCGAACGGCTTTTTGCCGGATGGCTGCTCGTCCAGCAGTGACTGTTGGCTCCATGCCTGCCTACGTGCGGCGTTGTGTCCAGCCGGGGGCACCGCCCCTTCGATTGCGAACCTCTTGAGCAGCCTGACGCGCAATCCCGTGTCCTTGTCCACCAGTTGCAGTGTGTTGCGGGCGGCGGCTATCTCCCAATCGCATTCCTCCAGCACGTCCGGCATTGTGTTTCGCGCCACTCCTATGAAGTTGTTCGCGTACAGGGCACGATACTCATGTCTCGGCAAACCCATTGTATTCATGGCCCGCATCGCGCCGTCCCGTGCCGTGATCAGCACTTGCGGCATGGCCGCATTGATTGGGGCAAGGCGTTCGTGGATAAGGTCAATGTCGGTCATGCGGGATCCTTTCCTGTGTGGACATCAGGGATTTAACTTTTCACCTGTGATTTAACTTTAGCACCATAATTTAACTTACGGACGCGAATGTCACATGCGGCGTTGGGGCCGCAGTCCCCTTCCCCGCGGCCCCGTCTATCGTCAGCCGAGTGCTTCGGCTGTGCGTTGCGCCAAGGCGATGCGTTCGCACAGGCGTTCGACCTCTTCGATGACCTTGCCGACAGTCCGCACGTACGGCTGTTCGCCCATCGCCCGAATCTTGGCGGCCTGCGTTGCGTAGTATTCGGGCGACAGCGGCTACACGTCGCAGGCGTGGCCTGTGTCGAAACCGATCGAGCCGTCTTCGTCGACGTAGGTGATGTCGCTGCCGATGACGTCCTCGACCCTGTTTTCCGCGATGAGGAGGAAGAGCGGCGAATCCTTGGGGATGCGCGCGTGGCCGTTGTAGACTTTGCCGTCTTTGGGTGCGTTGCGGTCGAAGCGGTTGTTCAGTCCCAGTGGTTTTCGTTCCAGACGCCGGGCAGTTCCCGTGGTTCCAGTAGGCGTGCGTGGGAGCCGTACCCCGTCCAGTCGCCCATGTGTACGCGCCCGTGGGTGACGCGTTTGCGTAGCGTCTCGCTGCTTGCGAACCTGTCGTCGCCGTCGAGGATGGGGCTCACGTCGTAGCCGGATGGGCTGTTTACATCGCCGGAGACGATGCGGGTGCGCAGTTTGCGCAAGGTCACGGTCTTGCCGCTTGGCGTGGAGTCCACGACCTCGTAGAAGTCGTTGAGGCTCATGTTGTATCCCCAGCCGTGGTGGAAGATGTCTCCGATGTGTGGTGTGCGGGTGGTGGTGTTCATGGTGTCGCTCCTTGGTGCATGGGTTTTCGTTGACAAAACTAACTATAGTCCAATCAGTTTATTCAAGCAAGTTTCGGAGTGTCGCGGGGGCACAAGGGCACGATAAATGTGAAACATATATATTACATGTGTATATGGAGAGCAGCGCGTTTCCGTGCGACATGCCAAATCTTGCATATGTATACTGATTGGGCTATAGTAGTGTTTGTCAACGAAAACACCGCACAAGGAGAAGCACATGAACTCCGCGACCAACCCCAACAACACCGCCGGTACCGAGTTCGGCTACGTGCATGACTACCTGCGCGGCCGTCGCCCCTTGGACGCCAGCCTCGCTTCTGTCGCGGCGTCCATGCTGTCCATGCGGCTGGCCGTGCGCGACGCGCTCATTCTCGCGGCCATACGCCCCGACGCGGTGGACGCGGACACGATGTACGCATTCGCATTCACCCCGCACGAGCCGCACACCGCGACGCTCATGAGCCGCCTGCTCACCGATGCATTCGACACCGGCGACGGCTACGAGCCACAGGTCATCGAACGGTTCGACGAACTCGTAAAGGCCGCGTCAAACGAACAGGACGCGCCGGACGCGCAATGCCTCGCCGTGCGCGCCTACCTCGCATGGTGGCAGCGCGACAGGGACAACGCGATGCGCTACGCAGTCGAAGCGTTGGACATCAGCGAGGATTGCACGCTCGCGGCCATCGTGCTCGCCGCCTTCTCCCGCGGTATCCTGCCGCGCGGGCAGGAGCGATGACATAGATCGGCCCTGTTTCGGCGGCGTGCGAACGGCCCCTTCTTGTCGCGAAAGACAGGGAGGGGCCGGTCGCGTTTCTTGCTGCTCAGGCAGTGTTCGCCAACGGATTCGACTGTAGCGTTGTTGGGATATTCGTTCGGGTTCGCGAACGGTGCCATGTCACTTGTGTTCGCGGGGTTCTTCGTTGCCATGATTGCTGTGGAAGTGGATTGCTGGAGACGTGAGCGACGCGCCAAGACTTGAGTTAATATTCTGATTGAGCTATAGTGGCGTTTGTCAACGAAAACACCGCCCAAGGAGCAACACCATGAAGACCCTCACCTACCACGCCGACACCCACACCACCATCGTCAACGAATGCGACGAAGATAATGCCCTCGCCCACCTTCAGCACGAGGTCGGCGGATACGTCGAACACGTGGACGCCTCCCCGCTGGGTATCGACGGACTCGACATCTGGGTCAACGACATGGGCGCCGCCGACGGACTGCCGTATGCGTTCAGCCTGCCCCACCCTGGCGGTCGCGTGGACTTGTTCGGCAATGTCGTGTTCGCCCGCTGCGACGAATATGGCGACACCATCGGCCTGACCGACGGCGACATCAAGGCGCTTGAGGCCAAGCTGCACGCGGCGTAAGCCTATAGGATGACTGTGCCGGATATGGGAAAGGGGCGCCGCGGCGCCCCCAGTGAACTTTTTCCGCGGACTTGGCGGATAAGCTGTATACCATTGTATCCGGAAAGGAAGGTGGCGTATGGTTGCCGACCCACAGATCACAGTGGAACACACCGAAGACGGCGTGCTGCTCACGATCACTGACGCCGCGAGGCTCTCGCTGCCATTGCCCGCCTCCATGGCACACACCTTGGCGACGATGATCGACACATGCATGAAGACAGGCGAACGGCAGACCTCTGGCCCGATGGACGTGTGGCATGCCCGCCCCGGCGCCTACGGGCTGCACCTTGTAGTCAACGGGGTGTCATGGACGTGCCCGGCAATGGCCGCATGGGCCATCGAGGAGATCGCCGACGGCCTAGAGGGCGCACTCGACTGAACCAGTCCCAAGGGGCATCCGTCTCAGTATGATATATCAAGAAAGGAAGCGTGGAGCATGAATCGACTTGACGATGAAAACATCGCGCTGCTCACGCTGCTCTACGCCTGCAAGCGGCCAGATACTTGGAAAAGCATTACCAACCAGTGCCTGATCGAAGGAAGCGCGCGACGGGTACTGTTGAACCGGCTGGACCCGCAACGTAACCCGTTGCGTGAATTCGACGAGGCCGGACCCGTGGATTTCGCCTTGTTCCCCGAGCCATTGGGCGACGACCGCCGCCATGAATATGATGCCGCAGCACAGGAAGCGGAACGTGATTACCATGGTTGGATGCGCGCTGGGTTGAGGTTCGTCAGCATCTTCGACCCTGGCTATCCGCGCCTGCTGCTCGCGAGCGTGGACGCGCCGCCGTTCATGTTCGCCAAGGGCCTGCTCATCCCTGACGATCGCGGGGTCAGCGTCGTCGGGTCGCGCCATGCCGGTCCGCAAGGTCTGGAGTTCGCGCAGGAAGTCGCGGCGATGCTCGCGAATCGAGGATTGACCATTATCGCCGGATTGGCCGAAGGAGTGGATACCGCAGCACATCAGGCCGCATTGGAAGCCGGCGCAAGAACTGTCGCGTTCATCGGCACCGGCATCAACCGCGCCTACCCCGCATCCAACCGCGCCTTGCAGGAACGCATAGCGCACGAGGGATTGGTGTTGTCCCAGTTCAAGCCGGACGCGCCACCGACCCGCCAGACGTTCCCCATGCGCAACGCGGTCATGTCCTCCTACGGGTTGGCGTCCGTCATCTGCGACGCCGGGGAACATTCCGGCACGCGTATTCAGGCGAGGCAAGCCATGCAGCATGGTCGGCCGATCATTTTTCATCAACGGGTCGTTGAGCAGACGCAATGGGCGCACGGCTATCTGGGCAAGCCCAACGTGGCTGTTGCCTGCACTGTGGATGACGTGGCACGGCTCATCGACGAGATCTTCCATACGGCGCTCGTGCAGGTGGACGACGACTATTTGCAAATACCATTGGAGGCCTGACAATGGACAGGCTCGACGGGATCCGCAGAAGGCATGAGGCGTCACTGGCCGCCACGGTGGGCAGCTTCGCGCAGCATGTCATCTATCGCAGCACCAAGGATCACGTCTGCCCCATATGCGGCGGGGCGAAGAAGAGTGGATACGCTTGCTGTATCTCATGCAGCACCCATCAGCATTCGCCGCACAAGGCGCTGCTAGCGGACACGGTGCTCATTTTCGCATACGCGCCAATGGAATGCTCCGGCGATGCATCCCACCAGATGACGCGGTATATGTACCGGTACAAAGAGAATCGTCCGGATTCCGAGCGGGCGCGCGCGGCAATCGAGGAGATTCTGGTGACAGAACTGGTACTGCGTTGGGGCTGCATCAAAGAGGTATCGGGAGGCGTGGCACCTACTGCATGGGCCACCATCCCTTCAACCATAAACAGCCCGAGGGCCGGTGTCGAGCATCCTTTGCATCGCATCGTCCGGCAGGTTCTGCCCAGCGTCCCGGAGGTCGGGTTGCGGGCAGCCGGCGTGAAAAGCAGAAGCCTATCGCCAGATCTGTTCCAGCTGGAGGGCGAGTATGCACCTAACACGCTTCGGCATGTGTTGCTGATCGATGACACATGGACCACTGGCGGCAATGTGCAGTCGGCCGCGGTCGCGTTGAAGCGCGCCGGCGCGCAACGGGTCACGGTATTCTGTGTCGCGCGCGTTGTGAACTATGCGTTCTGCGCCTCGATAGGCGAAGGGGTGGCGAACGGTTTCCGTTCGCTGCCTTTCCGTGGGGGCAATTGGTGCCCTTGGCATTGCGTGCGCGAGTCGTGAGGGACTGCTTACTGGGCGTGCCAACGCTTGCATGAATAGTCTGATTGAGCTATAGTTGTGGTTGTCAACGAAACACCCCGGCAAAAGGAGCCCATCATGGCAACCAAGCAAAGCGCCACCCTGTTGTGCGCCGCCATCGACAAGAACGGCGAACCATACAGTTTCTAGTTGTGTGTCAGTTCACGACATCGTGAACTAGATCCGGCATTCTCCCCGTTGGTTGTGGCGGTTCGAATGTCGCATGGAGCGCCTGCAACGTCCATGACCGCTCCTTGTGCGGGCGTGTCCCATCGTTGACGGAATCGTTCGTCCAACATTCGGAGGGTGTTGCGCCGGCTTGCCGGCCCCGTGTCGTCGGGTTGCTGCCAAGAACGTCTTGACATGATGACACGGGCGGCGTTGACGTCGGCGTGTTGCTTCTTGTTGCAGAAGCGACAGGTGAATCGTGCCCGAGCGGGCCTGTTGCGCGGGCTCACACAACCGCATCCCGAGCATTCCTGCGACGTGTATGGCGCGGGCACTGCGCACACGGCGATGCCATGCTTTTCGGTGAGCGCGGCGAGGCGTTGTTTGAACACGGCGCGCCCGATACGGGTGATGAGCCGGTTCATGCGCGGGCTCATGCCGCCGTAACGGAAATCCAATCGTTCCACGATCAGTTCGCGTACCTTCGCGGCGCCATGGCGTGCGGCGACGCGGTTGAGGATACGCCCTATCTCGTTGGCCACATAGGCGCGGATGCGATGCTGGAGCCTGCGGTATTCATGGTTGGTGGACGGTTTGATATGTCTGCGTTGCAGCCATGCGCCCAATTGTGTTAATCGCAGGTCGTATCGTTTGAGCGTGGCGAGCATGGCGTGGCCCATGAGGTTGCCGTCGCTGTCGGCCATGAGCGCGTCCGCCATGCCGTAGTCGATGCCCAACGGTTTGCCGTCCATGCGCATGGGAGCGTCGGGACGGTCGAGCACGAGCGCGCACGACAGCGTGCCGTTGTCATGCCGGGTGAGTTGGATGACGCCGCACAGGCCGCCGCCGTGTTTGATGGCGTGCGCGTACTGTTGTTCGAAATACTCGTTGCGATCCACCGGGATGAGTACGGGTTTGCCTTTGGTGAGCGTGGCGACGCGAATCCACCAGCCGAACCGCATGTCTGTGTGTGCGTGGGGTCGTTCTGGTTTGGCGATGATGGCGTCAAGCACGAGCGTGCGCACATGGGACAGATCGGGAATGGGCGTGCGGGTGATGGCGTGCTTGACGATACGCCGGGACAGTTTGAGCAGGTACGCCGGTACGGGCAGCAACAGCATGTTCCGGGTGCGCATCGTGCATGGTCTCAGCCCGCCGTCACCGTTCTCGACCCATGGCAGGCTCAGGTCGTTCGCCCACCATGCGTGCCGCGTGTTGACGCGGTGCAGCACCATGCGTTCCCGGTCGGTCAACGTCGAACCGTTGATGATGGCGCGCACCGCGCGTTCCAACAACGCCTGCCATGACAGCAGGGCGTTGCGCGTCATGTTGCCCACTGTCTTCATCTGCCGCGCGGACAGGCCCGCCACGCGCGCGCCCTTGGGCAACTGCACGTACCGGGGCAGCGTCCCGCCCTGCTGCAAGTGCCGGACCTCGTGGGCGAGGACCGTTTTCAACGCGGTCCGGAACGCGGGGAACAACGCGAGCAGAGACCCGCGTTTCGTGTCATGCACCGCGTTCAACGTGTGCGGGTACGCGCGTTTCATCGCTCATGCCCTTCGGTGAACGCGCGCACGGTTCTTTTCGTCCGCTCCTTCGCGCCGCGCAATCCGTACATTCGCGCGGCGAACGAGTAGATGATGCTCGTGAAGTCGGCCATCAGGTCGCTGCGGTCGTCGTCCGCTTCATTGGCCACGATGATCCGTTTGCCTTGCCGGGCCAACAATACGCGGAACCATTCGAACCCCACGCGCGTGAGCCGGTCCTTGTGTTCGACGACAAGGGTGCCCCAATCGTCATCGTTGAGCACGCGGGTGAGTTTCACCCGATGATCGTTGACGCCGGACCCTACTTCCTTGACCACGCGCACCACGCTCAACCCCCGCGCGTTGGCGAAGCGTGCCATGCGTTCCGCTTGACGGTCGAGGTCGTTTTTCTGTTTCGCGCTGGACACGCGCGCGTATACGACGGCATCGTTGAGCCGTTCATGCATGGGGTCGGGGACGACCACATGTCCGGTGTCGTCCAAGTACGCGCCCGGGATGCGCCCCTTTTGCCAACGCAGCCACGCACCACGATACGTGATGCCTTCCTTACGCGCGTACTGACTTAATTTCATGTAACTTAGTATAACAGAAAACACATGGAATGGGATAGAATAAGAAAATAGTTACAACACGCTCAACAGCGTCATCGAACAGGAAGACCGCGACCCCAACGCACGGGAATCGGCCGCCATCGCCGAAGCCGAACAAACCATCGACGAACTCCAGGACCAGCTCGACATGCTGGACGACAGGGAAAGGGAAGACCATTGAAAGCACCCGACACCGACCAAGCGACCCGCCTCGCCCGCGGCCAACGGTTGAAAACCATGCGCACGGCCGCAGGCCTGTCGCAAAGCCAACTCGCCGCATCCATGAGCGCACGCTACAGCGTCAGCCGCTACGAGACCGGCAGCCGCGACGCGGGCAACATGACCCTGGGAATGGCAAGCAAACTCGCCACCGCCCTAGGCATGGACGTGGACACCTTCACCCAAACCCTATTGAACGTTCCCGCGTGGCCCACCCTGCCCGCACGCCGCTACGAGACCCTCAAACGCCGGTTGCGCCGCCTCGGCCGCACCCAAGCATGGCTCGCCGAACAGACCGGGCTCACCCCGTTGCAGGTCAGCCGGTACGCGACCGGCGCCACCTACCTGACCCAGTTGAGCTTGGAGCGCGCCACCCGGATCGCGCAAACCGTACAAGCGGGGCTCGTGGACTTGGCGCAGTGGTGACAAGGACATCGAAACCGCCCAACGGCTTCTGGATGAAGCCAGAAAGGAACATCAATGGTGAACATCAGCGAATGGGACGCCAGCGAATACCTCGACGACGAGGAAACCATCCTCGAATACCTCAACGCCGCCGCCCAGGCAGGCGACCCCCGGCTGCTCCAAACCGCACTTGGGGACGTCGCCAAAGCACGTGGCATGGCACAGGTCGCCAAAGACGCCGGAGTCGACCGTGAAAGCCTGTACAAGAGCCTCAGCCCAAGTGGCAACCCATCGTTCGGCACGATCATGAAAGTCGTACGTTCTTTGGGTGGGCGCATCACCATCGAACCCGCCGCCGTCTAACCCGGAAAACTGGCATATAGGTCAAAATGTGTTGATTATGTTGCTGGTTTGCCGTTGTGGCAGTAGGCGTGTCGGGGTGTTATTTTCGGTTTTCCCGTGAATAAGCGCGTTTCGCGCCGGTTCGG
>OLPK01000351.1_pt1 | contig 52028 bp, 35 predicted proteins | sample 1672261 | NCBI WGS metagenome assembly OLPK01 (sample SAMEA3136665, study PRJEB25190) | human gut metagenome
CGAGTATTCAAACCGCAGCGACTAAAGTCACAAATATAGGTTCTTTTATTTACTGCGAGCGTCTCTTTGCCTGCGGCAAACCAGAAGTTACAGATTTGAGTATCCCATCAGGGCTTTATCAACTTCTCTTGCACAGTCCCGACCTTCGCGAATTGCCCATACAACAAGTGACTGTCCTCGATGCATATCACCGGCAGTAAAGACTTTATCTACATTTGTCTTGAAATGTCCTTCTACTGTCTTTACATTCGTGCGTTCTGTAAGATCTAAGCCAAAAGCTTTTGTAACATATGGCTGGCTTCCTAAGAATCCTGCTGCGATTAATACCAAATCAACAGGTACTTCATACTCGCTGCCAGCGACTTCTGCCATGATATTTCTTCCGGCTTTTTTGTCGAATTTACTTTCAAGTTTTACGAGTTTTGCCTTGCAGACTTCGCCTTTTTCATTGGCAATGAATTCTTTTACGGTTGTCTGATATACTCGTGGGTCTTTGCCAAATACAGCGATAGCTTCTTCCTGACCGTAGTCTGTCTTGCAGACTCTAGGCCATTCTGGCCATGGGTTATTTGGCTGACGTTCATCTGGAAGTTTTGGCATCATTTCTAACTGAATGAGGCTCTTACATCCTAAACGGATGGATGTTCCAACACAGTCATTTCCTGTGTCACCGCCACCGATAACCATTACATTTTTATCTTTGGCATCAATGTATTTTTTATCTGCGAAGTTAGAATCTAAAAGGCTCTTTGTTGCTGCCTTTAAGTAATCTACTGCAAAATAAATTCCTTTGCTCTTTCTGCCTGGTGCTTTGATGTCTCTTGGATTAGAGGCTCCACAGCAAAGTACAACAGCATCATACTGTTTCTTTAAGTCCTGTGCTTTTACGTCTACACCAACGTTTACGCCTGTCTTGAATACAACGCCTTCTTTTTCCATGAGCTTTACTTTTCTCTCAATATATGTTTTTTCAAGCTTCATGTTAGGAATTCCGTACATGAGCAGTCCACCAACACGGTCGGAACGCTCGTAAACAGTTACAGAATGGCCACGGCGGTTTAAGTATTCTGCCACGCAGAGTCCGGATGGACCGGAACCTACGATAGCAACTGTCTTTCCTGTGCGGACTTCTGGTGGTTCCGGTTTGATCAGGCCACTTTCATAAGCTCGCTCTATAATACTTAACTCTTTTTCTTTGATGTTAACCGGATCCCCGCCTAAGTTACAGGTACATCCGACTTCACAAGGATGTGGACATACACGACCTGTAAATTCTGGAAATGGATTTGTCTTTCTAAGACGGTTATAAGCTTCATCCCAGTTACCTGTGTAAGTTGCATCATTCCATTCAGGAATCAGATTATTAAGCGGGCATCCGGTAACCATTCCTTTAATCAAAATACCGGACTGGCAAAATGGAACTCCACAGTTCATACATCTTGCTCCCTGTCTCTCCTGTTCTTTTTTGGACAGGGGAGTGTGAAATTCGTTAAAATGTTTGATTCTCTTTAACGGCGCTTCTCCCACGCTTTCTTTTCGTTCATATTCTAAAAATCCAGTTGGTTTTCCCATAGCGCTCTCCTCCTATCCTCTTTTAATTTCGTAAAATGCTTCAATCTGTGCCTGCTCTGCGCTAAGACCTTTTCCTTCCATTTCGGAAATCTTCTTGAGCATTTTCTTGTAATCGTGTGGAATGATTTTCTTAAACTTCGGTAAATATTTGCTAAAATCATTTAAAATTTCTTTACCTTTTTCAGAGTTTGTATATGCCACATGGGCGGTAATCATATCCTTAATTTCCATAACATCATATTTAGAAACAACTGGTTCGGAAGAAACCATTTCCTTGTTGAGGCTTAAGTATAAGTCGTTATCCTCATCAAGAACGTAGGCAACACCGCCGCTCATTCCGGCTGCGAAGTTCTTTCCAGTCTTACCGATAATTAAGACTTTACCACCAGTCATGTACTCGCATCCGTGATCGCCGACACCTTCTACAACGGCTGTTGCACCGGAGTTACGAACACAGAAACGTTCACCAGCCACACCATTAATATAAGCCTGACCGCTTGTTGCACCGTAAAGTGCTACGTTACCAACGATAATATTTTCCTCGGCTTTGAAGCGGATTCCTTTTGGAGGGTAAACGATTAATTTACCACCGGATAATCCTTTTCCGAAGTAATCATTACTGTCACCGACAAGCTCTAATGTAAGACCATTTGGAATAAATGCTCCAAAGCTCTGTCCGCCGGCTCCTGTACACTGTACAGTAAATGTATCATCTTCCAGTGTGTTGTAATATTTCTTTGTAATTTCAGAACCAAAGATTGTACCAAAGGAACGGTCTGTATTTCCAACATCGATAGAAATGCTTCTCTTCTGCTTTTTATCAAGCGCTGTCTTCAACTTAGTAAGAAGAACTTTTTCATCTAATGTCTTTTCTAATTCAAAGTTGTATTCATTCTTCTTGTTGTAGCAGATTGGATGCTTCTTATCTACATATGGATTATTTAAAATAGCAGATAAATCTAAGTGGTACTCTTTTGCTTCTGGAAGTTCTTTCAGAAGGTCTGTACGTCCTACCAGTTCATCTACAGTGCGGACACCAAGTTTTGCCATGTATTCACGCATTTCCTGTGCAACGAACTTCATGTAGTTTACAACGTATTCCGGTTTACCTTTGAAACGTTTTCTAAGTTCCGGATTCTGTGTTGCGATACCTACTGGACAAGTATCTAAGTTACAAACTCTCATCATAACGCAGCCCATTGTAATCAGCGGACCAGTAGCAAATCCAAATTCTTCTGCTCCAAGTGCTGCTGCCATTGCTACGTCGCGGCCGCTCATAAGCTTACCGTCCGTCTCGATGATAACTTTATTACGAAGGTCATTTTTAATTAATGTCTGGTGTGTCTCAGCAAGTCCAAGCTCCCACGGAAGTCCGGCATTATGGATAGAAGAATTACGAGGTGCTGCACCTGTACCACCGTCATGTCCGGAAATAAGGATTACTTGTGCGCCAGCTTTTGCTACACCGGCTGCGACCGTTCCGACACCTGCTTCAGATACCAGTTTTACAGAAATGCGGGCATTTCTGTTTGCATTTTTCAAATCATAAATTAACTGTGCCAAATCTTCAATACTGTAAATATCGTGATGAGGTGGTGGTGAGATTAGTCCTACACCAGGTGTTGAATGTCTTGTCTTTGCAATCCAAGGATATACTTTTCCTGCTGGTAAATGTCCACCTTCACCAGGTTTTGCTCCCTGTGCCATCTTAATCTGAATTTCCTGTGCACTTACAAGGTAACGGCTTGTTACACCGAAACGACCGGAAGCTACCTGCTTGATTGCAGAGCATTTATTCAGTCCATCTGGACCAACTGTCAGACGCTCTAAATCTTCTCCACCTTCACCAGTGTTTGATTTACCGTGAATCATGTTCATCGCGATTGCCAGAGTCTCATGTGCTTCCTTGGAAATAGAACCATAACTCATAGCACCTGTCTTAAATCGTTTCACGATAGAATCTACAGATTCAACTTCCTCGATAGGAACTCCTTTGGATGGATAATTGAAATCCATTAATCCACGAAGACTTACTGGAGAAGTTTCTTTATTAATCATGGAAGTATACTGTTTAAACAGTTCATAATTATTTGTCCATGCTGCTGTCTGTAATGTATGGATGGTCAGTGGATTGTAAAGATGTTCTTCTTTACCACTTCTATATTTGTGATCACCTTCACTGTCAAGACTAAGATCATTTTTCAGTCCTAACATATCAAATGCTTTGGAGTGATGGTAATCTACATCTTCTGCGATATCTTCAATTGTGATACCTTCTACACGGCTTACTGTGTTTGTAAAGTACTCATCAATGACTTTCTTGCTGATACCAACTGCCTCAAAAATCTGAGAACCCTGATAGGACTGCAGTGTGGAAATACCCATCTTAGATGCGATCTTTACGATACCGTGAAGTACTGCGTTATTGTAATCATTTACTGCTGCATAGTAATCTTTCTTTAATAAACCATCCTGAATCAGCTTCTTAATACTGAACTGTGCCAGATATGGGTTGATAGCACATGCGCCGTAACCTAACAGTGTGGCGAAATGATGTACTTCTCTTGGTTCACCACTCTCTAAGATAATACTTACAGAAGTACTCTTCTTTGTCTCAATGAGATGATGATGTACAGCAGATACTGCTAACAGAGATGGAATTGCCACATGGTTCTCATCAACACCTCTATCTGTCAAAATAACAACATTTGCACCATTTTTATGCGCCTGGTCAACAGCAACATATAAATGATTGATAGCCTTATCAAGCGGTGTTCCTTTGTAATAAGTAATCGGCACATCTTTTACATTGATATTCTTTACCTTTGCATAACGAATCTTTAATAAGTCTGTATTTGTTAAAATAGGGTTGTGAATCTTTAATACATGGCAGTTTTCTGCCTTTTCTTCCAACACATTCCCCTCTCCGCCAACATAGATGGAAGTAGATGTAACGATTTCCTCACGAATCGCATCAATAGGAGGGTTTGTTACCTGTGCAAAAAGCTGTTTAAAGTAATCAAATAATGGATGATGTCTCTTAGAAAGTACTGCTAATGGAGTATCAACCCCCATCGCTCCGATTGCTTCACTTCCGTTTAATGCCATCGGTAATACAGAATCTTTCACTTCTTCATAAGAGTAACCAAATGCTTTCATCAGGCGGTTGCTCTCTTCATAGCTGTATTCTTCTACTGCAACATTCGGAATCTTTAAGTCTTTTAAGAATACAAGGTTATCGGATAACCATTCACCGTAAGGCTGATTCTTTACATAAGAATCTTTTAAGATTTCATCGTCAATCAGCTCACCTTTTACAGTATCTACGAGAAGCATTTTACCTGGGTGAAGTCTCTCTTTCTTTACGATATGTGTTGTGTCAAAGTCTAACACACCAACCTCAGAAGAAAGAATTAACTGGTCATCATCTGTAATATAGTAACGGGAAGGTCTAAGACCATTACGGTCAAGTACGGCTCCCATGATATCTCCATCTGTAAAGAGGATAGATGCAGGACCATCCCAAGGCTCCATCATTGTTGCGTAGTACTGATAGAAGTCTCTCTTCTCTCTGCTCATGCCCTCGTTATTTTCCCAAGGTTCTGGAATCGTGATCATCATCGCCAGAGGAAGTGGCATTCCACTCATTAAGAGGAATTCTAATGTATTATCTAATCTTGCAGAGTCAGAACCGTTTGGATCTACAACTGGTGTCAGCTTAATCATCTCATCCTTCAGATAATCAGATTCCATGTTTTCCTCACGGGCTAACATCTTATCAGCATTACCACGAATAGTATTAATCTCACCATTATGAACGATGTAACGATAAGGATGTGCTTTCTCCCAGCTTGGAACTGTGTTTGTGGAGAAACGGGAATGAACTAATGCGATTGCAGATTCATAATCCTTATCCTGAAGGTCATTATAGAATAATCTTAACTGTCCAACTAAGAACATACCTTTATATACGATTGTTCTGCTGCTTAAAGAAACAACATAAGCAGAATCGTTAGACTGCTCAAATACTCGTCTTACAATATAAAGTCTTCTATCGAAGTCAAGTCCTCGTGGAACATCAAACGGTCTCTTTACAAATCCCTGCATAATGCATGGCATACAGTCCGCTGCTTTCTTTCCGAGGATGCCCGGCTGAACCGGAACCTCTCTCCAACCTAAGAAATTTAAGCCTTCTTTTTCAACGATAATCTCAAACATCTTCTTAGCACGGTTTCTCTGTAACTCATCCTGTGGCATAAAGAACATACCAATACCGTAGTCACGTTCCTTGCCAATAGAAAAGCCGAGAGTACTACAGGTTTTTTCGAAGAACTTATGGGATATCTGCACTAAGATACCTACTCCGTCACCCGTTTTACCCTCGGCGTCCTTGCCGGCTCTATGTTCAAGATTTTCAACAATTTTCAAGGCATTCGATACTGTCTCATGGCTCTTAAGACCCTTGATGTTTACTACAGCACCAATACCACAGTTATCATGCTCCAGACTTGGATCATATAGACCCTGTCGCATATTGTCCTGATACATGGTCTCACCCTTTCTTGCATCACTATGAAATAGTAAATATTCATCAGTTGTAAATTATATTTTTGTAATTAGTAATTATCAGGAACTCTTAATCAAACCTTATGATTCTCATGTTCTCATGCTCTTGTAATCTTATGATTTCATAATCCTGAATGAGTATCTATAGTCTGAATAAAAATCTATAAATCTCTGAATAATTACATATTTAAAAAGTAACAAATTCATTTTCAGAAGTAGTTGTAATGACTTCCTGCATTTCTTTTTGTTGTTATCATATTACAACATTTTAAATAGGTTGTAAATATAAACATTAAGATGAGTTGTCTAATAATTTGATTATTTATTTTTTAATATATTATTTTCTGATTATTACTCTTGTTTTAGGGGATATTGTAGTTAGTTTATTTGGTTTTTATTTCTTTTTAGATTATATTGTTCTTATAAAAGTACAATTTTGTTTGTGATTTCACTTCTTTATTCATCGTTATTTTCAGATTTAAAGACAATTCATACAATTATAAATGTAATTTTCAAATACAAATCCTGCATTTTATTAACATTGTATACAAAATAACTTAAGAAAATTAAGTAAGTAATTGGTTGAATTCTACAATTTTATGCCATTGTCTAAACTAGCATACTATTTGTAGTGAAAAAGCAAAAAAGAATCGGATTCTTTTTTCGTAAACTATCTTTTCAAAAAGAAAATTTCCCTAATCTCTCATACTAATGTAAGAAAGGAGATTTTAATTACACACATGGCAAATCAGAGCAATACAAAAAGAAAAAATTATACATATTAATAATAATCAACAAAAAATGTTGAAATTCGATACAGAAAGGAGAGGCCATTTCGCAAAAAAATACGCATTTATTATTATAGAAAAAAGAAAGGAGAAATCACAATGATTATTAACAAATTTTATGAAAAACTCTACAAGGAACTTATCAACAAACTAGAATCTGATTATATTTTAATCCCTAACACGCCAGAAAATAGAAAAGCAATTAATAATACTCTAACGACAGTCTCTTGCACTGTAAAATCTTTAGAAAAAGATTCAAAGATTTTTAAAGCTTTATCTAACAAAAAAGCTAAAGCTAAGCAGCTTTCATTTGTACCTAAAATTTCTAAAACTTTATCTCTTATTATAATAGCCACTTTAATTTGTATGCCATTTAATACCATTAACACTCTCCCAACGCCTACCTACCACCCTACTGTACAAGTTAGTATTTTAGATATTTCTGATGGATCTTCTCACCAAAAAGGGAAAAATAAATTATCCGAAATACAAGAACAATACACAAACAAAAACCAAGAGCAACGTAATCCTAAAAACTACAAAAAGAAAGTTGCTACAAATACATATAATACATATAAGAAACAAAATAAATTCCATTTAACATTATCCACAAAAAAAGCAACTCAACTTTTATCAACTTTTAAAAAGTTTTTTCTTAAAACAAAAAATACATACGATAATTTATCTGATGCTTATGATGTAATTAGTACTTTATTTGTATTGATTTCCACAGTAAAAGAATCTATACGCTCAAAAAAATTAAAATAGTCCTTCTATATAATTTTATTCAATACTATTTTCAATTATACATTAAAGCCGTTCTTCACAGAAGTACGGCTTTAAATTTTCTTATGAAAGCCAAGATAGAGTTTTAAATATCAAAACAATACTTTCCCTTGCCCCTTCCTTTCACAGCTTTAATCAACTCAAATTCCCGCATTGTTTGAATCAGAAATCCCGCCTTACTGTCTTTATATCCCAGTTTTTGTTTTATTTCTTTTCGCCCAAAGACTTCTTCTCCTGAAAAGCTTTCGATAATCTCCTTTATATTTAATGCAGTGACGCTACCTATGCTTTTATTAACTTGTAGTTCTTTCAGCTTTTTATATAACATATATTTATTCTCTGCAGTCAATACAGACGTTTCAAAACAGTGGGTTTTATCCTGACTTGTTGTTTCAAACAGTGTTTTTTCATCATTCAAACAGTATTTTTTTTCATTTCCTTGTGAATCCAGCGCATTAAACAGTGATTTTTCTGTATTGAAACAGTGATTTTGCTCTCTATATTCCACTGTTTGTTCTTTTACTACAGATGCTAAGTTCTCACTATTTATATTATTCATATACTGGTATTTATTTTCAGCGTTCTGTATATTCTCCGCCCGTTTTCGCATCTCCAATTCTTCATTTTCCCGGAATATAGTTACTCGTATACCATCTCCCAGTTCCTCAAACACTGGCTCTCTCAATCCATATTCTCTGCATTCTTTTATCATTCTTGGGATTCCTGTTCCCCACGCTTCTATAAGTCCCATATAACGAAATGCTTCGGCAATTGCTGTATTTCTGCACTTTGATTTACCTGATTTAGCTGACTGTATATCCAGTCCCCCATAAAGCATTCCGGGAGATGTTACTTCTATCCTGTCATCATAGACACAAACCTGTATACAAGACTCATCCAAATAACTTCTATGAACAACTGCATTAGTAATCAATTCTCTTATTGTTCGAACCGGGAGTTCATACGCTTCTTTTCTATGTAACCCTTCTATCTTTGCACCAAGATTGATATGCTTTAATACAAATTGATAAGCATTTTCCAGCTGTACATATAATGGTCCATCAAATTCTCTTTTATCTATAAAAATATCTCTTTCTGTTCCTTTAAATAACGCACATTGAATTTTGGCATACCGTATTTTATTCTTCGTCATTAGTCTAAACGCATGGGTGGGTTGAAGGTCTTTTCCTATTCGGCACAATAACCCTAAGTCTTCTAGTTTCTCGATTGTCATTTTATTTATAATTTCAGTTTTTTCTGTATTTTGCTTGGGATCTAATGACGTTTCCTGTATTGCTCTTGTTACACATGTTGTCTGCACATCATATGCCACTTTTTCCATTGCATTACATAATATCTTCGCCTCTCGTTCCGAGTACTCCATGTCTATTTCCGGTAAAGTATCATAAGAAATCTTTTGACCTTCTAATTCTAGTTCCTTTAACTTTCTATCATCAGCAGGACGACTTGTACCATTTATTCTTATATAAGAACCTTGTTCCTTCCCAAATGACTTGAGATAATAAGGACGCATACGTCCTGGAAAAACTTCTACAACAACAACTGTTCTTCCTTCTAATGTCTGTATTGTAATTTCCGGATCAATTATTGGAGTGCAGCTGTCAAATATCATATTTGAAATATCATCTGCTAATCTAAATGGATTCTTCTCTCCAATCCCAATAACTTCATTCGTCTTATCCTCAATTCCAATAAAAATTTTACCCCCCGTAGAATTGGAAAAAGCAATAACATCTTTTAATAACTTCTCATGTCTTTTCGGTATCTCTCTTTTAAATTCTATATTTTTTCCTTCTCCAAAATCTTCTTTATATAGCATTCCTGTCCCTCTTCAAAACCATTGTCAGTACATCTATCAGTCATTAATTTGTTATGATTTATTATAATACAATTCCCTTCTTTTTTTCAACATACAAGAAGAAGCCATGCATCAGCATAGCTGACACATAGCTTCTCTTTTGTATTTCATAAAGTTTTATCTTTTGTAACTAATCTGACTGACCAGTTCAGGCTTTATTATTTATAAAGCTCAACGAGTCTCTGCAGGTGCTCGTAACGAGCCTTAGCAACCTTCTCAGATTCGTTGAAGAGTCTTTCAGCTCTTTCTGGGAATGGCTTAATCAGACGAGTGTAACGGGATTCGTTATTTAAGAATTCCTGATATGATCCGTCGCCTTCTTTAGATGTTAATGTGAATGGATTCTTTCCTTCAGCTTTCTTAGCTGGGTCGAAGGAGAAGAGGTTCCAGTAACCAGCCTTAACGGCTTTCTTCATCTCATCCTGGCAGTGGTTCATACCACCCTTAGCGATACCGTGAAGTTCACATGGAGCGTATCCGATGATCAGGGATGGTCCGTTGTAAGCTTCTGCTTCTGCAAGACATTTAACTGCCTGGTTAGGGTTAGCACCAAGAGCGATCTGTGCAACGTATACATATCCGTAGCTCATAGCGATCTCTGCAAGACTCTTCTTGCTGATTTCTTTACCAGCTGCTGCGAACTGACAAACCTCACCGATGTTAGAAGCTTTAGAAGCCTGTCCACCTGTGTTGGAGTACATCTCAGTATCGAATACCATAACGTTTACGTTCTCACCGGAAGCTAATACATGGTCTAATCCACCGAAACCGATATCATATGCCCATCCGTCACCACCGAAGATCCATACGGACTTCTTAGCGAGATACTGTTTCTTCTCTAATACTTCTGCTGCATCTGGGCATCCAGCTGCTGCTGCTTTTTCTACCTCAGCGATTAATGCCTGAGCATCAGGTGTATTTTCTTTTGTATTGTCTTTTGTTTCCATGAACTTAGCAAATGCTGCTTTAAATTCATCGGATGCTTTATCGGATGCTGCCATCTTCTCTAATTTAGCGATAGCCTGGTCACGTAAAGTCTTCTGTCCAAGATACATACCAAAGCCGTGCTCTGCGTTATCCTCGAATAAGGAGTTTGCCCAAGCTGGTCCCTGTTTGGAATCTTTGTTTACTGTATATGGAGCTGTTGCTGCAGGACCACCCCAGATGGATGAACATCCTGTTGCGTTGGAGATGTACATATGCTCTCCAAATAACTGAGTAATCAGACGAGCGTAAGATGTCTCTGCACATCCTGCACAAGATCCGGAGAACTCAAGTAATGGCTGGTTGAACTGAGATCCCTTAACTGTAGTATCGGCAGGAGCACCTGGTTTTCTTCCAACAGTTGCAACTAAGTAATCGAATACTGGCTGTTCTGCTGCCTGGCTTTCCTGTGGAACCATCTTTAATGCGCCCTTAGCTGCAGCAGGACAAACTGTGATACACTCACCACATCCCATACAGTCTAATGGAGATACGCTCATTGTAAATTTGTATTCGCTTGCCTTTGGCTTTGTATCTGCAACTTTCATGTTGTCAGGAGCTGCCTTAATTTCGTCTTCGCTTACTAAGAAAGGACGAATTGTAGCATGGGAACATACAAATGCACACTGGTTACACTGGATACAAGCTTCTGGATTCCATTCTGGAACAGATACAGCAGTACCACGTTTTTCGTATGCGGAAGCACCAAGTTCGAACTGTCCGTCAGCGTTGTCTACGAATGTAGATACTGGCAGGCTGTCACCATCCATGATTCCGATAGGTTCCATCATTTCCTTAACCATCTTAACTGTCTCTGGACGTCCTGTAAGTTCTTTAGCAGGAGCATCAGCAGCTGGGTTAGACCAGGAAGCTGGAATCTCTACTTTATGAACAGCATCTACACCAGCGTCGATAGCTTTGTAGTTCATCTCTACAACAGCGTCACCCTTCTTGCTGTAGGACTTCTTAGCTGCTGCTTTCATGAATTCTACTGCGTCATCGATAGGCATGATGTTCGCTAATTTGAAGAATGCGGACTGTAAGATTGTGTTAGTACGTTTACCCATACCAATCTCGATAGCCTTATCAATCGCGTTGATTGTGTATAACTGAATGTTGTTGTCAGCAATATACTTCTTAGCTGCTGCAGGCATATGATGATCTAATTCTTCATCAGACCACTGGCAGTTGATCATGAAGATTCCGCCTGGTTTAACATCCTGAACCATCTTGTAACCTTTAACTACATAAGATGGGTTGTGACATGCTACGAAGTCAGCCTGATTAATGTAGTATGGGCTTCTGATTGGGTTGTCACCAAAACGAAGGTGAGAAATTGTAATACCACCTGTCTTCTTGGAGTCATACTGGAAGTATGCCTGAATGTATTTATCTGTGTGGTCACCGATAATCTTTGTAGAGTTCTTGTTAGCACCTACAGTACCGTCTCCACCAAGACCCCAGAACTTACACTCTACTGTACCAGGAGCAGATGTGATAGGAGCTGGTTTAACTTCTGGTAAAGATAAGTTTGTAACATCATCCACGATACCAATTGTGAAACGGCTCTTTGGAGCGTCTTTTTCAAGTTCTTTATAAATAGCAAATACAGATGAAGGAGGAGTATCTTTAGAACCTAATCCGTAACGTCCTGCTGTAAGAACGATATCGTTAAGACCTGCTTCTCTAAGAGTTGTAGCAACATCAAGATATAAAGGATCTCCTAATGCTCCAGGCTCTTTTGTACGGTCAAGAACAGCAATCTTCTTAGCTGTCTTAGGAATAACGTCTAATAATGCAGAAGATACCCAAGGACGATATAAACGAACTTTGATTAAACCAACCTTTTCACCTTTTGCTGTTAAGTAATCAATTACTTCTTCTGCTACGTCACAGATAGATCCCATAGCGATGATTACGCGGTCTGCATCTTCTGCACCATAGTAGTTGAATAAATCGTAGTTAGTTCCCAGTTTTTCGTTGATTTTGCCCATGTATTTCTTAACAACAGCTGGTAAAGCTTCGTAAACAGAGTTACAAGCTTCTCTGTGCTGGAAGAAAACGTCACCGTTTTCGTGAGAACCACGCATAGCTGGGTGTTCTGGGTTAAGAGCATGCTCACGGAAAGCTTTAACTGCATCCATGTTGCACATTTCTTTTAAGTCTGCATAATCCCATTTTTCGATCTTCTGAATCTCATGAGATGTACGGAAACCATCGAAGAAGTTGATGAATGGAACTTTACCTTCGATTGCAGCAAGATGTGCTACAGGGCTTAAGTCCATAACTTCCTGTGGGTTAGTTTCTGCCAGCATAGCAAATCCTGTCTGACGACATGCATATACGTCACTGTGGTCACCGAAAATGTTCAGAGACTGTGTAGCAACTGTACGTGCAGATACATCAAATACACATGGAAGCTGCTCAGCTGCGATCTTATACATGTTAGGGATCATAAGAAGAAGACCCTGGGATGCTGTAAATGTTGTTGTGATAGCACCAGCTGCAAGAGAACCGTGAACAGTACCTGCTGCACCTGCCTCAGACTGCATCTCACTAACAACTACCTGGTTACCAAAAATATTTTCCTGTCCTGCTGCTGCCCACTGGTCAACGGAATCAGCCATTGGACTAGATGGTGTAATAGGATAGATAGCTGCAACATCTGTATACGCATATGCTACGTGAGCTGCTGCGGTATTTCCATCCATAGACTGTTTTGCTCTAGGCATTGATTATTCCTCCTTGTCAAAAGTTGTGGTTTATTTTAAATTCGACATAATATTATCATTTTTTTGAGGTAATGTAAAGCTTATTCGGAACTGTTCCTTCTAAAATACAAAATCTTGCCCGAAACAGCCTTTTTATGCCAATTTTTCCCCTTGACAACGTATTTTTCCGAGAACAATTTTAGGTTAAAATTGCTATAAAACCAACAGTTTTGTATACAATATACATATGGCTTATTTTAGATTTTTTCTCAATAATTTTTTGTTGTAATTTTAGGATTATTCAGGATTAAAATTCTAATATTTTTTCTTCATTTTTTTAATTATTTTATGAGATTCCTCTTTGTTTTCACCATTTATCTCCATCTTTTAAAAATAACAATTTCGTAATTTTACATAATTTAATCGACTAGCACGTGTTTGAAAAATGCTTTCTGCAAGATGTGTGTCACAATTTGCAGGAGATTTTGCCTGAATGAAGGCAGCGTAACGGGCGGCTACGTCAACTGAATGAAGCCAACACAACTCTATAGGAAAACAGGCACGTTATTTGACAAAATGTCAATGAGACAATTCACGAAAAACGACTTTTTACTCAGAAGTGATGAAAAGAAAATTAAGTGGGAATCCACGGTAATTCCATATTATCTCCCTCACACTTTCATAAAAATATATCTAAAAAACACAACAGCAATCCCTATACACAAAAAAGGTCCCAGCGCAAAGCAATCCTTTCGCTTCGCACGCTTTGTAATCAGTAGAAAAAATCCATATAATCCTCCTAAAAGTAATCCCGCACAAGCAGCAAATATATTCCACTTTATCCCTAGTAACACTCCACTTGCCGCCATTAGCTTAACATCTCCTCCACCCAGTCCGCCTGAACATAAAATTGCAAGCATGAACATCGGAATACTAACCGAAAACACTCCCAAAAAGCGACTTAAGAATGTAACTTCCTGGAAAACAAAACCACTCCAGATTCCTGAAATAAACAAAAGTACATTTAACTGATTCGGAATTATCTTGATTTTAAAATCAATTATAGAAATAACCAGTAAAATACTAACTATAACAATCATTGTAATTACCCTCATATACTCCCCCTGGCTCCTGCTAATTGCAGAATTTTTATTAAGTTTACTATTTTACAGACCCTGTAACCCCAAATACTATAATTATGAAAATCCTTGCAGTGGAGTTATTAACATGTGTTTAATCTATAAACCATTCCTACTGACAGATCTAGAGCGTGTTTGAAAAATGCTTTCTGCAAGATGTGCGTTACAATTTGTGGGAGATTTCGCCTGAATGAGGGCGGCGTAGCGGGCTACGTCAACTGAATGAAGGCAAAATATACCGCAAATTGGGGCGTGCAGGTTGTAGGAATGATTTTTCAAACACGCTCTAACTTGACTCAAAAATAATTTTTTAAATAACTTTCATTATTTTCTCTTGAGCTTTTAAAAGTATTAAATTTCTATTTGAGTTATTTTATGCCATTTATGTGTTTGTTTTTCCATTTTATACCATTTTTCTTCTAGAGTCAACTATTTATTTACAAAATTAAAAAGAAATTATATACTACCTTCAGGAGGATACAAATTAATATGGTCAAATTAATCGAAACAGTATACAATTTTTTATGGGGAGATTTGCTCACCGCACCCTTACCCGGCGGCGGAACACTCCCCCTTTCACTTTTAGTCATTTTACTAATTCCTACCGGAGTGTATTTCACAATCCGTACAAAGTTTCTGCCAATACGTCTCTTCAAAGATATGGTTGGCGCACTTTTCGAAAAAAAAGACGAAGAACAAAGCGCACTTTCCGTCATCCAGACTTTGATTGTTTCCACAGCAACTCGTGTTGGAATGGGCAATCTGGTCGGTGTAGTTGCCGCAATTTCCGCTGGCGGAGCTGGTGCTGTTTTCTGGATGTGGGTTACTGCCCTTATCGGTTCTTCCACCGCTTTTATCGAAGCAACTTTATCACAGATTTATAAAGAAAAAGACCCTCTATATGGAGGATATCGAGGAGGACCTGCTTACTACATTCATCGATATTTTGAAGAAAAATCCGGCAAGAAAAAACGTTATGTACTTCTTTCTGTACTCTTTGCCATTTCCGGCCTTATATGCTGGTGCGGCATCAGTCAGGTAGTAAGTAATTCCGTAGCATCTGCTTTTAAAAATGCTTTTCACATTCCACCGATTTACACTACAGTTATTCTTGTAATACTTGCCGCAATTATCGTACTTCGAAAAAATGCAACTGTAAAAGTTTTGGATATTATCGTTCCCATCATGGCTGGATTTTATTTACTGATTACATTGTTTATTATCATCACAAATATCACACAGCTTCCTGGCGTATTTGAACGAATCTTTTCTGAAGCTTTTGGTTTCCGTCAGGTAGCCGCCGGGGGATTCGGTGCCGTCCTTATGAATGGAATCAAACGAGGCCTTTTTTCAAACGAAGCCGGTTCTGGTTCTGCCCCTTGCGCAGCCGCAGCCGCTGTTGCAGATAATCCTGTTAAAGTCGGATTAACACAGGCATTAGGCGTTTTTATTGACACGCTTATGATCTGCAGTTGTACTGCTATGATCATGCTCCTTACTCCAACAAAGCTCACTGAAGGACTCGTTGGAATGGATTTATTACAAAAAGCAATGGAATATCATCTCGGCTCATTCGGAGTAATATTCATTGCCATAACGTTATGGTTATTCAGTTTTTCTACATTTATCGGAATCTTGTTTTATGCACGTTCCAACGTAGCTTACCTCTTTGGAGATAACTGGTTCTCTCAAACAGCTTACAAAGTTCTTGCTTTAGCAATGCTTTTTGTTGGAGGACTTGCTGCGTATACAATTGTATGGGATTTGGGAGATGTCGGAATTGGATTGATGACGATCTTTAACATCATTATGTTGTATCCGTTGTCGAAAAAGGCTATACAAGCCCTAAAAGAATACGAGAAGAAATTCTAAGTTGTAGGATTGAGATAAACAGACGAGTCCCCCCAATATGAATCCTGATTTTACTTCAGCGACCACAGTCAGCCCGAAAAGAGAGCCTATCCCCTATATTTGTGGCCTCGGAGCAAGGTTTGGATGCGAGCGCTTAAGCGAACATTCAAACCGCCGCGACTAAAGTCACAAATATAGGGGATAGGCTCTCTTTTCGGGCGTCCGTTTTGTCTCAACAAATCAGGGCTTTATTTCTTCTTTGTTTTTTGTTTTGCAGCCGTTGTTGTGGTTTCTGCTGCCGCTTCTGTAGTCGCAGAAGCCGCCCTATGCTCCTCATAAGTTTTACTGAAAATATTGGAGCCATCATTCTTCACTGTATCCATCTGGAAATACAGATAATCATTTTTCTGTGGATTCAGCACTCCATCAATCGCTTCTAAGCTTGGGCTACATATTGGTCCAACTGGCAGGCCTTTATGCTTATATGTGTTATATGGAGAATCCACTTTTAAGTCTTTATACATTACTCGTGCGATTCCATACTGGCCTTTTGTAATAGCATATACAGCAGTGGAATCGAACTGTAACTTCATCTTTTTATCAAGACGATTCTGAATAACGCCTGCGATAATTGGATATTCCTCCGGAAGTTCTGTTTCTTTCTGTAAAAGAGATGCACGAATCAGAACTTCTTCCACTGTCATACCAAGCTTTTTCGCTTTTTCCTGTCTTGTCTGATCAAACTTTTTATCAAATTCATCGAGCATCTTTGCCACAAGCTGATCACCGGTAATATCTTTCGCTAAGTAATAGGTATCCGGATAAATATATCCCTGTAACTGATAAAATACTTTTTTCTTTTTCGGAAGGACATCTTTATACTTTGATGTCGCAGCTGCATTCGTTACTGCAGTAAGGAATTCCTGGGCGGACATAATTCCTTCTTTTTCGAGTTTGCTTGCCGTCATCTCAATCGTGTATCCTTCTGGAATGGTGAATTTATTCTCTTTTTGACCGTCCTGCGTTGCCAGTTCTTTGATAACTTTACCCAAACTCATTCCATTATTTAAATCAAATGTTCCATAGCGAAGCTTTCCTTTATAATCAGAGAAATATAGCTTCAATAAAAATGCGGCCTCGTATCGAATGATACCTTTTTTCTTAAGAATCGCACTTACATCTCTTGAAGTACTTCCCTTTTCAATCGTGATTTCAATATCCTTGCCTGCTACGGATTTTTCCTGAAAATATTCCTTTCCTATTGGGTAGGATACAACCGCACTTGCCACAAGAATCAGGACTAATAATCCTAATATTGCATTTCTAACAGGGTGAGACTTATGTTCCTCTGCCTCACCTGTTACCTTATAAAAAGATTCCTCAACAGCTTCTGCCTCCTGCTTATCTACCTTGCTATGTCTGCGCTTTCGGCTGCCTTTTTGTTCTTTTACATCATCTTCGCTATCAGTTTTGGAACTATCTGATTGGGTCTCTGACTTTTTCCCTTTTGATTTGGCCGATGCCTCCTCTATATCCTTTTGTACTGGCTTCTTTGCTCTATTCTCCTTTTCTGCCGATACAGACTTTCTAGCTGTCTCATCAGAAAGATTTCCGGAATCCGATTCTTTTTCTTCAGAAGATTCCTCAGCCTCTACATTCTCTATAAAATGAACTTGCAGCTTGCCATACAGCTCATCTTTTTCTGTATTCTCTTCCTTTCGCATTGTTTACCTCCAAAACAGATATCCTTTACAATCTTTCTTTTCTTTCGTATGATAAACAAGAATATACAAAAATAAAATGAAAGGTATTCTGTTATGTTTAACTTTTTTATTATTATGGACGAAATCCAAGGAAATAATATTGCTCGGAATTTTTCCTCAGAATATTTTAACTATACCATAAATTTCATAATTTCTAAAGAGTTTCCTGCCTTGACTGATTTCCCAGATTTTTCGCTTATTTTATGTGACCTTGACAAAAACATAGAACTTGCAAAAAAACACAGCCTTCCCGTCATTGCATTTTCACACAAAAATAACAGACAAGAATCCCTGATGGGGACCCCGTGGCTGATTTTAGATGCAGATGGACTCAGTCCATTTTTCTTAAATGAAGTGTATTGCAGACATTATAAAAAACCTCTAACTATAACCACCACAAACCGCTGCATCATCCGAGAACTCACCACCAGGCAACTCCCTGAACTTCTGCAACTGCAAGAAGAAAATAAAAACAACCCTTCCGGCTGCTTCTTTCCACAAAACTGTACCACATACGCAGAAGCCGAAGAATTTCTTCAAAATTATATAAAAAATCAATATGCATTTTATGGATATGGAATTTATGGAATCTTCAACAAAGAAAATGAGACTTTTTTAGGAATTGTCGGTTTTTCACCATTTGAAAATGTAATAACTTCAGACACCTTAAACTCAAAAGAAAAAAATTTTAAAATTTCTGAGAATTTGTCAGAGAAAATTCCCGAGAAAAAAAGCAAAAATATTTCTGAGCACTCTTCCGAAAAAACTTCCGAAAAATATCCCGAAAACGATTTTAATGAATATTCTGCCGAAATCGGTTACTCTGTTCTAAAAAAATGGCAGCAACAAGGAATCGCCTCAGAAATTCTTCCTCCTCTGATCCACTTCGGCAAAGAATATTTAGGCTTCACGAAAATTGTTACCAGAATAGAGAAAAATAATATTGCCTCCATTCGGTTAGCAAAAAAAAATAATTTAAAAATTCTGATTTGTCAGGCTGCGGAGCAGACGAACTCCTGAAGCCTCCCTCAAATCTTTCTCAAAATAAATCCTGAATTTGCATGGGCAGCCAACAAACAGCTTCCAAAGAGAGCCGATACCCTATATTTGTGGCCTCGGAGCAAAGGTTGGATGCAAGCGGTTAAGCGAACATTCAACCTGCAGCGACTAAAGTCACAAATATAGGGTATCGGCTCTCTTTGAAAGCGTCTCCTTTGCTGCGCAAATCAGAATTTATTGAATGAACATCGCATCTCCAAAAGAGAAGAAACGATATTTTTCCTTCACTGCCTCCTCATACGCTGCCATAATATGCTCTTTCCCTGCCAGTGCAGATACAAGCATTAACAAAGTAGATTCTGGCAAATGGAAGTTTGTGATCAGACAGTCAATTGCCTTAAATTTATAACCCGGATAGATGAAGATTTCTGTGTTACCACAGCCCGGATGGATGATTCCATTCTCATCTGCCACGGATTCAAGTGTTCTTGTACTTGTTGTTCCAACTGCGATGATTCTACTACCATTTTTCTTAGTGTCATTAATCATTTTCGCTGCGGTTTCTGTTACGTTATAGTATTCAGAATGCATATGGTGTTCGAGTACATTTTCCACTTTTACCGGGCGGAAAGTTCCAAGTCCAACATGGAGAGTTACGCGGGCGATATTTACGCCCATATCTTCAATCTGTTTTAACAGTTCTTTTGTAAAATGAAGTCCAGCTGTCGGTGCGGCTGCAGATCCTTCATACTTTGCGTAAACGGTCTGATAACGGTTTTTATCCTGTAATTTATGTGTGATATATGGAGGCAGAGGCATCTGACCGAGGCGGTCTAATACTTCCTCAAAGATTCCTTCATATTCAAAATGTACAAGACGGTTTCCATCTTCTAATACATCAACGATTTCCGCTTTCAGTTCTCCATTTCCAAAGACTACTCTTGCACCTGGACGGCATTTCTTGCCCGGTTTTACAAGTGTTTCCCAGACATCATTTTCTTTTCTTTTTAATAACAGAATTTCAATGTGGGCTCCGGTATCTTCTTTTGTTCCGATAAGACGGGCTGGGATAACTTTTGTGTCGTTGATAACCAGACAATCTCCCGGATGAAGATATTCTGTAATGTCATGGAAAATACGGTGAGTTATCTCACCGTTTTCCTTGTTAAGCACCATCAATCTTGATGAGGAACGGTCTTCCAGCGGGTCCTGAGCGATCAGTTCCTGTGGAAGATCAAAATTAAAATCACTTGTTTTCATCATGCTCTTAATTCAACTCCCATTTTTTCAAGTTCTTTAAGAATCTTATCTACGATCTTGTTGATTTCAGCAGCTTCTAAGCTTCGTTCTGGGGAACGGAATACAAGGCTGAATGCAACGGATTTATATCCTTCTTCAATCTGAGAACCTTCGTAAACGTCAAATAACTGGATGCTCTCTAATAACTTGCCGCCTTTTTCTTTCATTACTTTTTCAAGGCTTCCTACGAAAACATCTTTTTTCATAACAAGACTTAAGTCTCTGTTTACTGCAGGGTATTTTGCTACGCCTTCGTATCTTCTGTCGAAAGTAGCCTTTTCTGTAACAGTTGGAAGGTCGATTCCTGCTACATATGCTTCACACTTCATGTCGTAGTTTTCGCATACTTCTGGATGTACCTGTCCGATAAATCCGGCATAAGCTCCGCCTACATAAATGAGTGCCTGTCTTCCTGGATGTAAGAAAGGTTTTTCCTGGGATGGCTCGAAGTCAACTTTGCCGTCAAGACCAAGTTTTAAGAACATTTCCTCAAGAACACCTTTTAACATGAAGAAGTCACACTCGCCGTACATACCGAGAGTTAAACGCTTTCTTTCGTCTGGAAGTTCTGTTAATGGCAGAGCCTTTGGAAGATATACGTTACCGATTTCGTAGAGACGAACATTTTTATTTCTGTGGTTATAGTTACCTGCTAAAGAAGTTAAAATACCATTTAACTCGATTGTTCTCATGATACTGTAATCTTCTCCAAGTGGGTTTGCGATTACGATTGCCTGACGTAATGGGTCGTTGTCAGCAAGAAGTAACTTGTCAAATACTTTAGGACTTTCAAAAGAATAGCACATTCCGCCGCAGAATCCGTTCTGCTCAGCGATGTTCATAACAACATCTTCTACTCTTGCAGCAAATGACTTCTTACCTGCAGTTGCCTCGCCGTGAGGAAGTGTGGTAGGAATGTTATCATATCCAAAGAATCTTGCTACTTCTTCTGCGATATCTGCAGAACATCTTAAATCCTGACGGAAAGATGGGATGAGTAACATATTTGTTTCTTTGTCGTAACCGATTTCAAGACGGTCAAAGTATTCCATCATCTTTTCTTCAGATACATTTGTTCCAAGAAGCTTATTGTATTTTGCTGGCTCGAAAGGAATCTTTACGTCTTCTACTGGATTTGGATATACATCTACAACACCACCAACAACTTCACCAGCACCTAACTCTTCTACTAACTGGCAGGCACGGTTGATCGCTTCTAATGCGTTCTCTGGGTCAAGACCTTTTTCAAACTTACCGGAAGCATCTGTTCTAAGACCGATTCTCTTAGAAGAAAGACGGATATTTGTTCCATCAAATGTAGCTGCCTCAAAAAGCATTGTCTGAATATCATCTGTAACCATGGAGTTTTCTCCACCCATGATACCAGCGATACCAACAGGACCTTCCGCATCGTTGATCATTAATACATCTTTATCAAGCTTTCTTTCCTGTCCGTCAAGTGTTGTGTATACATCACCGTCATTCGCACGTTTTACAACGATTTTATGACCTCTGATCTTATTTAAGTCATAAGCATGCATTGGCTGTCCGTACTCCTCCATAACGTAGTTTGTGATATCTACGATATTGTTGATTGGACGGATACCCATAGCTGCAAGTCTTCTCTGCATCCATTCTGGCGATGGAGCCAACTTGATATTCTTTACGATTCTTGCTGTGTATCTTGGACATAAATCAGTAGCTTCTACTTCTACAGAGATATAGTCTTCTGCTTTTTCGTTATTTCCAACTTCTTTTACTTCTGGAGCATAGAATGGCTTTTCAAATGTAGCTGCTGCTTCTCTTGCCATACCAATCATGCTGAAACAGTCTACACGATTAGAAGTAATTTCAAATTCTACGACTGCATCACGAAGTCCTAATGCTGCTACTGCATCGTCACCTGGTTTTACATCTTTGCTCTCATCAAAAATGTAAATACCGTCTTCTGGTGCTTCTGGATACATATCGCGAGTGCTTCCTAATTCTTCAATAGAACACATCATACCGTAAGAAGGAACTCCACGAAGTTTACCTTTTTTAATCTTAATTCCATTTTCAGGATTTGGGCTTCCGTCATGTCCGCCCGCAACACGTCCGCCATCTAAAACAACAGGAACCATAGCTCCCTTAAATACGTTAGATGCGCCTGTTACAATCTGTACTTCCTCGTCACCTACATTTACCTGACAGATAACTAATTTATCTGCATCTGGATGCTTCTCGATTTTTTCAATTCGTCCAACAACGATTTTCTCCAGATTCTTATCAAGGTATACTGCATTCTCTACGTGGGAACCAGACAGAGTCATCTTGTCTACATATTCCTGTACAGTACAATCCAAATCTGGAACATATGCTTTAATCCATGAAATTGGTGTATTCATTTTTGTCTCCTTTTATATCTATAAACTTGAATATATTTTGAATTTATCTTACCGAGATAATTCTAGTTTCTCATCATGCTAACCTTTTTACATTTCATCGAATTAGGTTTCTCGGTCTTACTAAAAAATATTTGAATAATTCTTTCTGCTGATTGCTAAAATAACTTTTCAACACGCTCTAGAACTGCTTAAGGAATCTGGCATCGTTCTCATATAACAGACGCATATCGTCAATCTCATATTTTAAGAGTGTAACTCTCTCAAGACCGATTCCGAATGCAAATCCTGAATATACTTCTGGGTCGATTCCGCAATCGCTTAATACCTTAGGGTGTACCATTCCACATCCAAGAATCTCGATCCATCCGCTTCCCTTACACATACGGCATCCTTTTCCACCACATTTGAAGCAGGATACGTCTACCTCTGCACTTGGCTCTGTGAATGGGAAATGATGTGGACGGAACTTAACCTTTGTATCTGGTCCAAAGAATTCCTCTGCCCACTGCTGTAATGTTCCCTTTAAGTCAGCAAATGTGATTCCTTTATCTACTACAAGTCCCTCTACCTGATGGAAAGATGGGGAATGTGTTGCATCTACTTCGTCAGAACGGAATACACGTCCTGGTGCGATAACACGGATTGGCATACGGCCTGTTTCCATGATACGCGCCTGTACTGGGGAAGTCTGTGTACGAAGAAGGATGTCCTTTGTAATGTAAAATGTATCCTGTTCGTCCTTTGCAGGATGGTTTGCAGGGATATTTAACAGTTCGAAGTTGTAGTGGTCATACTCTACTTCAGGGCCTTCTACTACTTCATAACCCATACCGATAAATACTCTTTCAAGGTCATCTAATGCAATCTGGTTTGGATGACGATGTCCTACTGCTACCTTTTTACCTGGTAAAGTTACATCAATAACTTCCTTTTTCATCTTCTCTTCACGAAGTTTCTTCTGGATAGCTGTTCTCTTCTCTTCCATCTTTGCTTCGATACCGGCACGTGCCTCATTCACCATCTGACCTACCTTTGGTCTGTCTTCTGGTGCAACATCCTTCATTCCTTTTAACAGGCTGGATAACTGTCCTTTTTTACCAAGGAAAGCAACTTTAACATCATTAAGCTTGTCAATGCCTGCTGCATCTTCAATTGCAGCAAGTGCCTGCTGACGAATCTGCTCGATTTTCTCTTTCATGATAAACTCCTTTATTTTTAAATTAATTTACTTTGGTAAATGATGATAACGGTTCTTTATTAAACTTGAGCTATTCAGAATTCCGTATTCCAAATTTACAGTCAGTAATTCTCAAAGTCTGAACAGCCACATATGACTTGAACAAACTTATAAAAACTATATCTCTACTCTGATAGTCCTTATCTGATGATCTTTATGTTATAAAAAGCAGGTAAGTTGATAAACTATTTATAACATAAAAAAGTCCCTTTTTAACCGAAATTAAAAAGGGACGAATAAATCCGCGATACCACCCTGATTCCTGAATATACTAAATGTTATTCAGGCTCTCATTCACGCGTAACGTGCGCATACGACATTCCTTACCTGATTACGAATCAGTCTCCGAAATGCAGCTCCAGTGTGGAAATTCGAAATATAACGGAGCCTCGGAGAACTTCCAGCCGATGATCCTCCTTCTCTAACGGTACATCATACTTCTACTGTGGGCAAAAGCCCCACTTTCAACGCTTTTTCAATGAATAACATTGTAACGCAGGGAAAAATTAATGTCAAGAGCTATCCTGAATTTCTCTCTAACATTAATCAAATTCAAGGACATTTAGAGCATGTTTAAAAATGTTCTGGCGAAAAATCAGCTACAAAAACAAGTACGAGAAAGACTTCAATAGTATATTAATCCCATGCAATTCGCCCTTCCATCATCAAAAGCTGCTGCCCCATTCTCGAAAATTCCCCCAGCACAACTTTTCTCCCTTCGGCTGTCTTGTACCAGTCTTCTCTGGAAATGCCATCTACCACTACTGGATACACCAATATTTCTATCTCTGGAAATACCATCGAGTAATAGAGATACGACCTTCTGGAATGGTGCGCCTTGCAGCAAAGAATTGCCTTTTTCAAATGGATATCTTTCTTCTCAAGCAGGACTTTTGTTTTTTCCGCATTTTCTAATGTATAGGTTGCCTCACACTCTTTTAAAATAGCAGAAGCCGGAACTCCATTCTGTATCAGGACTGCCTCTAAGAAATCTGCCTCACAAGCAAAATCTGCTCCGTATTTCTGCCCTTCTTTTGAAACACCCTGAAAACTCCCCTGTACTTTCGTGTAGCCTCCTGATGGCAATAACAACGGGGCATATCCATCTTTATAAAGCCTTGCCGCTTCCTCTGTATGTTCTGGTCTGGCACAGCCTGGAATAAAGATTGCATCTGCCTTTTCGAGTTTATCTTCTAAAAATATATAATCTGTAATTTCCTGAATCTGTTTTTCATCTAAATGATACATTTTTCTACCTTCTATTACTCTATTATCCATTATTGCTGATTTTCATCTTTGTTTTTATTTGCTTTATTCTTCTTCCGATCTGCTCTCTCATCTTTCGACTTCTGGCGCATCTTCTCTGTCTGGGCTCTTTGCTGCTTACGCCAGTTCGGACGGAGTGTTCGGATAAGCAAATGGTAATTATCTTTATTTTCCAGAAAATAATTCACTTCTGCACCATAAAAGACCATCGACATACAAAAATACAGCCATAAAAGAAGAATCATAATTCCTGCCATACTTCCATAAATATATGAGAAATTTGTAAAGTTATCCATATAAATAGAACACCCTACAGAAACCGCCACCCAGCCAAGTGTTGCAATCAAAGCTCCCGGAAACTGTTTCCGAAAACTCGACACTCTATTTGGAATCCATTTATAAATTATCATAAATAACAGCGTGAGAAATATCAGGGAAAATATAATTCTTTTATGCATAAAATATCCAAGTATCGGAACTACAAAAGGAAATTTTTGGAGAAAATAACTATATAAGCTGTTACCAAATACCCACATTACAAGCATGACGCTTATCATAAGTGCAAATAGTAATGTATACACCAGACTAAATAGACGTATCGCAAAATAATTTCTATTCTCGTCAATATCGTACACCGAATTCAATCCAATAACGATAGAATAAACTCCACGCGAAGAAGACCACAGTGCCGCAATGATAGAAATCGCAGATACTGTAGTTCCCGTCTTTCGATAAATTTCATTTACAATACTTTTAATTAATGATCCTTCCTCAAAAGAAATCATTCTTGTCAGTATCACTATGATGTCATCTTTTGAAAAAGGAATGTATCTGGTTAAGGTCAGCAGGAATATCATAAATGGAAAAATAGAAAGGAGTATAAAAAAGGCAGACATCGCCCCGAATGCTCCCACATGATCATCACTGCATTTTTTCAGGAAATCCATAACCAGTTCGTATAAATTTTTAATCCTCTTTCTTGCTGGCATACTTTCTCCTCTTTATATTTTTAACTTCATACTTTTATATAGCTGCTTCGCATCATAACTTTCTCCATAGTTTAAATCAGATCTCGCATAGCCGATTTATCATACAATGTTTTCATAATTTAAGCCATATGCCACAACTATAATCAAAAAAGAAAAGCCGCCTCATTCACATGAGACGGCTATAAAGCATACACCCAAAATGCCGTAGCCTGCGATTTTGAGTCCTAGCCAAAGCCAGGTGGGTAACTTCAATTGAACTTCTGACTTCCTCTCAAAAGGGGAGGCTTGCCATCCCTTCAACAATTTTAGTTTCCCAAGTTCAAAAATGTAGGTTCAAAATAGCAGGGGGTCTCGAACATCCCAGGCTAGTATACACATACTATAACGTAATTGCTCTTAAATTTCAAGATTAAATTATCTACTTTATTGTAAAAATATTACTTTTTTATGTTTCGACACGTTATGCACAATCATATCACATATACTTAATTCATAACATAAATAAATTCCGCAAAAAAATTATAATATTTATCAATACTACAGCTTCTATGCAATATTCCGTGTCAACTGCAACGAAATCCTGACCTAATCCAGATAAAGTCTTCCATCTCTCACATGATAATCACGATTTTTATGACGGAGCAGTGTATGTTTCATATAGTGAAGTAAATACTCCTCCCCTCTCATATCCAGCATCGTAAGAAGATATCTTGCCAGATAATCCGCCTCATCATCTATAAGCATCATATGCCTTCCGTTTAAATAGTATGCCAACGCACTGCCATCATTATACTGTTCTTTTAAATAATTTTTGCTGGCACTGATACGATCAATAACCATCTCTGCCACATATTTCTTCGGCATCTTCATTCCGACAAGCTTGCCGCCCGGATTAATGCTGTAATCAATCCAATATTCAAAATGATGAAGATTCCTTCCTTTGTGATGAAGCCATCCCCTTGAACAGTTCTTTAATTCCTTTTCCCGGTTAATCGGACTTCTGTCTCCCTGATAATAAATAATTCCCGGAATAAATTCAATCGGTGTATATTTGGACAAATCATGAAGAAGTCCCTGCTTATAAAGTCCCACTTTAAAACATGTTTTCATTACTAACATTTTGTGGTGGGTAATCGTGCAAAAATGTCCTTTTAAATTTTTAAATATATTCATTCTCTTTTTCCTGCTCTTTTTCTAAATTTACTGTATCCCGCACCAGATATATCGGTCTTCTCCTAATCTCTCCTAAAATAACCGACAAGTATTCTCCGATAATTCCCAAAAGGAAAAACAGTACGGTAAACATAAAACAAATTACAACGATAATTGTTGTATATCCTCCCGGTGCACCAACGTGTATTTTCATATAAATAGAATAAATAATCAGAAGCACACTTGCAATTCCGGCAGATGTTCCACAAAGAGATGCTATTTTTAATGGTAAATCAGAATAACTGATCATTGCTTTAACGGAAAACCTGAACAGATTACGAAAACTGTATTTACTCCTGCCACCTGCCCGCTCTCCTGCTGTATACTCTATTGTCGTTTTCCTAAAACCGATACTCTGCACATAGGCCCGGAGGAAACGGGAACTTTCTCTAAAATGCTTTCTTAGCACTTCCGCCGGTCTTTTTGTAACTGCAAAAAAATCAGAAGCATTCTCCTCAAAATGTGTTTCTGAAATTCCATTTAATATTTTATAAAATAATTTTGATGTAATATTCTTAAAAAGTCCTGCGCTTTTATTGGACATCCGTACCATGCTGACTACCTCATATCCCTGATGAAATGCATCTAAAATCTGTGGGATACATTCTACCGGATGCTGTAAATCTGCATCCATACAAATGACTCCGTCACCTGTGCTGTAATCAATACCTGCTATCATCGCCGCTTCATGCCCATAATTTCGGGAAAAATGGATGACTTTTACCTTTTCTGACTCCATTGCCAGACGGTCTAATATAGCCGGAGAAGCATCTTTACTTCCATCATTGACAAAAAGAAGTTCATATTCACACGGCAGACTTTCTACTACTGGCACAACGGCCTGGTACATCTTGTCCAAAACTGCTTCTTCATTATATACAGAAATAACAACGGACAATTTATTAATTATATTCATTACCTGTCCTTTCTTTTTATTTTCTTTTTCCATAATAGCATTTCCCAAAAAACTTCGCAACCAGACCCTTTTTGTTTTTCATAATGTTTTCTTGATTCTCGCTTTATAAGATGACTATTTTATTTGTGACATCCTCCCTCACCTATAGGACACCACTGAAAAAGTACCTTAGATGTGGGAGTCTTCTTGCTGGAAGAAGATAAAATGTGCTTTTTCTGCGATTATTTTTTGATATTCTTCTTTCATAAAGTGATTATTTCATTTACGAATTACGATTTTCATGCGGTTATTCCTCGATATTCTCCTTTACAAAATACTTATTTCATGCTAAACTCGGTTAGATACGACAGTTCATTTGTACCATCCTGTCGATAAACAAAACCAGGACAGCATTTTATTTTAACCGGAAAGATTTGACGAGAATATATGATTTAGAGATGCTGTGTGTTTGCAGCATCTTTTTTATTAGGAGGATTTTTAATGTATATTTTAGAAACAGAGCAGTCCTTCGATTCCGCCCATTTTTTAAGTGGCTACGAAGGCAAATGCAGTAACCTCCACGGACACCGATGGAGAGTTGTGGCTCGAATTGCTATGGACGAATTAAATAAAGAAGGCCAGACCAGAGATATGGTCATTGATTTCGGAGATTTCAAGAACGCTCTTAAAAAGCTTACTGATGCTTTAGATCATTCTTTCATTTTTGAAACAGGTTCTTTAAAAGAGAGAACAGTTGCCGCATTGAAAGACGAAGGATTTTTACTTCATGAAGTTCCTTTCCGTCCGACTGCAGAACAGTTTTCCCGCTATTTTTATGAACAGCTTAAGGGACTGAACTTCCCTGTATATGACATTTCCGTATACGAAACACCGACAAACTGTTCCACTTACCGGGAGGCTTCTTTATGATAACCTATCCCGTAGTTGAAAAGTTTGTAAGTATCAACGGCGAGGGACAAAAAGCTGGAGAAATCGCAGCATTTATCCGAATGAGAGGCTGCAATCTTGCCTGCAATTACTGTGATACTTCCTGGGCCAATACAAAAGACTGCCCTTGTGAATTTTTATCTGCCGAAGAACTAATCACCTGGCTCAAAGAACATTCCATAGAAAATGTTACTTTGACTGGGGGAGAACCTTTACTGACAGAAGAAATTGCTCCCCTGATTGAAGCTCTTGGTACTGCCGGTTTTTCCGTAGAGATTGAAACCAATGGAAGTGTTTCTCTTAACACTTTCGATACACTCGCTCACCGCCCGGCTTTTACTATGGATTATAAATGCCCGGACAGCGGCATGGAAAATGCAATGAACACAGACAACTTTTCCCTGCTTATCCCTAAAGACACCGTAAAGTTTGTTGTCAGCAGCATTTCCGATTTAGACAAGGCAAGGAAAATCTGTATACAATATAAAGTTGCCGAGCATTGTCCTATTTTTTTAAGTCCGGTATTTGGCAGAATCGAACCAAAAGAAATTGTTGAATATATGATAGAACACCATTGGAATGAAGCCCGTCTCCAGCTCCAGATGCACAAGTTTATCTGGCCGCCGGAACAGCGCGGAGTATAAAAAGGAGGAAAGAACATGGCTATAGATAAAGATGCCATTCGTGAACACGTCAGAGGCATTCTCGCCGCCCTCGGTGATGACCCTGACCGTGAAGGATTGAAAGAAACACCCGACCGTGTAGCCCGTATGTACGAGGAAGTTTTTGAGGGAATGAACTACACCAATCATGAAATCGCCATGATGTTTAATAAATCATTTAAAGACGATTTATGTGTCGGCTCCGATAAAAAAGATATCGTCTTAGTTCGGGATATCCCGATTTTCAGCTATTGCGAACACCACATCGCCCTCATGTACGATATGTCTGTTTCCGTAGCATACATTCCAAAAGAAAAGGTTCTCGGATTAAGCAAAATCGCAAGGATCTGTGACATGGCTTCTAAACGCCTCCAGCTTCAGGAACGAATAGGCTCCGACATCGCAGAAATCATGTGCGAAGCCGCTGAGACAGACGATGTTGCTGTAATCATCCACGGAACACATAGCTGTATGAGCGCACGAGGAATCAAAAAAGAAGCCGCATCTACTGTTACAACTACTTTCCGCGGCCGCTTTGAGACAGATGCTGCCATTCAGAGCCAGCTTACGATGATGCTGCATGCGTAAAATAAGGACATAAAAACTCATATTCAAAATTATCTATATAATAAATAGAGATTTACCATCACACACGAAAGAAGGAATCATTCATGCAGGAACTTAAAAATAAAGATGCTGCTGTTGTTGTTTTCAGCGGCGGACAAGATAGTACTACTTGCCTTTTCTGGGCATTAAAACGCTACAAAAAAGTAATCGCTTTATCATTCGACTATCATCAGAAACATGTAAAAGAATTAGAGTGTGCAAAGAAAATCTGCCGTGATCATGAAGTAGAACACCACATCATGGACATGAGCCTCTTAAACCAGCTCGCTCCTAACTCCCTCACACGAGTAGATATCAAAGTAGACGAAAGCGCACCAGAAGAGGGAACACCAAACAGCTTCGTTGACGGAAGAAATCTTCTCTTTCTTTCCTACGCTGCAGTATTTGCAAAACAGAGAGGCATCACAGACATTATTACCGGCGTATCCCAGAGCGACTTCTCCGGCTACCCAGACTGCCGTGATATGTTCATTAAGTCTTTAAATACAACCCTCTGCCTCGCTATGGACTATCAGTTTGATATTATCACACCTCTGATGTGGCTCGACAAAAAAGAAACATGGGCTTTAGCAGATGAACTTGGCGCATTCGATATTATCAGAAATGAAACATTGACCTGCTATAACGGAATCATTGGGGACGGATGTGGACACTGCCCATCATGTAAGCTGCGCAAAAAGGGACTTGATGCCTATTTGGCCTCTAAATAGGCATTTGCCGCAGGCAAAGAGACGCCCCCGAAGAGAGTCTAGTCCCTATATTTGTGACTTTAGTCGCGGCGATTTGAATGCTCGCTTTACGCGCTCGCATCCAAACCTTGCTCCGAGGCCACAAATATAGGGACTAGACTCTCTTCGGGGGCTGTGCTTTGGCTGGGGAGAAAATTGCTATTTATTACTGGAGGGATTTGAATAGGCTCCAGAAGGATGTGGCTTTCTGTGGAGTTGTTTTTTGAAGGACTGATACTTGAATTATTGTTGTAGTATGCTGAAAACATATTAAAACAGATGCATGTATAATATTTTTGCTGAGAACGGATTATCGGTAATAGTACACCGATAATATAATCTTTTTTCTTATTAATCTTGTGTCAATCCTGAAAGATTTAACTTTCCGAATTACTTCTATCTCTCCTGATTTTTCCCACAAATCACTCCAGCAATAAATAGCAATTCCATCCCCAGCCAAAACACAGCCCTCTGTAAGATAAATAAAGCATATTTGTGGCCTCGGAGCAAAGGTTGGATGCGAGCGCTTTTACGCGAACATTCAACCTGCAGCGACTAAAGTCACAAATATGCTTTATTTATCTTACAGAGGGCGTCTCCTTTGCCTGCGGCAAATTCCTATTTATTCTTCTAAATTTTCCGAGAGTATCCTCTTCATTGCTGCTAGTGCTTCTTCTTCATCTGGTCCATTACAAACACACTGTACAACATCTCCATGTCTGAACGTTCCACTAATCAGATTGATAATGCTCTTTGCATTCACATCCATGTAATCCGTCTTAAAATGAATCTGACAATCATAACGGTCTGCCAAATTAGCAATTTTATTCGCTGGTCCCAGATGGATTCCCTGCTCATTTGTAATAGTCAGCTCCGCTTGTACCATATGTTTTAACCCTCCTCTATACTTATACATATATTTCACTTTTTTCCCCTTCTCAATTAAGAAAAAAGCAGTTCTAATTAGTCTTATCTTACCACATTTGTGGAAAAGATTCAATTCATGATAATGATAAGAGATACCTGCAAAGAAAGAATACAGGCCCTATCTGTGTCTTTAGTCGCTTGCAGGTTGAATGTTCGCCCGAAATCTCACATTCAATCCTCGCTCCGAGGTCACAGATAGGGCCTGTATTCTTTCTGTTTCCTAAATCAGAAGTACTCCTTCAATATCAGATTCGTTTCTCCCGGATTCAATGGCAGTTCCACGCGCACAACCTTCGGATGATTCCTATAAGTTTTGCGGACCATATCCCGAATCGCGGTGCCACCTCTATACCCATGGATTACTTTTATCTGGTAGACATCTTTTTTTGCTCTTTTAAGCTGACTGTCAATATATGTTTTCGCCTGCGCCCTGTTCATACTATGGACATCAAGCTCAATGATTCCTGACTGTAACATAGAGTTTATCAGCCTTTGATCGCAGTTACTTCTACTTCGATTAAGAGGTCTTTTGGAAGTCTTGCTACTTCCACGCAGGAACGTGCTGGAAATGCACCTGTAAAATAAGTAGCATAGATTTCATTTACTTTTGCAAAATCGTCCATATTTTTAATAAATACAGTTGTCTTGATTGCCTGGTCTAAGCTGCTGCCTGCGTCTGCAAGAAGTCCCTTTAAGTTCTCAAATACCTGTGTTGTCTGTTCTTCGATTGTTTCTCCAACTTCACCTGTTGCCGGATTCACACCGATAACTCCAGATGTGTATACAATGCCATTATATTCAATTGCCTGTGAATAAGGTCCGATTGCTGCTGGTGATTTTTCTGATACGATAACTTTCTTTTCCATGATGTTCTTCCTTTCTGTTTTATACTATCTTATCGTGACATTCTCCCCCACCTACAGATGAGGCTTCCCAACCCCGACGAGTTTGGTTCTCGTTCAATAGCACCTCTGTGCTAAGCATAAGCGGGTTAACCCCGTGTATCCCACGGTTTGTATTATGATAAATACTTAATCCAGAACAAACTGCTGTCCCGGCGCAGCAATATTCATAATCTGCCCTGTGAGGAACTTTCTGTCTACATCTTTTTTATACTTTTCAATAATATCATATTGTTCCCAACAATGCATCGGGAAAATGAAATGTGCTCCCACATTTTTTATAAAATATTCCATGCCAAGGCTTCCCGATTCTTCCTGTCTGGGGTCAAGAACAACAAAGGCACAATCTATTTTTTCTGCTTTCAAATATTCCATCTCGGCTTTATAAAGCTGTTCCATCATCTTATTATCCTCTTCTGGCTCACCTGGCCAATCCCACCAGTGAAGATCTCCTGCATGGTAAATGGTCTTGCCTTCCGTTTTTACAAGAAAGGCAACTCCCTCATCCGTTGATTTTAATGTAGATATTACGCAGTCATCAATCTCTTTCTCTTCATGCGGTTTCATAAAAATAACATTCTCTGCCTTTTTCCAGAAACTGCTCGCTCTTTTAATATCGGAAGATAAAACATATACGACTCTCTGGCATTTATTTTCTAATTTAAAAATATCTTTTGTATAATGGTCATGATGTGCATGACTTGAAAAAATATAAAGTTCTTTATCATACTGTAATTCTGGAAGTTTTCCCTGCCAATAATCAAACAATAAATAACTATTTGCCGTCTCTATAAGAAATCCGCTATGTTTAATATATGTTACAGTCAGTTTACTCATTTATTTCCCTCCAAAATTTTTTCTTTTAAATCTTCATGAAATGCACCTTCTCTCAACATCGCAATTTCATATTTATACGGAGCAAATGCCCTCTTTTTTGTTTCTGGATTTGGTATATATGGTGTCTCTAATATTTTAGGAACGGCTTCAAAGTCTTTATTGTATACAATATTTCGAAGGCGATCATATCCAATCTCTCCAAATCCAATATTTTCATGACGGTCTTTATGTGCTCCCTGTGGATTCTTGCTGTCATTAATATGAAAAACTGCAATCTGATCCTTACCTATAATCCGATCAAACTGCTCTATAACACTTGCAAAATCTTCTCGCACATCATATCCTGCATCACTCGTATGGCAGGTATCAAAGCAGACTCTTAAACGTTCATTATATGTCACTCCATCATAAATAGCCGCAATCTCCTCAAAGCTTCTTCCAATCTCTGTTCCTTTACCGGCCATTGTCTCCAGTGCAATGTTCACTTTCCCATCTTTATCTTGCGAAAATACTTCATTTAAGCCTTTGATAATCTGCCTGATTCCCACATCAGTCCCTGCACCAACATGCGCTCCCGGATGAAGTACAAGTGTTTTACACTTAAGAGCCTGTGTCCTCTCCAACTCTAATTGCAGAAATTCCACCGCCAGCTCAAAAGTCTCTGGCTTTACTGTATTACCAAGGTTAATGATATATGGCGCATGAACTACAAACTCATCAATACCATTCTCTCTCATCAAAGCCCATCCTTCTTCAATCCGAAGTTCCTCCACAGGCTTCCTGCGTGTATTCTGTGGCGCACCAGTATAGATCATAAATGTATTCGCGTTATAGGAAATTGCTTCTTTAACAGAACCCAGAAACATTTCTTTACCGCTCATGCCAACGTGGCATCCTAATTTTATCATAATGTTCTCCATATCTTTCTTGTATTTGCACCTTAAATGATAGCAAAACACCAGAATATAAGCAAGAAGATTTCTGATTTGCACAGGCAAAGGAGACGCTCTCAGTAAATAAAATAACCTATATTTGTGACTTTAGTCGCGGCGGTTTGAATACTCGCTTACACACGCTCGTATCCAACCCTTGCTCCGAGGCCACAAATATAGGTTATTTTATTTACTGAGAGCTGTCTTTGGCTGCCTATTCAAACTCAGAATTTATTTTGAGAAAGATTTGAGGGAGACTTCAACAGGTTGTGATTTTTTGAGGGATTGAAATACTGGAGGACTGACACTTATCTTATCATTTTAAATCATTTGATATTATAACTATCTTTGGAAAATTTCTGGGATTTAGCCATTCGCCTTATAACTTTTTTGCTTTCTTTAGAGCGTGTTTGAAAAATGCTTTCTGCAAGATGTGCGTTACAATTTGTGGGAGATTTCGCCTGAATGAGGGCGGCGTAGCGGGCTACGCCAACTGAATGAAGGCAAAATATACCGCAAATTGAGGCGTGCAGATTGTAGGAATGATTTTTCAAACACGCTCTAGCATTTTTACCACAAATTACTTTGTTTTTTCAAAAAATAAATTTATAAACACACTCTAGAAAGTAGTGACCATAAATAACTATACGATTATGGCACTGGTTCAAGTGTCAATCCTATAGAATTTCATTTCCCGGAACTTCTACATATTCTGTCCTCTTCCCCAAATCTCTCCGACTGATTTTCTGAGCTGTCAACGCACAGAACTCCTGAAGCTAAATAAAGCATATTTGTGGCCTCGGAGCAAGGTTTGGATGTGAGCGCTTTAAGCGAACATTCAAACCGCCGCGACTAAAGTCACAAATATGCTTTATTTAGCTTCAGGAGTTCGTCTGCTCCGCAGCCTCACAAATCAGAATTCTGTTTCCATCCACTTTTGGGCTTCTTCATCCATCGGGATGAGTTCTTTATCATTAATCGATGGTTCTTTTACAAAGATCATTTTCGTTCCGGCTTCTGCCTTCTGAACATAAGTTGTTCCCGGAAATGTAACGAAGAAGTCTCCTGCGTGATATTCATAAATTTCTCTCGTATCTAAGTCCATGTACTGAGTTCTGCCGGAGATAACATAGGCATACTCTTTTGCTACGGAGTGCCTGTGTGCTGGCTCGCCAGTGAATTTATCATAGGCGGTCAGACCCATCTCTGTAGTCTCTGACTTTACAAAAGGGATATGCTGTGGTCTCTTTAAGTTTCCGACAAAGTACTGTCTTCTCTCGGTTTCAAATGCTTCTGCTATTTCTTCTGCTTTGATTGTCATAAAACGACTCATAATCTTCCTCCGTGGCTATGTAGCTGTAAATTCTTTCTTTTTTATAAAAGTACTCAGAGTAGAAGTACCTGAAAATCTCTATAAATAAAAATCTTAAAATAGTGTTAAAGCGTGTTCGAAAACGACTTCTTCAAACACGCTCTAAAATAGAATTAAGATATTTTTCTATTTATTATACTTTGCTGCTTCTTCCTCAATCATATTTACTCGTCTCTCATGACGGCCGCTTCCGATATATTCTGCATCAAGCCATGCATCTACGATTGCTTTTGCCATTTCGCTTCCAACGATTCTTGCACCGAATGCAATGATGTTTGCATTGTTGTGTTCTTTTGTGAGTCTTGCAGATACCGGCTCACTTACAACTGCTGCACGAACTCCATTTACTTTGTTGGCTGCGATGGAGATACCGATTCCTGTTCCACAGATTAAAACACCTGCATCTACTTCACCGCTTGCAACAGCATTACCTACTTTTGCCCCGTAGACTGGGTAATCGCAGCTTTCGGAAGAATCTGTTCCGTAGTTCACTACTTTGTAGCCTTTTTCTTCAAGATATGCTTTGATTTCATTTTTCAGGTCTACTGCTGCGTGATCATTACCGATACCAATTACTTTTACTTCTGACATAGTTAATCCTCCAAGTTAAAATCTAATATACCCGCGAAGCATACAGGTAACGTATCCTCCGCGGGCTTATTAGTTATTTACAATATTAATATAATACTATTTTTTGTTGTTATGGTCTACTGTTTTATGTACAATTTCTCTCATCTGTGGCCATGTTTCCATGTATCTATCCATATAGAACTGATACTCTTTGTGCGCTTCCATGTTAGGAATATACTCTTTATCTACACGGATCATGCTGTCTGCTGCTTCCCAGAAGTTAGGGTAAATACCAACACCAACTGCTGCGATGATACAGTCACCAAGACATCCTGCACTCTGGCTCTCTACTGTTGTGTACATTGGAACACCGATGATGTCAGCATGCATCTGCATCCAGAAATCAGACTGTGCTAAACCACCACAAGCGTAGATTTCTTTTACATCATATCCAGCTTTCTTCATGCTGACGATACAGTGATTTGCACCGTAAGCAACACCTTCATATACGGCTCTTGCCAGGTGAGCAGGTGTTGTACCAATGGATAAGCCCCAGAACATTCCTCTTGCTTTGGAATCTGCATAAGGAGCTCTGTTACCCTGGAAATAATCCATCATAACAAGACCATCACATCCGATAGGTACTTCAGATGCTTTTTCTGTGATGAGATCATAAATATTCATGTTACGGTTTACTGCTTCCTGCATCCATGCTGCTGGAAGTAAGTTATTCTTAAACCATGTCAGGATAGACCCTGCTGCTGTCTGTCCACCCTCTAAAAGACTGGTTCCATCATACATACAGTTTGGATATGTTCCATTTACACCGTCTACGTGGAATTCTTCTTCGGAAAGACCTAACAGACAGGTAGATGTTCCACCAATTAATGTCATACCGTTTGGTCTTACACCACCAACACCAAACATACATGCATTACAGTCTGCTGTACCTTCTACTACAACTGTCTTTTTGCTAAGACCAAAGATTTCTGCAGCTTCTGCACTGATATTACCAACAACTTCTCCTACCTTTAATACTGGTTCTGGGAACTTATCAACAACATCATCAAGTCCTACTGCATTATAGAAGTCTACTGGATATCCGCCATTTTTATCATCATAATTCCAACGGAATGCTGCAACGGACATACTTACTGTTTTTCTCCCTGTAAGCTTCCAGTTCAGCCAGTCTTCAAATTCCATGATTGTCTTTGTTTTTGCCCAGTTTTCAGGCTCGTTCTTCTTAACCCACATACACTTTGGAACCATAGTGTCTGCTCTAAATCCTGGTTTATAGAACTTCGTTGCATCATATTCTTCGCGAATAGTATCGATGAAGGATGCTTCTTCTGTCGCACGAACATCCATCCAGAGAATCGGCGGACGTACAGAAGTATCATTCTCATCTAAGTACACTAATGTGTTTGTTGTAGCATCACAGGTAATCGCTGCGATATTATCTGCTGCGATACCAGCCTTCTTGATACACTCAGGAATTGCTTTCTTTAATGCCTCAAACCATTCGTAGTCGCTCTGCTCTGCCCATCCATTTTTAGGATAAGTAGTTCCATACTCTGCAACAGCATACGCACGATTCTGTCCTCTGAAATCGAATAACGCTACTCGTACACTACCGGTTCCTGCATCAATACCCATTAAATATTCTGCCATTTTTGTAACTCCTTTCATCATTAAAGCATACTTTCTATGCTATATTGTTTTACCCAATACCCACTCTTATTTTTCAAATCAAACGCATATAAGATGTGATAGATTATTCTTCATTTTCAAAGTCAATGATTCTCTGTACTTTTGCAACAGATCTGCAGTTAGGATCCCATTCTACAGAAAGATATTCTTTAACAAGCTGTTTTGCAAGTTCGATTCCGATAACCTGTGAACCCATAGTAATAATGTTTGCATGATTAGAAAGCTGTGCTCTCTGAGCCTGGTATACATCATGAATACATGCAGCATAAGCTCCTTTTACTTTGTTTGCTGCAATAGAAACACCAATACCTGTTCCACAAACAATAATTCCTCTATCGTATTCTTTTGCTGCTACAGCTTTTGCTACTTCGATTGCTGTATTAGCATAGATAGGATCATCGCTTCCTAAATCTGCTACTTCATGTCCAAGACCTTTTACATACTCCATTAACTGTAATTTAAATTCTGTTGCGTTAGGGTCACATCCAAATACTATTTTCATTTTAAATTCTCCTTTTTCCGCAGAAAATCTGCTTTTTTATTTAATATTTTATACTATAAATTCTCTGGAATCAATTAGCAAAAGATTGTCTTATAAATATCTTCTCATTTCACCTAAAGAATCATAAATACAAGTCGGTTCTACATCAGATTCTGCTACAGTCTGCATATCCGCCTCACCAGTTAAAACGAGGAAGCCTTTTGCTCCATTGTTAACACCTGTTGCCACATCTGTGTATAAACGGTCACCCACAAATGCCATCTCTTCTGCTTTATATCCAGTGATTTCTGCAACCATATCCACAGTCTCTTTCCATGGCTTTCCAAGGAAACGAGGCTTCACTCCTGTTGAATCTGTGATCAGGCTGCACATTGCTCCACAGTCTGGCATAAATCCGTATTCCGTTGGGCAGTTGGTATCCATATGCGTTGCGATAAAAGGAACACCATTCCTTACATAATGACAGATTCTGTCTAACTTATGATAAGTTAATGTCGTATCAAAGCTCTGTACCGCTACATCAGGATCTTCTTCCACAAGATGAATTCCTTTTTCTTTCCAGTTTTCTTCAAGAACAGGGGTACCATTTAAATAAACCTTTGCTCCCGGATAATTCACTTTCAAAAACTCTGCACATACATCTCCGGCTGTTACTACCTTGCTCTCATCTACATCCAAGCCCAGTTTATGAAGCTTCTCCACATAAACAGATGGAACACGGGAAGCATTATTTGTAAAGAAAATATAATCTCTGTCTTCAGAAGCATCTACCTCGTGTATGAAGTCCAGCGCTCCATCAATCATGTGATTTCCTAAATATACTGTTCCGTCCATATCAAGGACAAATAGTTTAACGCCTTTTAATGCGTCTTCCTTTTTCTGCATAAAATCTACCTCTTACCTGTTATATACACTCCCTGAATCTTTATATCTAAAATACTGAATACTCATACTTGATTTTATATATCTAAAATTATGATTCCAAATCCAGTTATAGCTAGAAATACCTTAAGACTCCGAGAGTGCATTTATTATTTTTTATCCGTAAATCTCTTCTGTAATCTTATCTGCGATTTCTTCCAGACGGCCGTTATCCTTTGCGAACTGCATGATGGAGTAACGAGGACGTACTGTGTATCCCTTCAGTAAGCTGTCGTGGAACAGTTCTTTGCTGATACCGATATCCTTTGGACTTGTTGGTGCACCGCCTTTTGCTAAAAGTGCCTCAATCTCTTCGTGAGGAGGGCAAAGTGCTCCAGTTCCTTCTGGAAGGATATCTGCTAATTCTTCAAAGAAACGTGCAATAATTGGAGTTGCAACACCAACCTGAATACCATGGTGATTTGGATTTAAGCCGCGTGCAATGTAGTCCATCTCCCAGAAATGAGACAACATATGCTCTGCTCCTGATGCTGGACGGGAAATATTAACTAATGCCATAGCAACACCTGTTAATGTTAATGCCTCTAATAAAGCTCCAAGTGATTCTGGATCTCTGTCCTTTAATCCTTCTGCTTTTGCAAAACATTTGTCCAATGCTCTGTTAACTAATGTAACACAGGTATCACAGCGATAATCGTTATTTGCCTTAACTGCTAAATCCCAGTCAGCGATTGCAGTAATCTTACCAACAACATCACCGTAACCTGCCTGAATTAAATCCTGTGGTGCAGTCTTTAAAATATCTGTATCTCCAACAAGTCCGTATGTAAGATGTGCTACTGGAGAATACTTATATCCCTGTGAAAAGATTGGTGCGCCATCTGCAACATATCCATCCATAGATGGAGCTGTTGCAACAATGATATAAGGAAGTCCGGAACGGGAAGTTACGAACTTAACGGAGTCATTGATAACACCAGAACCAACTGCTACCATAAGGCTTGTATCTAAATCCTGCTCCTGTACTATTCTTCCAAGAGTCTTCTCGTCTGGAATTAAAATGTCATCTCCTGTGTCAAATAACAGTTCCTTAACATTAAAGCCATTCTCTTTTAACAGTTCTACCGCTCTCTTACCTGCTACTTTATAAGTATGGTTATCAAATACTACAAGAATCTTACCATCTTTAAATGGCTCTGCCATCTTAGGTAAATCTTCAATCGCTCCTTTACGGATTGACATATCATGTACACTAAAGTTGTGGTGCTTTCCACAAGAACAATCAAACTCAGTTTGTGGCATCTCGTTAATTGACAGGTTAAGAATTTCATCCATGACATTTACCCCCTTGATTAAAAACATGAATTAAATATAACTAAAATATATTCATATGAGTTCTGAAACAAATCCGTCTCATCCTCATATCTTATTCAGATATCAGTGCCTCCGCACATTGGATATCTGTAATTAACGTGTTAATATAATGACCATTAATCGCTCCTCTGATAGCTCGGAGCTTCTCAATACCTCCGGCAATACCAATGGAGCGTGGAACGGTACGAAGCTTACTTATATCCATTCCAATTACATTATTATCATCTTCATATGGAGAAGTATCTCCCTTAATATCATAAAACTGCATACACAGTTCTCCTGCAACCTTACGGTTAATCAGAGAATCAATCTCATTCTCCTTGAAATATCCCGTTGCCATGATTGCTGACTTCTCATTCGGATAACCGATACCAACTACAGCAATATCAAGTTTCTGTGTCAAACGTATCGCCGGTAATAAAGTCTCTTCTTTCAAAAGCTCCTCTCGAATATTCCTGCTTGAAACACGCGCGGGTGCATGTAGTGGTACAAACTTTCCATCATATATACGGGACAATGATTCTGCCAGGCTATTCGCATGAAGTTCCATACGAACTCTTCCGACACCACCAACTATAGGAACAAAAGTAACTCTCTTCGCTTCCGGATGCATCACATGGGAAATAACTTCATATAAGGTAGAACCCATAGAAACTCCCACGGTATTCCCGTCCTTAATTGTATACTCCAGATATCTGGCTGCTGCCTCTCCCAATGCTTCCTTCATCTTATCCTCGGAAGAATTCTCCCCAACGATAATCACTTCCTGAAGTCCATACTCTTTCTCAAGCTTACGCTCAAGTTCCCAATGTTCCACTGCATCTACATTCGAAATGCTAATCTTTACAATGCCTTGTTCTCTGGCAAGTGCCAGTACCCTCGACACCGTAGGTCTGGACAAATTCAAGTCTTTGGCAATCTGCTGCTGGCTGATACCCTGATTATAATATAAATCGCATACCCGAACCATAAGGCGTGGGTCATCAATTACCTTTCTCATAATTTATCCCTCCCGTAACTATTTTCTATTATAAATTCTCCCTTTTAGATTGTCAATAAAAATATGGCTTATATTTTTACATTCTTTCAATTTATCCAAATATTTTGGTGAATTTTTAGGCATAATTTTGATTTTATTTTTACTTTTGTAAATATATTTGCTTGTAATCCCGAAATTTCTATATACACTATGGCAAATTCTGGCCTGCCGCAGGCAAGGAGACGCTCCCAAAGAGAGACAATACCCTATTTAATTCAAACAAAAGACAGCCCGAGAAGGAAAACAATACCCTCTATTTGTGGCCTCGGAGCAAGGTTTGGATGTGAGCGCATAAGCGAACATCCAAACCGCCGCGACTAAAGTCACAAATAGAGGGTATTTGTTTTTCTTCTCGGGCGTCTGTCTCTCAATGAATTAAATAGCAACTCATTCTTTTCTGTAGAGATAATAGCTTCCGCCAAAAAATCCTATTATCATTCCTGCATATCCTGTAATACAGAATAAACTTACACCATGTCCTGCTATCGTTCCCGTTATCAAAGTAAATGCTGCCGCTCCGATAACAAAAGCAAGTACTGCCCAGAATATAGTGTTTAAAAATAAAAATACATTTTCTTTTTTCCATCCTGCTGCTTTATGAATCATATCAGATATTTTATAAATCTCTCGCACTTCCATCACCAATCCATCCTTTCCTTTATGCATTATCACTTTAACACAAGGATGTAAAATCAAAATAGAAGCTATTGTAAAATATATGTAAGTTTTTTTACTATTTAATTCACCTTCTCCAGCCACAGCACAGAAGCCATTGCCCCCAATAAGGCATATTTGTGGTCTCGGAGCAAGTGTTGGATGCGAGCGCATAAAGCGAACATTCAACACGCCGCGACTAAAATCACAAATATGCCTTATTGAGGGCAATGGCTTCGTCTGTAGTTTGTCTAACGAATTAAATAGTAACTCATATTATTTTACTATAATTGTTATTACTTTTTTAATTCCATTTGCGCTAATTGCATAAATTTTGCAGAAGCCCTTCTTTTTAGCCTTAATAATACCTGAAGATTTTACTTTCACAATCTTACTATCAGAAAAATACCATCTGATTGTTTTTACATGGCTGTTTTTAAGAAGTTTTTTCTTTCTGTTTTCTTTTGATGCAAATGCTGTTAATTTTGCTTTTTTGCCTTTTTTCAATGTAATTGATTTCTTAGAAACCTGAACAGCTTTTACATTTGTATATGTTTTATTATTCTTTAATACAAAGTGCATCTGCTCAGATGTCTTTACATATACCTTTTTACCAGCTCTCATCTGATAAGCTTTGACTACCGCTTTATAAGAAAGCTGTTTCTTAATATTTTTCTTGCCAACAGCTTTCTTAATTGTAATCATTGCATTATTACCTGTTCTTACAGATTTCTTTAAATTCTTTGCAGATACCAGTTTACCACCTGACTTACCACATTTACTTACATAAATATCATAACCAGATGTTCCTGAAATCTTATTCCATGAGAAATACAGCTTCTTGTTATTCACTTTTACTTTTGCATATAATGCATTTTTAGAAACGGCCGGTACTGTTTCTGGTTTTGTCGCTGTAGTTCCCGGTTTTTCAGTAGTATCTTCTGACGGCTTATCTTCTTTCTCTACATTACCGTTTTCACCAATGTATTTGATTATTCCTGGGAATACAATCTTTTTATTTTTAATAGCATCTTTCCATACTTCTGTGTTTGGTATATTTAAAACAGCTTTCTTTCCACATTTAGAAAATGCATTAGATGCTACTTCTGGCACTTTTGATCCGCTCATTGTAATTTCAAGATTCTTACAATATACAAATGCCTGTTTTTCAATTGATGTTACGGATTCAGGAATTGTAACCTTTTTTAGTTTTGTTGCATGATAGAATGCAGCCGTACCAATCTTTTTCAACGTTGATGGTAACTCAACTGTTGTAAGCTCTGGCTCTAAATCTTTTAACTGTGCTGCTGCAGGGTTTACATTTGTTCTAATAAATGTATTTCCTACGTTTGTAATTCCCTCACCAATCTTAACTGTTTTAATTGTATACTGATGTGTCTGCCATGGAATGTCACGAATTGCTGCCCAGTCGTTCATTTCACCACTTGCATTCTTCACATCTGGATTCTTGGCAATATTAAGAATTTCGGAGCCTTTATGATAAGCATATATCAGATTCTTTCCATTTACATCATTTGCTTTATTACCACAATATCCAAATTCTACTTCTGCTGCATCTTTGTCTGAACAGGATTTGTATATACCATCTTCAAATCGGTATTCTACATCGCCAAGTTTCAATGTACCTGTAACTGCAAGTCCGTCCTCGTCAAAATACATAGAATCTTCAGCATATGCAACTAAACCTGTCTGTGCTTTACCATCAACAAAGAACATTGATTTTCCAGATTTTTCATCCTTAACCAGTCCATTGAATTTCTCTGTCTCAACATTCTCTCTTACTCCACATTTCTCACAGATAACCATACCATTACTGTAAGTTGTGAATTCATGTTCAAACTTCTTAGTATCTTTATTATAGCATCCATTTACTTTTGTAAATTCATCATAAACAGAATCTCCGTCATATGCTGTAATAACACATTTGTCTTCTGTCGCATCTACAGATAAATAAATTCCATTCTCATAATCCTGCGTAGCTTTTGCAAAATGGAAGTCTTTATTATCTGTTACACCGTAGGATTTCTCGCCAGTAGAACCACAGATATAGTATACGGCTCCCTTTCCGGCATATGTAGTCTCTGCCACATCTTCTTTTGCATCAGAAGCTACTTTTCTATCTGTTAATGGGAATGTTCTTGCAAAACTATGATCATGACCAGAGAATACAAAATCAATACCACCCTTGTCTACTGCTGGCGGAATGACCTCATTGATATATTCACTAGAACCCTGTGGGTTTGTATAGTATGGCGGCTGATGCATTGTAAGAATCTTCCACTGTGCGTCACTTGCTGCTGCATCTTTAGCGAGCCATTCTGCTGCTTCTTTCATCTGTGCATTATCTGATGAATAAGCGATTGTTGCCACATAAACATTACCATAAGTCACGGAATAGTATTTATCATTCGGTGTATTGTAAATAATATTCGCATGTTCTGCCTTGTCATCACCATTATATGTTTCATGATTTCCGATGACATGAACTACATCTGTAGACTTAAACTTTGTAAATGCATCTAAAATACCAGTCCATCCAGAATAGAGTCCTGGAGATTCTAAAGAATCACCTACTTGAATACCGAAATCATAACTGGAAGATACTTTATCTGCAATAGCATTTAATCTGGTCAGATCTGCACCTTCAGCCTGCGTATCTCCAATAATAAAGAATTTAGTATTTTCCTTTGTTTTCTTTGTCTTAAATGTAGACACATCAGACCAGTTCGTTCCATCACCTACACGGTATGCATACTCTGTTCCAGTCTCTAATCCTGTTACAGTTGCTGTATTTACATAGTTTGCAAAGTTATTATTTTCATCACTACTTCCGCTGTAATCTACCAGCTTAACCTTTCCAGTAAAGTTCTGGAATGCTGCTTCTTTCTTCTCATCGTATGCTGCTTTCTTTGCATACTGTACAATGGCTTTCTTATCTGCATCTTCTGGATAAGACATCCATGAAAATGCTTTTTCTGTTGCCGGGTCTGTAGTTGCTGTTGCAATGAGATTATATGGTTTTCCGCTCTCATCGCCCTGTGCTTTCACACTCTGTCCATTTACACGGAAAGAATATCCTTCTTTACCTTTTGCATAAATAGTGAATTTCTGTACTGCGTTACAGAAAGCATCTGTAGAAAGAATACCATTTTTATCAGTTTTTCCTAATGATTTATCCTCTTCACCTTCTACTACCTGATATACTTCTACATCAGCTGCCGGATTACCATCTTTATCTTTTACCGTAATCTGTCCACTCTTTCTGCCAACTATGATTGTTTCTGGTTTTACTGTATAAGTAGCCTTTACAGGAACACTTGTAGAACTTGTCGCAAATGTATTGATAACAGAACTGTCTTTATCCTCTACATAAGTAACTGTTCCTTCTTCTACTTTGTAAGTAACGTAAGATGTTTTTCCAAGAGTACCAGGAACTTTTACTTTAATCTGTGCAATAGTTCCCTCACCGCTTGCTGTAGCAGCATCTTTTCGTGTTGCTTTAATTGTCAGCTGCTCTTTTTCTTCATTATAGTTCCATGTTGAATCTTTATATGCATCTTCAAAAGTAACATCTTCAACCGGAGTCTCTTTGTTGACTTTAATTGTCGCTGCCACTTCTTTTACATCTTCTAATTTATTTGATGTAAGTTTTAAGTTATAAGAAGTACCAAGATATGCCTCATCACCATCTTTATCTACAGATATAGATGTCAGGCCTTTATTATCCCCCTTTACTTCAAATGTTCTTGTTGCTGTTGCTTCATTACCATTCTTATCTCTTACCAGAACTTTTAAGGAATGTGTACCATTCGCAAGCTGTAATTCATTTAACTGAATCATTCCATCATTAAGCTCACAATGATATCCACTATTTTCTTCCATGTTCTTTCCGTCAATGTATACATAAGCAAGATCTACACCTGAAGTATATTTATTTTGAACATCATCAAAGCGAATATCAAAGTTCAGTTTATTACTGTCAAAAACAGTTTTTCCATCAGAAGAAATCTCTTCTAAACTTCCAGCACCGCCTTTTACGCTAGTAACCATTGGATTGTCTGTGTCTGCTGAATCATTTCCATAAATAAATTGTAAATTATCAAGATAAATATAACCTTTACTTAAACCTACTTTCTTTACTTCAGACACTTTTCCAGAGTCATCTTTCGTACATACTAATGTACCCATACCAACATATTCGCCATTCTCCTGTTTTGGAATACACATAACACGGAATGTTTCTCCTGCTGGCAAAGTAATTGGTGTCTTAACACCAGCTTCAGCTAAATCACAAGTAAGGTACTTCCATCCTGTCCAGTTAATTCCACCTTTTGTTCCATCAGTAGATGCTGCTGCCTTATCTTCCTGTGTGAAGTTTAAAGTTCTCGTACTGTTTGAACCGGCTTCTTTACAACGTAATCTTAACCATAAGTTTGGTGTTCCTTCCGGTGCATATACCCAGATACCTACAGCAGTTGGGGAACCTTCAATTACCTTATCTTTAGAGAATCCTACACAGGCACCTTCTGTAGATGTTATATTCGTAAAATCATAATTCAATTTTAAAGCATGTTTTCCGAAACGAACTTTTCCATTATCATCGCTTACCTGTTCAGCAGATACCTTCGCTGCTCGTCCACTCCAGATATAATTATCAGGATCTATCAGATCTGCATAATGAAGCACCATCAAATCTGTATCATCTGTTACTTCTCCCCGGTCATATCCTACTACAGTTCCACCCCCGGCTTCTGCTAATGCAGATGGAATATTTCCATACTTAAGGCCATCATTATCTCCGCCGTCCATAACAACGACTGGCTTCATACCGATACCTACCGTTACTTTACTATTAATATCAGCATTCCATTTTGACTTAACTGTAATAATTGTTTTGACAGAAAGATCTCCCTTATCATTATTTTTCGCTGCAGTAAAAGTATCTCCATCCATCTTTCCAGCAGTTTCATCTGCTACTTCCCACACAAGGTCACCCGTCTTATAATTTAAATCTCGGCCCTTAGAGTATACATGAATGCCCAGATTACTTTTTGCCTCGTAGTCAAGATTGATATTGTCATTTGTAAACTTAAACTCGTCCGGAGTTGCTATGCTGATAGATGATTGTCCAACTACTTTTCCACTACTCACAACTTCTGCTGTAACAGTATGTTCTTCTGTAGCTGTTTCATTCGCTGTGAACTTACCAGTTTTCTCATCAATAGTACCATACTGTTTACTATTTTCTGATAACTGCCATGTTACATCTTCTGGAAGTGGTGCGGATCCACCGCTCTTGTCAACACCAATCGCTTTAAACTGAACATCTGACCCCGGTGTATATACTTCATTTACTGGTGTTACTGATGCATGATCAAACTTTCCATCACTACTTCCATTGTAAACAAGCAATAATGCAGAAGAAACGGTACGTTCTGAACCATCAGATGGGGAGTTCTGAATTTTTAATTCATCTGTTCCTTCTCTCTTTGTTGCAAATGTTGCAGAACCACCACCATCAAGGTAAATCGCATCCACACATCCCTGATCTTTTAAATATTTTGCAATCTGATATAGCGTTGCTCCTACAGATTTCTCCTGACGGCCATCAATTTCACAGATAACAACATCTCCATTTTCTTTAATACCGATAGAATGTCTAGGCATTGCTGTTGCATCACCATAGAATAGTTCTTCCATAATTCTTCCATCTTTAATCAGACGGAATGGTCCGCAAATTGCTTCCTGTACATCTGTTTTCGGAACATCTGCATCACGGATTACAAAAGAACCATCTTTTAATACCGCAAAGTATGGCTCCTGATTATCTGGATGTAAATCAGTATTTCCTTCACAGATGACACTTCCAAGAGGACATCCATTAGACATGTTATAGTAATCGCCATTTACAGCTAAAACTACAGAACCTTCTGTATCACCGGCAACCTCATACGCTGCTGCCTGTGCTGTTGTAGTCATCATATTCCAGTTATCATTCCAGTTAGAAGCTTTTGCCTTTCTTGAAGCCTTTGTACTTCCTTTCTCATAATACTTTCCATAACTGGCTTTAAATGTCGCATCCCCTTTTGCCTTAACTGTTGCCATATGAGCTATGACATTATCATTATCTTCATTTCTCATATACACAGTGCTTTCTGTAACACCATCAACTATGTTATAGTTCGTCTTCTTATACTGTTTAAATTCTGAGTTCCACTCTGCAGCCTGTACAGCCATCATACCTGGAAATGCAAGTAAGACAGCCAGAAGCATTGCTGCTATCACTCGTGCTTTCTTCATACTTTTCCCTCTTATTGTAATTTATACTTTCCTTTTATTTTTAGTTTACAGTTACTTTAATTCGTTTCTTTACCCCATTTGCCGCAATAACATAAATCTTGCAAACGCCCTTTTGTTTTGCAGTAATTTTGCCATTCTTTACCGTTGCGATTTTTGCGTTTGTCGTTTTCCACTGTAATGATTTACAATGGGTCTGTGGCAATAACTTTCTACCCTTCCTTTCTTTTATAATCTCTGCCTTAACTTTAAATTTTCCTCCTTTCTTTAAATTCACTTTCTTCTTATTGACAGAAATTTTTTTAGCGTTTGTATATTGACCTGAAGTAATTAATGCAAAATGCAGATTACTTCCGGTAACTAACACTTTCTTCTTACCATTTACATATGTATAAGCCCTTACTTTTACCTTCCAGCTTCCGGTTCTAAGATTGAATTTCTTAAACTTCTTTAAAGAAACCTTTGTATTTAACTTTCTTGTAGTCTTCTGTACACCTTTCTTATAGGAGCTGCCACATTTCGTAATCCATACATCATAGCCTTTCGCTCCAGCTACTTTATTCCAGGAAATCTGTACGTTACCTGCTGTTGCTTTCACAATTGCATTAATTGTCTGTGGAATACTTCTTATAATTTCTGGTTTTACTGCTGTTGTAGTATTTGGCTTCTTATTATCATCTTTTTTATTGTCATCTGGTTTTGTTTTATCATCGTCCGGTACTTCCGGCGTCAATTCCTGTATCCCATCTTCCCCAGGATTCAACGCTGCATAAGTTGCATCCAGATATTGTTTATGTTTACTTAACCAATCAAGGCGCCAGTTTACAATATCCTGATAAGATACTTTAGAATCCCAGTATATATATTTACCTTGTTTATTATCCTCTACATATTCCTGATAGGATTTATTCGGATACCCAGCATAAGGTGAGCCGGATCTTAAATTATGAATCCAGAGAATGTTGTCCATCTTTACAGATGCATGCACATAATCTGCTCTGTCCTGAATAGATGTAAGAGATCCACCTTGTCCTAAAAGAGACTGTTCCACTGGAACAAATTCTTTCTCATATAATTCTTTTACTTTTTTCTGAAAACTTGGAATCTGTATAAGTTCTCTTCCAAGTGCTGTTCCTGCCATCAGATCCTGCTCCGATGCAATATCATCTACCCAGCCTGTTCCCAATGTTAATTCCATATCCCAGACCGGTCCTGCATACATAATTCCATCTACATCTTTATAGAAATAAAAAGAACGCCACATACCATCGCTGTTACCAGACACTGTATTTAAAAGATACATACGAGCAAGAGAATCCAAGTCACAATATTCATAATAATGCTTTCCTGTTGTTGGATTAACTCCCGTATGCTCTCCCTTCTTATTTTGTGCCTGAATTGCTCTTGTGAACTCCTCCATATACTCACTGACATACTTCATAGATTCCTGTCCGGTAAATTCTGGCGACTTTACATTGTAGGCAATCCCGTTATTTGTCTTAAACCAGCTCATCTCATCTCCGGAAGTTCCATTCATTTCTAAAAGAAATCCACCCTTTTTATCTGGTTCTACTACATTCTGCTGTGTTCCGTTTATAATCTGTTTACTGTAATAATATGGCTGTTTATACTTATTTGTTGCCTTCTTCTTTACCATATTTTCACTGTCTCCGTAACCAGCTGGATTCTCATTTGTATATGCTTCTTCCATATCGGTAATATCAATACGATTCTTATTAATTTGATTCTTTTCAGATAGCATATAAGTTCCTCTGTATTCCCCGTCATAATACAGATCTATCGTCTCTTCCTTCGCAGCATAAGTATCTCCTGTAGCCGCTGCAGCTTCCTTCCATATCTGGTCTGCCATTTTAGTGGGATCAGTATATGCTGCTAAAAGTATCCATGTTTTACCTTTTTCTGTTCCCTTAATCAAACTTGTCTTTTTATCGAGCTTAATCTGATAAGACTTTTTAGGATAATACTTAAATGTAGAGTTTCCTCTTGCTTTAATCTGTGTAAGCGCACCATCATAAACGCTTTTCCCTTTTGCAGTTTCAAATAACATACTTCCTTTTGCAACATTATCTTTGGAAGTATCCACCCATTCTCTGCTCTGCTCACTTGCATTTTTACTTGTTAAATACATCGTGGACAGATTCTCAGACTGCATTACATATAAGGTAAAACTCTGAATCTCCCCCTCACTTCCTGCACCGGGTTCAATCAAATCAATTTTTAATTTTTCTTTTCCCTTTTCCTCTTCTTTCAAACCATCCCATACCGGTTTCAAATCTCCGCACTCAAGCTTTCTTATATCAAAGTCACTTTCTGAAGCGGGCAAAAACAAATAATTCTTTCCATCTACTGTCTGCAAATGAATTTTATTTTCCGCACTGAGCGAATATTCAAAATTCTGTACATCTAATCCGTTTTCGTCTGTTGTCTTTGCAAATCCAACCGCCGAAAAAGCAAATAATGCTATGCAAACAAATAAAACTATTAGTATTTTCTTTTGTAACCCTTTCAATTTTTCATATCCTCCTTTTTAATTCTATGTATTATTAAGTTATTTTACCATAATCCTCCCCCAATTCAATATTCTTACATTTTTAATTTACCATTTAATTCATTAAGAGACAGACGCCCGGGGAGAGAACCGATACCCTATATTTGTGACTTTAGTCGCGGCGGTTTAAATGCTCGCTTTATGCGCTCGCA
>OLPK01000363.1_pt1 | contig 50670 bp, 47 predicted proteins | sample 1672261 | NCBI WGS metagenome assembly OLPK01 (sample SAMEA3136665, study PRJEB25190) | human gut metagenome
GGGTTGCGCTCGTTGCGGGACTTAACCCAACATCTCACGACACGAGCTGACGACAACCATGCACCACCTGTCACCTCTGTCCCGAAGGAAAACTCTATCTCTAGAGCGGTCAGAGGGATGTCAAGACCTGGTAAGGTTCTTCGCGTTGCTTCGAATTAAACCACATGCTCCACCGCTTGTGCGGGCCCCCGTCAATTCCTTTGAGTTTCAACCTTGCGGTCGTACTCCCCAGGCGGAGTGCTTAATGCGTTAGCTGCGGCACTGAGTCCCGGAAAGGACCCAACACCTAGCACTCATCGTTTACGGCGTGGACTACCAGGGTATCTAATCCTGTTTGCTCCCCACGCTTTCGAGCCTCAGCGTCAGTTACAGACCAGAGAGCCGCTTTCGCCACCGGTGTTCCTCCATATATCTACGCATTTCACCGCTACACATGGAATTCCACTCTCCCCTTCTGCACTCAAGTTAAACAGTTTCCAAAGCGTACTATGGTTAAGCCACAGCCTTTAACTTCAGACTTATCTAACCGCCTGCGCTCGCTTTACGCCCAATAAATCCGGATAACGCTCGGGACCTACGTATTACCGCGGCTGCTGGCACGTAGTTAGCCGTCCCTTTCTGGTAAGATACCGTCACAGTGTGAACTTTCCACTCTCACACTCGTTCTTCTCTTACAACAGAGCTTTACGATCCGAAAACCTTCTTCACTCACGCGGCGTTGCTCGGTCAGACTTCCGTCCATTGCCGAAGATTCCCTACTGCTGCCTCCCGTAGGAGTCTGGGCCGTGTCTCAGTCCCAGTGTGGCCGATCACCCTCTCAGGTCGGCTATGTATCGTCGCCTTGGTGAGCCGTTACCTCACCAACTAGCTAATACAACGCAGGTCCATCTGGTAGTGGAGCAATTGCCCCTTTCAAATAGTTGTCATGCAACATCTACTGTTATGCGGTATTAGCTATCGTTTCCAATAGTTATCCCCCGCTACCAGGCAGGTTACCTACGCGTTACTCACCCGTTCGCAACTCATCCGGAAAGAGCAAGCTCCTTCCTTCAGCGTTCTACTTGCATGTATTAGGCACGCCGCCAGCGTTCATCCTGAGCCAGGATCAAACTCTCATTAAAATAATTGTTTGTCTTAAACTCATTCTGTCACTGACAGATTTATTGTTTTTTTATTGTTCAGTTACTATAACTTCCGTTATAGCGCCCTGCACATTGGTTCGTCTTGTTCAGTTTTCAAAGGTCTTTGTCGCTCTCGCGCGACAACTATATTAGTATATCACGACCAAAACTACTTGTCAATATCTTTTTTCTATTTTTTTAAATTTTTATTTTTATGAAAAAGGATGCTTTGTTACATCCTTTTTCATAAATGATGATCCTTGAAATCTTTCAAGTATTCTTGGAGCCTTCTTTTCATCTTTGCTTTTCCTGAAAAACGTTGATTCATCAGTAGTTTATCATATTCTTCTTTTTCTTGATCGGTTAGGTTTTCTCTGAACTCCTTTAGGGCTCCTCTTAATAGGACTAGTTCATCCAAAAAGAGTTCTTTTGATCGAAGTCGATGGCTAATATCCCCAATCTCTGTATAGGGTACTTTATTTAACTTCCTCTTATCACTTTCTTGTTTTCTAACTTTATCCTTTATGTGATTGCGAAACTTTGTTTTGAAGTAGGTTAATAAGATTTCTTCATTTTCTTCTACTTCAGGATTACTTATTTGTAACTCATACAGCACTAATCTTCCTTCTTGTTCCCAGTCTGCATGATCCCAAAGGTGAATATAAAATTCCTTCTCACATTTCCATACTATCCATTTTACTTTCTCATATGATTTTTTAAAGTTCATTGGACCTCCTTTCTAACTTGTTTTCATTTTAAAGGAGGTTAGGATTTATTTGTGCTGTTTTTTCTATTTGGAATCTTTTCTAACTCTAATCGGTCTTTATTTTTATAAGAATGTCAAAATAGTGTTTTTATCATACAAAAAAAGTTGCTACGAATGTAACAACTTTTTGCGATAGTCCGTACGGGATTCGAACCCGTGTTACCGCCGTGAAAAGGCGGTGTCTTAACCCCTTGACCAACGGACCATTTTTACAACGTAATCTATTATATCAGTTCATTTTTATCTGTCAATACTTTTTTGAAAAAAAGGAGCCGAATTTTTTCGGCTCCTTCTAAAAGTTTTAGAAGACTCTAAAGTTTATTACTTATTTTCTTCCATTTTAGATTTAATTTCTTCATAAGATAATGGTTTAGATTCTTTTTCTAATTCTAAATCAGTATCTTCTGGCATTTTACCTGTTTCATACAATGACTTAATTTGAACACTGTCCAAAGTTTCGTATTTCAACAAGGCTTCTGAAATCAACTTGTGGGTTTCACGATTGTTCTGGATGATTTCGGCAGCTTTATTGCGAGCTTCATTCAAAAGACTTCTTACTTCTTCATCAATTTCATATGCTGTTTGCTCTGAAATAAATTTTTGAGTTGTTTGAGCTCCAAACATAGCGTGGTTGCCTTCGTATTGAACCGGACCAAGTTTTTCACTCATTCCATATTCTGTTACCATGGCACGCGCCATTTGGGTCGCTTGTTCAAAGTCATTGGAAGCCCCTGTGGTTTGAACGTTAAAGATAATTTCTTCCGCTACACGTCCTCCCATGAGACCAGCTAATTGTTCTTTCATATCTTCTTTAGAAAGTAACATTTGATCTTCTTTTGGAAGAGCAATCATATAACCGCCTGCACGTCCACGTGGAACAATGGTCACCTTGTGGACAACACGAGCATTAGATAGGACCAATCCGACAATGGTATGCCCTGCCTCATGGTAAGCAACCAATTCGCGTTCCTTTTGAGAAACTGTTCGGTCTTTCTTGGAAGGACCAGCAATCACACGATCTTCGGCTTCATCAATATCAGATGCATCGATAACCTTTTTATTGCGACGAGCCGCTACTAGAGCTGCTTCGTTTAAGACGTTTTCAAGATCTGCTCCAACAAATCCTGGTGTTTGTTGGGCAACCAGTTTCAAGTCAACATCTTTGGCTAATGGTTTATTTTTAGCATGGACACGCAAGATAGCTTCTCGTCCTTTTACATCTGGACGACCAACTAAAACCTTCCGGTCAAAACGACCTGGACGAAGAAGGGCTGGATCTAGAACATCGGAACGGTTAGTGGCTGCGATCACGATGATACCTTCGTTTCCTTCAAAACCATCCATCTCAATCAAGAGTTGGTTAAGGGTTTGTTCCCGCTCATCATTTCCTCCACCAAGGCCAACTCCCCGTTGACGTCCAACAGCATCAATCTCATCGATAAAGATAATGGCTGGTGCTGCTTTTTTAGCATCCTCAAAGAGTGAACGTACACGGCTTGCACCGACACCGACGAACATTTCTACGAAGTCAGAACCTGAAATACTAAAGAAAGGTACGCCAGCTTCTCCTGCAACTGCCTTAGCAAGTAATGTTTTACCAGTTCCTGGAGGGCCTTCGAGAAGGACACCTGCTGGGATACGAGCACCCAATTTTGTAAAGCGTTTTGGATCTTTTAAGAATTCAACCACTTCAACAAGTTCTTGTTTTTCTTCTTCAGCCCCTGCTACATCTGAAAAACGAACCTTGATATCTTCTTTATTGGTAGCACGCGCTTTGTTACGACCAAAGTTCATAGCACCGCGGGCACCTCCGCCTCCTCCTTGATTCATCATGGAGAAGAAGAAGAACATGACAATCACAAAGGGTACGATTGAAGTCAGAATGGTAATCCACATTCCACTTGAGCTTTCCCGTTTAATAGTGATGTCAGCCTTGTGTTCGGATGCTAAGTTTTGTAATTCTTGAACCGTCAAATCAGACGGTAAGATCACACTCGTGAAGCGAGTCACCTTACTTGGACTTGGAGTGAAAAATTGAACCCCTGTATCATCCTTACTGGTTTTTGCTTTGTTATAGGTACCGGAAATTTCAATGACACTACCGTTTGGCTGGTAGCTAATTTCCTTGACATTGTCTGATTTAAGCTCTTTTACCAATTCTGTATAATTGATTTGTTGGCTTTGTCCGATACTGTTTCCCGCAAAGAAATACTGAAAACCTGTAACAGCAGCCACTATAATCAATAAGTATAGAAAAGGATTTCGAACAAAACCATTGTTTTTGTTATTTTTCATCTAGTTTCCTCTATTTTGAATACACTTCTTCTTTCAACACTCCGATATAAGGAAGGTTTCGATAATTTTCTTCGTAGTCTAAACCATAGCCCACAACAAACTCATTTGGAATGGTAAAGCAAGTGTAATCTGCTTCAATCTCAACTAAGCGTCCTTCAGGTTTGTCCAACAAGGTAGCAATTTTAACAGATGCTGGTTGACGTCCTTCAAATAATTCTTTCAAACTCTTAAGAGTTTTACCAGTATCAATGATATCTTCAACAAAGAGAATATCACGTCCCTTAATGTCTTGGTCCATATCTTTGATAATATTGATCACGCCTGAGCTTGATGTTCCACCATGATAACTAGACACCAGCATAAAATCTAACTCAATATGCGTATCAATATGTTTGATTAATTCTGCCATAAATGGGACTGACCCTTTTAGAATCCCTACTAAAATTGGATTTTTTCCTTGGTAATCTTCTGTCAGTTTTTGACCAAGTTTACCTGCTGCAACTACGATTTCATCGTGGGAAATGAGTATCTTTTTGATATCTTGTTCTAACATCTTTTTTACCTATCTATTTTCTGGATATAAATTGTATCCTTTATTATACCATTTTTTAATTCCTTACTCAAATCACTGATCGCAATTTCAGGAATAGCCAGTATTTGTTTATCTTGTTCTAAAACCACCAGATTATTTCGTTGATCTAAAGGGATTTTTTGGTTAATCAACAATCTGCTAATTTTTCTATGGTGACCGTTCATCAGAATACGATCTCCCCTTTTACGGGGGCGAATAGAAACTGGATGGTTATTTGGAAGTGGGATAGCCTCCATATATGAATCGCTTGGTTCCACTCCAAATAAAAAGCGATAAGCACCTACTGTCTTTATGGTTCCAAATTGTAACAAATCTTCTGACATTCGGTCATCCGTCCTACGACTGATTTTCCGAATTTCAAAATAGTGATAATCTTTGTAAAGTTCATAACCATTCTTTAGAACTTGTTGCGTGTTAGATTTGGTCACTACTATTCTATGTAATTGTTCAAATTGTGCCCGACTTAATTGCAAATCTGGAAAACCAGCTAGATACTCTTCCAGCAAATAAATCTGAACAGCTGGTGATTGCTTTTGAAACTGCGTCACATCTTGTAGCTTCAAATCTTTGGTCAACTCTTTTAAAGCCTGGTGCCAATGACTGAGATCCTCTCCTAAGTTGACCAAAGCACTCGTCACTTGGGGATTTTCTTCTTCTAACAGTGGGAGATAACGATGTCGGATACGGTTACGGAAATAGTCTAAAGAGCGATTGCTTTTATCCTCATAATGAAAAATTTCTGGAAAATCCTTTTTTTTGAAATGTAAGAGGGGACGGATCAACATACCCTGTCCAAATGGTTGTTTTAAAGGAATACCTTTTAAATGCCGCGGACGACTTCCACGAATTAGACGCATTAAAATCGTTTCTGCCTGATCATCCATATGGTGAGCGGTGACGAGAGCACTACAAGCTTCTTCTTTCATAACTTTTTCAAAAAAGTCATAGCGGAATTGTCTAGCTCGGCTTTCCGAAAAAGGACCAGAGAAATGGGCAACCTTCAGTGGTAGATGTTTTGCTTCAGCTAATTCCCGAATTCCTCTTTCCTCCTGGTCAGCTTCAACGCGTTGGTGATGATTGATATGAGCAAGAACGAGTTCAATTCCCAATTGCTGCTGATAATGGTAGAGCCAATCTAGTAAGGTCATGGAGTCCACCCCTCCTGATAAAGCCAAAAGGACTTTTTGATGAGATTCAAAAAGCCCCTCCTTTTGACAGAACTGAAGAAATTTTTCTTTCATTACTGTAAGACCTCATAAATATCTTTGGCAATTGCTGAGATAGTCTCGTAATCAGAGTGATCCGTAAAAATAGCCAAAATAAATGGTGAATCTGTATAAACAATGGCGACATCATGACGGAAATCATAGGCATCTCCAATCTTGTGAGCGACCTTGACTGGGATATCTTTTGAAATTCGTTGATCATCAAAGCGAGTATCCGACAAAGCATCAATGATTCCACCATTTTGTTGGTAGATAGCTTCCATGACATTCCCTGCCATTTTGGTAGATGCCATTCTATTTTCTACATTCCACGTTTTTCCTGCAATCTTATTGGTCACCTTTTGAAATTCTTTATCTGATTGATGCGTCACATAATAGCCTAAAATGTTTTGCGCAACATTATCGGATTCTTTGGCCACCCGGTTAATCAAATCAGCGACGGTATAATCCTTATCATCCGGTGTTTTTGAAATACTTCCACTGCCTTCCGGTTCATAAGATCCAGGATAATCATTGACTTCTTTTGTATATTTTAAAGGAGTCTGCAAATCTACATGATTCTCATTCAACTCTTTTTGAGTATAGTACAAATATAAAAGCTTGGCTATACTTGCAGAATACATTTCCTGATCTTCATGTATCCCAGCAGTCTTTCCAGTATCCACTTGCTTCACGTAAACTGCAATTCCATCTTTGTTGTACTTCTGATTCAGAATCGCTTGGACTTTTTCCATCCGATTATCTGTAGCAGAAAGTTCATCTTTTGAAATCCAACCCTGGCCAGAAATTTCTAGGTAGGTCCCTTTTAAAGTTTTGGCACTCTTGGTGATTTCAACCTTGCTATAGGGAGCCAGACTTGTTTTTTTGCTTTTTGCGCCATTTACCAAGGGTTGATCATAAACTGTAAAAGTGGACGACAACCACATGGTCTTTTTTTCTTCTGTTAATTCCAAAATCGAATCTTCGTAAATTTGATCTTGATCAGCTACTACATACTGTTTATTCGATAATTTAAAAACAGATTTGCCTTGATCATTGACAAACAATTGATCGACAGTGAAGGGAGTATCAGGCTTGATTTCCCCAGCTTTTTGACTCAATTCTGGATCTGAATAGGTCACAATTGGCTGATAAACATTTGGATTGGACGGGATGGAAACAAAGAAATGGTCTTGAGTCCCTATTTGGCTAGTGTAGGAAGAATCAGCAGTCAATGGAACTTGGGGCTGGGAGGAATCCGATAAGGGTTGGGTGGCTAAGAAAGTAGGAAAAACCATCCAATAAACTAACTTATTCATCCTTGCTCCTTTCCTGATTTTCTTCCTGCAATTTTAAGGCTTGATTCTTTTTAGCTAACTCTTCTAATTTTGTATCAGAATATTCTAGAAATTGTTGAACGGTTTTTACAATATTTTTCATTATTTCGGTAATAAGTTAGGTATCGTATAAATATATTCGCCATCTTTAGAGAAGGAATATTTTGCGCGTGCATATTTTGCAGCGTACTCGTCATCCTTCAATTTCTCTACGATATCCTTTTGATATTCTTTTTCCTCAAGGGTTTGCTGATATTGTTCTTGCAATTGAACGTATTGTTGTTTGCGTTTTTGAAGCGTCTGGTAACTCTGAGCCAGATTATAGGTTGGAAGAATGAACAATAAAATAATTAAAATGAGAACCCAACCCATAAATCGGTTCTGTTTTTTTTGCTCCTCATTCTGGTATTTCCGACGCTGATGTTCGTCTTGAATATACCGATTATTCATTTGTACAATATTTTTAGGCATCTTCTTCTATCCTTGTTTCACGAATGATTTCATACATTTTAGACGCATCTTCTTTTTTGGTACTATCTAACATTTCCAATACTTTTACTGTCAATAGCTTATTTCCAAATCGAACTTCGACTTCGTCATTTACCTTCAAATCAGTTGAACTTTTTGCTAGGACCCCATTGACTTTGATTCGCCCCTTGTCAGCTACTTCTTTAGCTACAGGACGTCTTTTGATAATGCGGGAAACTTTTAAAAATTTATCTAATCTCATCGTATCACCTCTAATGTATTATTGTACCATTTTTTTAGAAAGAGCCTAGTAAAATCTTTCTTTCTAGTCTTGTTTTTCCATTTTTTCCTGCTTGATGGCCAGTAATTTTTCCCCAAATTGTCGCAAGCCTTCTAAAATTTCGAAGTCTTTCTTATTTCGTACATCAAAGATTAATTCAATCAATCCTTGGCTTTCTGCAATACGAGCTTTTAAATTAGTTGCTGATAAGGCAGCAAAATAATCTTGAGTCAAGAAAAGTTGCTTGGTAATTGGCTCAAATTTCACTGTTAGTTGCTGGTCTTTTCGATCGACTACTTTAACAAAGACCTGGTCCAGATAAGATTTGATAAACCCTATTTCTAGGAGATAAGCTACCACATCTGGGTATTCTCCGAATCGATCAATCAATTCGTCTTGCAAGAGCTCATAATCTTCTTGAACTTGAATTTCTCGAATGCGTTTGTAAATTTCAATTTTTTGACGTTCATCGGAAATATAGTCACTTGGAATGTAGGCATCAATTTGAAGATTGAGCTCTGCATTTCCTTTTTGACGTTTTTTCTCTTTTCCTTGTTTTTTCTCAATCGCAGCTTCGAGTAACTGTGAATACATTTCAAATCCGACAGAATCAATAAAGCCAGACTGAGAAGCTCCTAAAATATTTCCCGCACCTCGAATAGACAAGTCTCGCATGGCAATCTTAAAACCAGACCCCAACTCAGTGAAACCTTTGATGGCTTCTAGGCGCTTTTCGGAAACTTCTGTCAAGGTTTTGTCCGGCCGGTACATCAAGTAGGCATAGGCAATGCGATTGCTTCGGCCGACACGACCTCTCAATTGGTAAAGGGTAGACAAACCCATATGATCGGCATTCTCAATGAAGAGGGTATTGGCATTTGGGATATCCACCCCTGTTTCAATAATGGTTGTTGTGACTAAAATATCATACTCACCTTCAATGAAATCCATCAAGGTGTTTTCCAACCGCACTTCACTCATCTGTCCATGGACAAACCCAATAGAAGCTTCTGGAACTAATTCTTGTAGTTCTGAAACCTTTTGTTCAATAGTATCTACCTTGTTGTAAAGATAATAAACCTGACCTCCCCGATCCATCTCCCGACGAATGGCATCTCGGATAATGGTTGGATTGGTTTCTAAGACATAAGTTTGAACAGGATAACGATTAGTCGGCGGGGTTTCAATAACGGACAAATCCCGAATCCCCAACATAGACATGTGGAGGGTACGAGGAATGGGCGTTGCCGTCAAGGTTAAGACATCGACCTTTTTCTTTAATTCCTTGAGGGTTTCCTTGTGTTTGACACCGAACCGTTGCTCCTCATCAATCACGATAAGACCGAGATCCGCAAATTCCACATCTTTAGACAAGAGACGGTGGGTTCCAATCAAAATATCGACCTGGCCTTTTTTAAGTTTTTCCAAAGTTTCTTTTTGCTCAGCACGACTCCGGAAACGACTCAAGACATCGACTTCTACTGGAAAGGCCTCGAAGCGTTCTTTAAAATTGGCATAGTGCTGTTGAGCTAGGACCGTTGTCGGAACTAATACAGCTACTTGTTTGTGGTCTTTGACAGCTTTAAAGGCTGCTCGCATGGCTACTTCTGTCTTCCCAAAGCCCACGTCACCGACCAAGAGGCGATCCATAGGACTTGAAGACTCCATATCCTTCTTAATTTCTTGGATAGAACGAATCTGATCATCTGTTTCAACATATGGAAAGGCCTGGTCAAAAGCTTCTTGGTTCTCATCGTCTGGAGTAAAGGCAAAGCCTTGTAATTGACTTCGCTCTGCATAGAGTTGAATCAGATCATCTGCAATATCCTCTACTTCTTGACGGACCTTTTGTTTGGCCTTTTGGAAGCGACCATCGTTAAGTTTGTTGATTTTAGGAGGCTTGCCATCACTCGCAACATATTTGGACAGCATCTGGATTTGATCCACAGGAATGGAAATCCGGTCCCCATTTTGATACTTGATGGAGACATAATCTCGGTGAACACCAGAAATTTCAATGGTTTCTAGTCCTAAATACTGACCGATTCCATGAACCTGGTGAACGACGTAGTCTCCCTTTTCCAACTCATTGTAGTTTTTTAACCGCTCCGCGTTGGAAATGGTTTGCCGACGGATCTTTCGTTTAACCTTTTTCTGGAAAATTTCTGTCTCTGTAATGAGGACAATCTTCTCATCCACAAAATGGAATCCACGCGCCAAACCACCGATGACCAACTGGCTCTGTCCAGGATGAAGCTGATCAGGTGCAAGATAATCCAGATCAATACCATAATCTCTCAAGTGCTCTTGTAACTGCTGGAAACCTTGTTTACTCGTCACCTGAAGAATAACCGTATAGTCTTGTTTACGGAATCGGTCAATTTCATCTTTTAAGAGAGTAAACTGACTAAAGAATTCCTGCATGGGGTATTGGTTAAAAGAATAGAGGGCATCGAATCGCAGATTTCCCAAGCCTTTTTGGAAATTTGAAAAATAAGAAGCTGGTTTATAAGTGCGTAAAAGAGCACTATTGTCCGCAAAATACTGGGCTTCTGCGAAAGAGCGACTCTTTTGTAGATCCTCTGTCAAAAGGTTAGCAACTTCTACATCAAACCGCGTTTCCTGATCCATGATTTTATAGTAATCATCCAAAAAAATAGGAGCATGTTTGGGCAGGTAATCAAAGAGAGTGTAGGTTTGCTGATAAAAAAGAGAGAGAAATTTTCGACTATCTGCATGAAGACGCTGGTGATGCGCTTCTGTGAGAACCTCAGTCAAATAGGATTTAAACTCTGGATTGGGGCTTTTTTGAATCAGCTTCTCTAGGTTCTTCTGCCCTCTTAGAAAATCATCTTTAGTTAGTAGCATATCACTAACTGGATGAACCGTTATCGTATCTAGATTTTTTAGTGAACGTTGAGTCTCTGGAGAAAAAGTCCGAATGCCATCAATCTCATCTCCAAAAAATTCCATACGATAAGGAAAATCTTGACTGGCTTCAAAAAGATCTACAATATCCCCTCGGAGACTAAACTCTCCCTGTTGGCTCACCTGTGAAACCTTTTGATAGCCCATGGCCAGTAGGGTATCTTTCAACTCTGTCAGATTTTTTTCTTCTCCAACAGAGAAAGATTGAATCATAGAGCTGACAGTCTTTGGATTAGGTAAGAGCAAACGGCTACCACTTACATTGGCAATAACGATTCCTTCTTTTTCTGGAGCTAGGAGAAAGTCCAGAGCTTCCAGACGAGAGAAAATCCGTTCCTGGGAAGCAAAGACAAACTCTGCCAAGGGATTGTCATCTCCAAGGAAAAGATAGACCTTTTCTTCGCCTAATAATCCCAATAAATCACTGGCGAGCCGTTCTGCTTCATTTTGGGAGGAGGTAAAGACCAAGACCTTGTGTCCATCTTCGACAACTGTTGCCATCGTAATGGCTTTCGTAGATGAAGACAATCCTAGTAAAAGAGAGCGACTTCTTTTTTGCTGGTCCTGTTGCCATTTTCTGATATCTTTGTTTTGTTGAAATAGATCAACCAGTGTCTTATATTTATCCATTGTATTGTTGCATTGTTTTTTCAAATTGACCATCTTTCAAATAAAAACGAAGGGCTTCTTCTGATTTGTCGATGGCAAGGAGGATGGTTGCATAATCATCCTGATCGAATTTCCCTAAGACATGGTGGACTACTGACATGCCTTGCTTGGGTCTCCCGATTCCAATCTTGATGCGATTAAAGGTCTGAGTTCCAATATGGTTGATAATCGACTTGATTCCGTTGTGGCCTCCAGCTGACCCTTTGGCACGAAGGCGAATCTTACCGACTTCCATATCCAAGTCATCATAAATAACGACCAAATCTTCCACCTCTAAGCCATAATAGGTTAAAAGTGCGTGCACGGCCTTGCCACTCTCATTCATGAAAGTGGTTGGTTTGACTAAAAAGACCTTTTCTCCATCTATAAAGGTGGAGGTCACATCTGCTTGAAAAATCTTATCATGTGAGAAGGTGAGATTGAGAGACTTCGCCAACTGGTCCACTAGCATAAACCCTACATTGTGTTTGGTTTCCACATACTTATCTCCCGGATTCCCCAATCCGACGATTAATTTTGTCATTTGCTTTCCCTTTCAAAAGCCAAAAGGGTTGGAATTTTTTTCCAACCTTTTGGTTATTCACTTGTTTTCTTTATACATTGAAGCGGAATTCCATGATGTCGCCATCTTGGACAACATATTCTTTTCCTTCTTCCCGCAAGCGTCCCGCTTCTTTTACAGCCTTTTCAGATCCATATTTCACCAAATCATCATAAGACATAGTTACTGCACGGATAAATCCTTTTTCAAAGTCTGAGTGGATGATTCCAGCTGCTTGAGGAGCTTTCATACCACGTTTGAAGGTCCACGCACGTACCTCTTTTTCACCAGCTGTGAAGTAAGTTCCAAGTCCGAGTAAATGGTAAGCTGCACGCGTCAACTTGTCCACACCTGATTCTGTCAAACCAATGGCTTCAAGAAACTCTTTTTTATCTTCATCGTCTAACTCAGAAATTTCTTCCTCCGCACGCGCAGAAATCACCACTACCTCTGCATTTTCTGTTCCTGCAAAGTCACGAATTTGCTTCACATATTCGATAGAGTCTGGGTCTCCAACGACATCCTCATCCACATTTGCTACATACAGAACTGGTTTAGTAGTCAAGAGGAAAAGACCTTTGACAACTTTTTGTTCTTCATCTGTAAATTCAATGGTACGAGCTGATTTTCCATCTTCAAGAACTGGTTTAATCTTTTGAAGTACATTAAATTCTGCAACGGAATCCTTATCTTTTTGCGTACGTGCCATCTTTTCCACACGTGCATAGCGTTTATCTACAGATTCTAAGTCAGCAAGAATCAATTCTAGATTAATGGTATCAATATCTGCTAATGGATCTACAAAAGCATCTTCACGACCTTGCTCACGCATGACATTTTCGTCATCAAAGGCACGAACTACATGGACAATAGCATCAACTTCACGGATATTGGCCAAGAATTTATTCCCCAGACCTTCTCCTTTTGATGCACCTTTTACAATCCCTGCAATATCTGTAAATTCAAAGGTTGTTGGGACTGTCTTCTTAGGAGTAATCATCTCCGTCAATTTTTGGAGGCGTTCATCTGGAACTTCTACCATCCCAACGTTGGGATCAATGGTCGCAAAGGGATAGTTTGCAGCCTCTGCTCCTGCTTTTGTAATTGCATTAAATAGGGTTGATTTACCAACGTTTGGCAAACCCACGATACCTGCTGTTAAAGCCATTTTTCTTTTTCTCCGTTCACATTTCAATCCCTTTTATTATAACATAATTCAAAGCACAAGATAATGAAAAAATTCTCTCCCTTAAAACTAACAGTCACCTGTCCAATCCTGTTAGAATATGGTATAATCAAACCAACAATAATAAAGGAGTTTTTGTAATGAAAAAACTATCAATTAAATCAATCCTTCTGCCTCTTTTAGCAGTCTTTACTCTCTTTCTTTTGGGAGCTTGTGGACAAAGTACAAAAAAAGGTTACCTTCAATTAATTGACCAAGATAAGAAAACAGACATTCGGGTCATTGTTGAATATCAGGGTGATAAAATTCTAAGTACAGATTCTACAACTGTTATTTACTACGACGGAGCAGGATTGCCAAAAGAACAATTAAAAGAAGTTATTGATAAATACGATGAAAAATTCAAAGATGTCAAAGGATTCTCACACTCTGCAGAATATAAGGATGACTATCTCGTTGAAAAAACAAAGATTGATTATACCAAGGCAGATTTAAAAGAATTACAAGAAAATCAGTTAATTGCTGCACAAGAAAATCAAAATGTTGATTACATCGGCTACAAAACAACACTTAAAACCTTTAAGTCTAATGGCTTCAAAGAAGTAAAAGATGGAAAATTTGAAGAATTAAAATAATACAAAAGAGGCTGGGACAAAAGTCCTAGCCTCTCCATTGTTTTTGGATTGTCGAGCAAGACGCAGTGGTTGAGTGGGCTCTACTACGCTGATTTCATCAGCTTTTACAGCCCTACTCAACTGTGCGGAGGTGGGACGACGAAATCGAATTCTATCGAATTACCGATTTCTGTCCCACTCTCTTTTACAATACTTTTTTCATTTTTTGGTCAAAATCGTGACGGCTCATCATGACTATATGATCACAATTGCTACAACGAATTTTAATATCTGCCCCTACTCGCCTAATTTCCCAACGATTGGCTTTTTTCCCTGTTGCTTTGATGATACAAGCATGGGGTTTTTTCATTTCTACAAAATCACCGACCTGATACATGAATTTTCCTTTCATCAACATAGAAGACGAAAAGCTAGCTTGTTCAATGCTAGCTTTTGGCCCTTAATTGGTCCGAACTGGTGTAATTAATTGAATGAAGCGTTCAGATTCTTCTGCTGGTACCAATGTAAAGGGACGAACTGCAGAGATGAAACGAATGACGACTTTTTCACTTTCAATAGCTTTCAAAGCGTCAATCAAATAAGTTGGATTAAAGCTGATGTTCAAATCATCTCCTGAAACTGCTTCTGTATCAATTTCTTCATTCACGCGCCCTACCTCAGGAGAATTTACGTGGGCAGAAACGATTCCACTAGCAATTTCTAATTTTACAGTACCATTTTGAGTAGCATTAGACAAAAGACGTGCCCGTTCCATTGCTTGGCGAATATGAGCAACTTTAAAAGTTACTTCCGAACTAAATTCTGTTGGAATCAAGCGATCCGTATCTGGATAGTTTCCTTCCAACAAGCGTGTGTAGAAACTGATATTGTCACTTCTAAACAAAATCTGGTTATTGGCAAAGAAGACTTCAACCTGTTCAATCTCATCTGAAAAGACAGACGTTAATTCGCGTAAAGAACGGCTTGGAATCACAACATCAAAGTTATCCCCATTTTTTTCAAGGGTAATATTTTTTTGACTCATTCGATGAGAATCCGTTGCCACCGTTTTTAATTCCTTGTGATCAGAAAGAACAAAATGAACTCCTGTCAAAATCGGACGACTTTCTTGGGTACTTGCTGCAAAAGCTGTCTCAGAAATGATTTTCTTCAAGGTTTGAATTGGGAGCGTTAGAGGGTTGCTCGCTGAAATTTCTTGAATGCGAGGATATTGTTCTGCATCTTTCCCTTTGAGGGTAATTTCTGATTTTCCACTAACTAATACAATTTGTTTTTGTTCGATTTCTTTCACATCTAAAACGACATCTGGTAGACTCGATACAACATTGATAAAGAAAGTTGCTTCTAAAAGAATAGCGCCTGGTGTTGTTACAAGAAGGCCTGCATTTTCATCTTTAACAGAAATAAAGTATTCAATCGAAATTTGTCCATTTGATCCGATGAGAGTAATACCTTCAGAAGTTACATCGATCTTAATAGTGGATAAGATTGGAATTGCATTTTTTGAACTAATGGCTCTTTTTGTCGTATTTAAAGCTTGTAGGAAATAAGCCTTGTTAATAGAGAAATTGATCATGAGATCTCCTTTTATTATTTTAGTATTAGTAAGTTAATAGTAATAGTAGAGTGTGTGGAACATGTGGAAAACTCTTCTAAAGCCAGACAGGAATTGAAAAGTTCCTTGTTCACAACATGTGGAAAAAGAAGCAAGTTTTTCTAGGATTGTCCACATGGGATTACTTTAATTTTTTCTTGATGGTTTGAATCTCGAGTCTGAGATTGTCATCAATTTCGATCATCCCTTTAATTTTTTCATAAGCATGCATGACCGTTGTGTGGTCTTTTCCTCCAAATTCACGACCGATACGAGGAAGACTATTATCGGTCATCTCACGGGCGAGGTACATGGCTACTTGTCGAGCTAGGACAATATTTTGAACCCGTCGAGAGCCTTTTATTTCATTGACACTGACATTGTAAAATTTTCCAACTTCTGTTTGAATCTTTTCAATAGGAATCACAGTAATTTGTAAGGCTTCATTCTTACGAGCTCGAATGGCTTCAGCTGCGACATCAATTGTAATATCTTTTATTTTTTTAACTCTTGCCACGAGAGAGATATCATTCAAAGCACCTTCTAAGTCTCGGACGTTAGAATCAAATTGACCTGCTAGGTATTCAAGTGTATCATCCGGGAAAGTAAAGTCCAAGTCTTCGATTTTATTTCTCAAAATAGCGATTCGAGTTTCAAAATCTGGTGGTGTAATATTTTGAGTCAAGCCCCACTTAAAGCGCGTGACTAGACGTTCTTCTAAGCTATCTAAATGATCGGGACTGCGATCGCTGGTTAGGACAATCTGCTTATTATCCCCATAAAGAGCATTAAAGGTATTAAAGAACTCTTCTTGAGTTGTAACCTTTTTTCCTCCAAGCGATTGAATATCATCAATTAAGAGCAGATCCAAGTTTCGATAGGTTTTTTTAAAGGTATCCATATCATTTAGGCGAAGACGCTCTAAAAATTCATTGATAAAGGATTCTGCTGGGATGTATTTTACTCGAGCATTTGGGTAGTTTTCCATAATCTGATTCCCAATCGCGTTGAGCAAATGCGTTTTACCTAAACCAGGTCCTCCATAGATAAATAAAGGATTATAAGTGGTAGCAAGGTTTTCAGAAACTGCTAAAGCGGCAGCCAAAGCCCATTGATTTCCGTCTCCACTTACAAAATTATCAAAGGTGTATTTCTTTCTTAATCCTGTTTGGATAGGAGGCAAATCTACTATTGGAGCATGGCTCACTGCATAGTCTCTGGTTATTTCTGAAAGGGGAATAAACTCCTTTTCTTCTTCCTCTTCTTCAAGATTGAATTGATAGGAAATGGTTAATTCTACTGCATAAATTTCAAATCCAGCAGTCAGAATCACCTTTGTCATATTTTCTTCCCAGAATAATTTTTTTACTTCTGCATCTAAATAAATAACGGCTTCTTGTTGATCGACTTTGATGAGTCTTGAAGTAAGGACAAAATAGTCAAAGATTTCTTTTTTAAATGTCTTTTTACTTAATTCAATCACACGATTCCAGAACGTTTCTTCTCTTGACACTTATCGCCCTCCTATTCATTTTTACTTGCTATGTTTTTCTTATTTTATCATAAAAGGAGGGAGTTTTCCACAACTTGTTCTGAGGGAATAAAAAAGAGTTTTTTCCACAATATGTGAATAGTTATCCCCAATGTGTGTAGAAGTTTTCCACAAGTTGGGGATAAGATAGAATAAAGTAGGAATATCAAGTATGGAAGAGTTTTAAATAAGTGGATAAATCTGTTAATTGTTCTATAAAAAATAACAGCCTCATTTGAGACTGTTAATAATTCGTTGGTATTCATCAAGGTTGTTAAATGAAATATGGATACTGCCTTTTTCTTGTTTCGTCAGATGGATTTCTACTTCGGTTCCTAGAATCTTTTTTAGTCTATTTTCTTCCTGTGCTAAAAAGAGTTCTTTCTCTTTTTTACTTGGCCTTTTCTTTTTTTGACCAACCTTTTCTTCTAAACTACGAACGCTTAGTCCTTCTTTCAGAATTCGTTCCAGCCAATAGATTTGTAGATCTTCCTTTAAGGGAACTAAAATGCGGGCATGTCCTTGTGAAATTTGCTCGTTTTTGATGGCTTCTTTGACAGCTGGTGAGAGATGAAGCAACCGGACCATGTTGCTGATGTAAGGCCGAGATTTTCCCATAAATTGAGCAATTTCTTCATGGGTAGCCCCTTTATCAATAAGATGTTGGTAGGATTCGGCCTCTTCAATTGGATTCAAATCTTCTCTTTGTAAATTTTCGATAATGGCTTGTTTAATCATGTCATCATCTGATAATTCTCTTATAATCGCTGGGATTTCTTTGAAACCAGCTATTTGAGCTGCTCGGTAGCGTCTTTCTCCAGCAAGTAGTTCATAGCCAACAATCGGAGATTTTCGAACAATAATGGGTTGGATTAATCCATTTTCTTTGATTGAGGCTGCGAGTTCTTCTAATTTCTCTTGTACAAAGGTTTGACGAGGTTGAAAAGGATTGGTTCGTATTTGCTTTACGTCAATAATATCAATTTTTTCCATGTTGTATATAGCATAACACACCTTTACAATTTCGTAAAGGTGTGTTGACACTGTTGTAAATTTACTTAATTTCCAAGATTTTCTGTAGATTTCGTTAGTTCAATGGTTGCTGTTTTTTGCTTACCATCTCTATAGAAAATAACTTTGATTTTATCACCAATTTGATGAGAATAGAGGGCAGATTGTAAATCTGCAGTTGATTCAATGGTTGTATCATCGATTTTTGTAATGATATCTAAACGACGTAAATACTTGGATGCCGGCATATCATTTTCAACTGAGCGGACAAGAACCCCACCTTTGAGTTTGCTTGGAATGTCTAATTGGCTAAGATCAGAAGAGGATAGGCTAGCCAGGTCCATCATGGAAATTCCAAGAGCTGGACGAATGACTTTACCATCTTTTTCTAAATGTTCAATAATATTTTGCACATCATTTACAGGAATAGCAAATCCCATTCCTTCAACCGCAGTTTGCCCATTTGAAGAGATTTTACTTGAGGTAATTCCGATGACTTGTCCCTGAATATTGATAAGGGGACCACCAGAATTTCCTGGGTTGATGGCAGCGTCCGTTTGCAACGCTTTTGTAGACACATTTTGGCCGTCTTCTGATTTGAGCTTCACAGTACGTCCGAGACTAGAGACAATCCCTTGGGTAACGGAATTGGCAAATTTTGTCCCTAAAGGACTACCAATAGCGATTGCGGTCTCTCCGACAGTCAACTTAGATGAATCTCCAAATTCAGCCACGGTCGTAACATTGTCTGAACTGATTTTGACAACCGCAATATCTGAGAAGGTATCTGAACCAACAACTTCTCCGGAAACTTTATTTCCGTCTGCAAAGAGAATATCTGCTTCTGTTGCTCCCATTAACACGTGAGCATTGGTTACTACATAAGCGTCTTTCCCATCTTTTTTATAGATAACACCTGAACCTTCACTAGCTACTTCTGGATCAGTATCTGTTTCTCCATTGATGAAGCCTTTTTCAGAGGTTTCAGCGTAGGTAATAACAGAAACAACAGCATTTTTAACCTTATCAACGGCTTCACTAGTTGATGTTGTATTCTTATAAGCACGATTGACTATGGTAGATTTTATTTCTTGGCTAGAATTTGTAGAATTCCCTTTGGTAAACTGGAAAGAGGTTAAGGTTCCTAAGATTCCTCCAGTAAACCCAATGACAAGAACAAGCAAAAGTTGCAAAGCTTTTTTTAGAAAATTTGATGGTTGTTTCATAGTTTTCTCCTATTTGTTCCAATTATGGAAAAGTATAGACCTGGTTTCTTAATTATAACTTAAAATGGAATTTTTTTCCACAAGTTGTGGAAAACTGTGTATAAGTGTGAAAAACGTGAGTATAGAGCCATTTTTTGTAAGATAGATTCAAGCCTATTTATTGAAAACTTGTGTATAAGTTTATTTGTGTTAGAATATGAATATGAAAATTAAGATTGTAACGGTTGGAAAATTAAAAGAAAAGTATTTAAAAGATGGGATTGCCGAATATACTAAACGCTTGAGTCGATTTACGAAGGTAGAAATGGTAGAATTGCTGGATGAGAAAACTCCAGATCGGGCCAGTGACTTAGAAAATCAGCAAATCCTTGAAAAAGAAGGAAATCGTATTTTAGCTAAAGTTGGAGATCGTGAGTATGTGATTGCCTTAGCAATTGAAGGACAACAATTTCCATCTGAGAAGTTTAGTCAAACCTTAGAAGAGGTTACTGTACGAGGGTATTCTGAAATTACCTTCGTGATTGGAGGGAGCCTAGGCTTGTCCCCAGCAGTTAAAAAACGAGCGAATTTACTTATGAGTTTTGGAAAGTTAACCCTTCCCCATCAATTGATGAAGCTTGTTTTAATCGAACAAATCTATCGGGCATTTATGATTCAACAGGGAAGTCCCTACCATAAATGAATCTTGACGCTCCTCCTATTTTCTGATAGAATAAGAAGACATCTGGTCTCATAGCTCAGCTGGATAGAGCATTCGCCTTCTAAGCGAACGGTCGCAGGTTCGAATCCTGCTGGGATCAAAATAAAAAACGTGATTTTTATACAAATCACGTTTTTTTATTACTTAGTTTTTTTAAAAACTAGAGTTTTTCTAAATAAATGGGATAAAAAAATTGCAAAAACTAGATTTTTTGTTCCAAATAGCTGTAAAAATGAACCAAATAGCGGAAATGTTAAAAAAGTCTTTGATTTTTTACTAAAATTTATGTATATTAAATTTAATAATTTAATGATCAAATAAATTATAAGGAGATTTTTTTTATGAAAAACAATCCATCAACAGTTTCTAAGGCATTTAAAGTTCTTACAGAAAAAGAATTGCAGCAAATCTGTGGAGGGGATAAACGCAAGAAGAACAATTTTTCTGAACTTATTGGGCTTATTTTTGGTAGGGGAGGAAACTGATGTTTCTAAATACCCTATTTTCAATTTTAACTATTTTTACAATTATTTTATCCTTTTTAAAAATTGATCAAAAACTTAATAAGTACAGTCATAGTTTCATTTTAGGATTAGGCATTGTTGTTGTATTTGTGATTACAATGTTTTTAGATTATTTTGATTTAAATATTGATTATCTAATGTTATGTCTATGGCCACTATTTCTGTATCTTTATTACTATTTTATTTGTAATATTCAACGTCAGATAGCTATTTTATATTCATTCGTCATTTATTTAGCAGTTGAAAGTACAGATACATTTTTATCTGTAATCACTTCTTCTGTTTTTGGTGATAGTATAATTCATCAATGCTCTGACTATTATTTTTTGACTATCCGAATTATCTCACTTGTTTTAATCATGAAGATATTAACCATTCTCGAAGTGAATCTTCTCTATTTTAAAGAGCGGGTTTTTAAGAAATTTGTCCAGGAATTGATTGTTAGTTATCTTATTTTAACCTTAGTATTGAATGCTTCTCATTGGATAAGTGATATTGGTCATTTCAATAGTTTTGGTAGTATGGTAGCAACGATTTGTTTCTTGATCTTTATCGGAACCATGGTTCAAATGAAGACGGTTCGAGATCGTTATGAAAAGAAAATGGAGTTGAAGCAAAAGAGGTTTGAACAGCGCCAAATGGAGCAGTATATGAATAAAATTCAAGGCCTATATTTAGAATTAAAAGGTTTTCGTCATGATTTTGGCAATATTATCACTTCCTTAAATTTAGCGATTGAGGAAGAAAATATTGAGGATATTAAACGAATCCAAAGAAATGTTCTTGAAGAATGCTACGGCCAACTCCAAAAAGAAGAATATACAGGATTTGACCTAGGAAATATTCGAGATTCTGCTTTGAGAAGCATCCTAAGTAGGGGATGGATCTATGCAGAGGAAATGGGTGTCAAACTAACTTTTGAAACAGAAGACGTTATTGAAAAGGTTCCCATGAGATTATTGGATCTTGTACGAACCGTCGGAATTTTAGTCAATAATGCTATTGAAGCAGCTAAGATGAGTCAAGAAAAAGAAGTTCAAATAGCGGTTTTTAATATGCCAAATGGAGTGCATCTGATCATAAAAAATTCTATTTCTGATGAACCGATTAATTGGAACAAGCTCTATGAAAAGGGATTTTCAACTAAAGGGGATCGTAGAGGAATGGGCCTTGCGATTGTAAAAGAGCTTATTGGAGAATATGCTGCTATTTTTCTAGAGACAGAATTGATCAATGGAAGATTTACGCAGAGCTTAGTTATTGGAGAGAAAGGAAGATAGATGAATATTGTATTACTAGAGGACGAAATTTCTCAACAAGTTCGAGTAGAGAAACATGTGAAAGCTATCGCTGAGGAGGAAGGACTACGATTAAATATTGTTTCCACCAGTAAAATAACTGAATTAAAGGAATACCTAACCAATGGTGATTTTCATCAGCTTTTCTTCCTTGATATTGATATCAAAGGGGATGAAAAAGCTGGCATCAAGGCAGCTCAAATGATTCGCGAGGTCAATCCTTTTGCAATCATTGCTTTTATTACGACGAAATCGGAATTTGCTACCATTACCTATCGTTACAAGGTATCAGCTCTCGAATTTATTGAAAAAACCTTGAATGAAAACTTGTTTAAAGAAAAAATTCGAGAATGTATTCTCTATTTGAAGAAGAATGTGATTGAAAATAAAAATATCATTGATTTCTTTGAATATAGTTTCAAAAATATGGAAATTCGAGTTCCATATCGAGATATATTGTACATTGAGACAACTGGAGTTTCTCATAAGCTACGACTTGTTGGAAAGAATTTTCAAAAGGAATTTTTAGGGACTATCAAGGATATACTTGAAAAAGATGTAGACAATCATTTCTTTAGTCCCAATCAATCCTATCTAGTGAATCAAAGAATGATTGTCAATTTTGATCGTCGCAAGAGACTCTTGATGTTAGAAGAGGAGACAACTTGCCCCGTCTCTCGTACACAGGTTAAAAGGGTCGAAGAATTATTAAATAAAATACAGAAAAAGGCTTGACAATTTTTGAATCGATGGTATAATGGGATATGTTCTGTTAATGACATGGTCCGTTGGTCAAGGGGTTAAGACACCGCCTTTTCACGGCGGTAACACGGGTTCGAATCCCGTACGGACTATATCTCATTCCGCCATAGCTCAGTTGGTAGTAGCGCATGACTGTTAATCATGATGTCGTAGGTTCGAGTCCTACTGGCGGAGCTAAACTAGCATCCTAAGGGATGCTTTTTTTTGTTTAAAATAAGAGCCCCTTTCAACTGAATGGGCTCTTTATGATGCAAATTTACTGATTTTTTGAGGACTGAGATTTATTTCGAATAGCATTGTAGCCAGCGAAGGACAGAATTCCGAGTAGGAAAGCGATGGTTCCTTCTTTTAACCCATGTGGAATGAACTGTAGAACAACCTGTCCTTTTCCTTTAGGGACATCAACAGCCATAAATCCTTTTTGAGCTCTTCGAATAGGGACAGGTTGTTCATCCATCGTCGCTGTCCACCCTTTATCATAAGGAAGTGTAAAAAAGAGACTTGTATGGTGGTCTGTTGTAAAATCTGCAGTGACGGTATTTCCTTTGGTTTGCACATGAACTTCTTGTTGGTGTAACGTTTCAAAGGCTTCCTGGTAGGCCTGAAGGTCCAAAGCAAAAAATTCTGGATTTTGGAAGGTGACTGACGAATTTTCAGGGAAGGCAATTCGAATCTTAACAGTTTCTCCTGCTGTAAAGTGACCAATGGTGAAGAATGGAAATACATTGTCTGTTGTATAGCGGTTGACTTGGCCATTCGTAATGATCTCAACATCGGTATAATCTTCATTCTCAAATTCTAAAGAAGGAAGATTCACATAAAGTTGACTATCGTTTTGAACGTAGAGCTCATATTCGATACTGGCATAAGTTAGAAAACTATCTGCTTCAACTTTAGCTTTCTGAGGACCTTGAGAAGGATCATCTGTACCAGTTTTCAGTGGATGTAATCGCTGATAGAAAGTCAAGGATTGGCCCGTTAGATGATTGAGAAAATTCTTTTGATTATCCAAGGTTAGATTAGAAAATGGGATATCCTTGTAGGGACTTGCTGTTAGAAATGCTAGTGAAAGAGCCTTTTCATTTTGATATAAGGTCTGATTTCCTTGCGTTTCCAATTTATGAAAAGCAAACTTTTGAGGATTCCTATCTGAAAAATTGTATTTGATTCCGAACAGACTGTCCATTAGTAATGTATTGTTTTGATAGCGCAGGTTCAAGTTGGTTCCATCTGATTTAAAACCGAGTTTGTCCAGGGTTGAACTGGTATCTGTATTTCTGACAGATGAAAATTGGGATATCCCTCTAAAATTGTATTTCATACTGTCATTACCAGTTTGAGGTTGGAGAATCTCTGTTCGGTAAAAATTATGATCATCCTGTAAACTTCTTGTCAACTTATTAATTGCTGGAATCTTCCCTTGATAAGAAGAACGAGCTGCAAATACCCATTCAGTTGCAATCCCATCCATCTGATAATAGCTATTTATACTGATTTCAAATAGACAGAAGAAAAGAATAACAGCAGAAAAAATTGGATAAGAAAGTTTACGAACTGTAAAGGCAAGTGTCACAGTGAAAAATACAAGAAGAAATTCTAGTGTCAATACATAATGACTGCTTGTCAAGAAAGGATAGTGTTTGCGATAGAGAAAAGTGAGAACAAACCCAATACTAAGCAAACTAACAGCTAGGCAGAGTCGTTGCCAATTGATTTCTTTTATCCGATTGAGAACTTCTGCTGCCATGAACAAAATTGTCAATGAAAAAAGCCAGGCATAACGGTGAAGAAACATATTGGGAGCATGCATCCCCTGCCAAAATAAATCTAAAGCCTGTAAATAGAAGCTTGCAATAAGAATGACTAATAAAGTCAAATAGGCTAGTTTCACGTGAAACTGGATCGATTTGACAAAGAAAAATAGAAAGGCAAGTAAAAATGGGAACAGGCCAACATAAATCATAGGGATGGCCCCATACTTTGTTGTGTCGAAGCTACCGATTAAGTTTTTTGCAAAAACGTCTAAGTACCAACTATTTTCTGTAAAGGTTCTTGTAATCTTGGTAAAGTTTTCCCCATGAGTTCGTAAATCTAAAATGGTAGGGTAAATCATGATCAAGCTAGTGACCCCTGCTAGAATTGACACGATTGTAAAGTCAAAGAAAGAAGATATTCTTTTTTTAAAGTCCCAGGAAAGCTGAGTACAATACCATAATGTCAAGAAGAGAGCCATCATAAATCCAAAATAATAATTCTGGATGAAAAGGATAGTCAAGCTTGTAAAGTAGAGAACCCGTTTCTTTTGAGTCATTAAACGGTGTAGACCTAAGAGAATGAGTGGAGCCAAAATGAAGACATCGAGCCAGGTTTTGATTTCAATCTGACTGATTGAGAAACTCATTAAAGCAAATGAAGTTGACAGTGAAAGAATCAAGAATTTTTGTAGTTGAGGATAGATTCCCTTAATGGAATGATAGGTTGACAACCCTATCAACCCTATCTTTATCAGTGTAAAAAGATAGACGGAATCAACCATAGATAAACTGTCAAAGAAGAAGACAAAGGGAGATAAAAAACTGCCCAAATAATAGCTAGAAAGGGCGTAAAAGTTTAAGCCTAGTCCACTTGTAAAGCTGTAAAAGAGACTGTCTGTTCCGTGTAAAATATTTCGTAAGGTAACGTCGAAAATAACGTATTGATGGAAACCATCGCCTAATAAAGGAGACGTTTCACTCCCCCAATAAATCCCTTGACTGAGGTAGACAAAAAATAAGATTGTAAAGGGAAGTAAAAAAGCTGTAAAGTAAAATATGATAGGGTGTGATAAAAATTTTTTAAATTTCATATAGTCTATTGAAAGACCCTGAAACAAAGGTTCCAGGGTTTTTGATCATTTAGAGTGATTTCTTAGTCTTTCCAAACTTCTTTGACTTTTGCTTGAACTTCTTGGTTTTCTAAGAATTCGTCATAGGTTTCATCGATCCGGTCAATGACACCATTTTTTGAAAGAACAATGATATGGTTGGCAAGAGTTTGAATAAACTCATGGTCGTGACTGGCAAAGATGATGGATTCTTTGAAGTTTTTCAATCCATCGTTCAAGCTTGAAATAGATTCTAAATCTAAGTGATTTGTAGGGTCGTCAAGTACAAGAACGTTTGACTTCAAAAGCATGAGTTTTGAAAGCATCACGCGCACCTTTTCTCCCCCTGACAAGACGTTTACAGGCTTGTTAACCTCGTCTCCAGAGAAGAGCATTCGTCCCAAGAAACCTCTCAGGAAAGTATTGTCGTCTTCTTCTTTACTTGCGAATTGACGGAGCCAGTCAAGAATAGATTCACCTCCGGCAAAGTCAGCTGAATTATCTTTTGGTAAGTAAGAGCGACTAGTTGTAACTCCCCACTTGACAGTTCCTTCATATTCGATTTCACCCATAATGGCGCGGATCAAGGCAGTTGTTTGGATGTCGTTTTGTCCGATAAGAGCTGTCTTGTCACCTGGACGCAAGATGAAGCTGATGTTGTCAAGAATAGTTTCACCATCAATCTTTACAGATAAGTTCTCTACTGTCAACAAATCATTCCCGATTTCTCGTTCCGCTTTAAAGCTGATAAATGGGTATTTTCGGCTAGATGGGACAATTTCTTCTAACTGAATCTTGTCAAGCATCTTTTTACGCGAAGTTGCCTGTTTAGATTTTGAAGCATTGGCAGAGAAACGAGCCACAAATTCTTGTAATTGTTTGATTTTTTCTTCTGCTTTGGCATTCCGATCTGCTAACAACTTGGCGGCCAGTTCAGATGATTCTTTCCAGAAATCGTAGTTACCGACATAGAGTTTGATTTTTCCAAAGTCCAGGTCGGCCATGTGAGTACAGACTTTATTCAAAAAGTGACGGTCGTGGGATACGACGATAACGGTATTCTCAAAATCAATCAAGAAATCTTCTAACCAGGTAATGGATTGAATATCAAGACCGTTTGTCGGCTCGTCCAAAAGAAGGACGTCTGGTTTACCAAAGAGAGCTTTGGCTAGGAGGACTTTCACTTTATCTCCATTTGCTAGTTCACTCATATTTTGGTAGTGGAGCTCTTCGGGAATATTCAGATTTTGGAGGAGTTGTGAAGCTTCACTTTCTGCTTCCCAACCACCTAGTTCAGCGAATTCTCCTTCAAGCTCTGCTGCTCGGACTCCGTCTTCATCTGAAAAATCTTCCTTCATATAGATAGCATCTTTTTCCTTCATGATGCTATAAAGTTTTTCATTTCCCATGATAACGACGTCAATGGCACGCTCATCTTCGTAGTCAAAGTGATTTTGACGAAGAACAGAAAGACGTTCGTCTGGTCCAAGAGAAATGTGACCAGTTGTCGGTTCAATATCCCCTGCTAAGATTTTTAAAAAGGTTGATTTTCCAGCACCATTGGCCCCAATCAAACCATAGGTATTTCCTTCTGTAAATTTGATGTTGACATCATCAAAAAGTTTACGATCACTAAAACGTAGTGAGACGTCTGTAACTGTTAACACGTATATTTCTCCTCTTTTTCTGTCTATATAAGCCTATTTTACTAGAAAACGCTTGATTTTTCAATGAATACCCTTAAGCATTTGAGGGAGATGATAATGGATGATAAAAGAGGGAAGAACTTGACTTTCCCTTGATGTCATTATATAATGAAAAGCAATCAGAAGAGTAATTTGTATTCGTTTTTTAGAGAGCTTATGGTTGCTGAAAATAAGCAACGAAACAGAATGAAATGGACTGATGTTCAAATAGAATCTTAACCAATAGAGATTCGGCTAGCAGGCCTTATGTGCAGCTCATTTGTGATGAGTCAGAGGGAACAGCACATGTTGTTCTAAGTGAGGTGGCACCGTGTCTCAGACGCCCTCGCATAGTTTTTGCTATGCGTGGGCTTTTATTTTGTACTTCAGGGAGGAAGAAAAATGATCAAGCCGATTATTTTAACTGGAGATCGCCCGACTGGGAAACTCCATATTGGACACTATGTCGGTTCATTGAAGAATCGAGTTCTTATGCAAAACGAAGACAAGTATCAAATGTTTGTCTTTTTAGCTGATCAACAAGCCCTAACGGATCATGCTAAAGACCCACAAACTATTGTGGAATCCATCGGAAACGTTGCTCTAGACTATTTAGCAGCTGGATTAGATCCAAATAAATCAACCATTTTTATTCAGAGTCAGATCCCTGAGCTAGCGGAATTGACCATGTATTACATGAATTTGGTCTCTGTTTCACGTTTGGAACGCAACCCAACGGTTAAGACAGAAATTGCCCAAAAAGGGTTCGGTGAGTCTATTCCATCTGGTTTCTTGGTGTATCCTGTTTCTCAAGCTGCAGATATTACTGCCTTTAAAGCCAATCTGGTACCTGTTGGGACAGACCAAAAGCCCATGATTGAGCAAACACGTGAAATCGTCCGTTCTTTTAATCATGCTTATCATTGTGATGTCTTGGTTGAACCAGAGGGAATTTTTCCAGAAAATGAGGCAGCGGGTCGTTTGCCTGGTCTGGATGGGAATGCCAAAATGTCCAAATCTCTTGGCAATGGTATCTATTTAGCGGATGATATGGACACCTTGAAGAAAAAGGTGATGAGTATGTATACAGATCCTGAGCATATTCGTGTCGAAGATCCAGGAAAAATTGAAGGAAATATGGTTTTCCATTATTTGGATGTTTTTGGAAAAGAAGAAGATCAGGCGATCATTCAAGACATGAAAGACCATTACCAACGGGGTGGTTTAGGAGATGTTAAAACCAAACGTTATCTTCTAGAGATTCTAGAGAGAGAGCTGGGACCTATTCGCGAACGCCGAATTGAATTTGCTAAAGATATGGGACAAGTCTATGATATGCTTCAAAAGGGTAGTGAAGTGGCCCGTTCGGTTGCAGCAGAAACGCTTGATCAAGTCAAGTCTGCTATGGGCTTAAACTATTTCAAATAAGCTCTTGATGGTAAGATAATCTAATAAAATAAATGATTCAAAAGAGGTTCCAACACCTCTTTTTGAAATATTCTACAAATGATTGACAAATTATCATAGAATGGTATGATATTATCAACTAAAAAAGACGAGCTTGGCTCAAAAAGAAAGAAAAGAGGAAAATGGGAATGTCAAATTGGGACACTAAATTTTTGAAAAAAGGTTATACCTTCGATGATGTATTGCTCATTCCAGCTGAAAGTCATGTATTACCAAACGATGCAGATCTTCGTACAAAATTGGCGGATAACCTTGTGTTGAATATCCCAATCATCACAGCTGCGATGGATACAGTCACTGAAAGCCAAATGGCTATTGCCATTGCCCGTGCTGGAGGACTTGGGGTTATTCACAAAAATATGTCCATTGCCCAACAAGCAGATGAAGTTCGTAAAGTAAAACGCTCTGAAAACGGCGTTATCATTGACCCATTTTTCCTAACACCTGAACATACCATTGCTGAGGCAGATGAACTTATGGGACGTTACCGTATCAGTGGTGTTCCTGTGGTTGAAACCATGGAAAATCGTAAACTAGTTGGAATTTTGACAAACCGTGACCTACGTTTTATTTCTGATTATGATCAACCAATTTCAAATCAGATGACTAGTGAAAATCTAGTAACTGCACCAGTCGGTACTGATTTAGAAACCGCTGAACGGATTCTCCAAGAACACCGCATTGAAAAATTGCCGTTGGTAGATGAGAATGGTCGTTTGTCAGGTTTAATTACCATTAAGGATATTGAAAAAGTTATTGAGTTTCCAAATGCAGCTAAAGATGAATTTGGTCGTCTTTTAGTAGCAGGTGCTGTTGGAGTTACATCTGATACTTTTGAGCGTGCAGAAGCATTGTTTGAAGCTGGTGCGGATGCCATTGTCATCGATACGGCCCATGGTCATTCTGCAGGGGTTCTTCGTAAGATTGCTGAAATTCGAGCTCATTTCCCAGATCGCACTTTGATTGCAGGTAATATTGCTACAGCTGAGGGAGCGCGTGCTCTCTATGATGCAGGTGTTGACGTGGTTAAGGTTGGGATTGGACCTGGTTCAATCTGTACAACTCGTGTAATTGCTGGTGTTGGGGTTCCTCAAGTTACAGCTATTTATGATGCAGCTGCTGTTGCGCGTGAATATGGAAAAACTATCATTGCTGACGGTGGAATCAAGTATTCTGGAGATATTGTAAAAGCCCTTGCTGCTGGTGGTCATGCAGTCATGCTTGGATCTATGTTTGCAGGAACAGATGAAGCACCAGGTGAAACTGAAATCTTCCAAGGACGTAAATTTAAGACCTATCGTGGTATGGGATCCATTGCAGCAATGAAGAAAGGTTCAAGCGACCGCTACTTCCAAGGTTCTGTTAATGAAGCCAACAAATTGGTTCCAGAAGGAATCGAAGGTCGAGTGGCTTATAAGGGTTCTGCAGCCGATATCGTCTTCCAAATGATTGGTGGTATTCGTTCTGGTATGGGATATGTTGGAGCTGCCAATCTTCAAGAATTGCACGAAAATGCACAATTTGTTGAAATGTCTGGGGCAGGTTTAAAAGAAAGCCACCCACACGATGTTCAAATTACCAATGAAGCACCAAACTACTCTGTTCAATAAAAAATAAAAGTGTGAAATCTTATGATTTCACACTTTTATTGTGTCAAAAAGTTGTCAATAAAAATTGACAACTTTGTTAATTATTCGTCAACTTGACCTGATTGAATATTGAAGATTTTTAAGTCTTCTGGCAAGTCTTTTAGGTGATCTAGGGTTGTAGTTGTAATAAATGTTTGGATGTCACGGGAGATAACTTCTAGTAAATGTAGTTGACGATTGTTGTCAAGTTCACTCATGACATCGTCTAAGAGTAAAATAGGCTTTTCCTTCGTCAAGGATTCAATCAGTGAAATCTCTGCTAGTTTTATTGAAAGAACAACACTGCGGTGCTGCCCCTGGCTACCAAAAGTAGCATTCATATCATTGATGTAAAAACTAATGTCATCTCGGTGAGGACCGACACTGGTTGTTTTTTTGATGAGATCCTTTGTCCGATTTTCTCGAAGTAATTTGATAAAGGTTGGACGAAGCGTTTGTTCATCTTGAAAAGGAATGGAGGAATCATACCGAATGGTGAGTTTTTCGGCTTGATTGGAAATTTCAAAATGTTTTTCCTGTCCAAAGTACTCTAATTTTTTAAGAAAATCTTTCCGATGGATGCAGACCCGGCTACCATAATCTGCTAATTGCTCATCTAGAACATCTAAAAAGGTTGGATCTACTGTGTTCGTTGTTTTTAAGTAACTATTTCGCTGCTTTAAAACATGATGATAGGCTGTTAAATCGGATAGATAAACGGGCTTCATCTGTCCTAAATCAATATCAATAAACTTGCGACGAAGAGCGGGTGAGCCTTTTACGAGTTGTAAATCCTCTGGTGCAAAGAGAACGACATTCATATTCCCTATATATGTTGATAATTTGCTTTGTTTCAGGTGGTTTACTTTTGTAACTCTACCTTTTGAGGATAAAGAAATTTCTAATGGGATAGAGCCAGTCTTTTTTTCTAAAATTCCAGAAACGGTAAATTGTTCCTCTTGAAAATGAATTAAATCTTTATCGGAACGAGTCCGATGGCTACGGGTCAAGGCTAAAAAGTAGATAGATTCAAGGAGATTGGTTTTGCCTTGAGCATTTTGGCCTAAGAAAATATTCAAACCAGAGTGGAATTGGAGATCTACGTCTTTATAATTTCGAAATTTTTGAATATGTATGGATTTAAGCCACATATTATGTTCCTGGGAAACGAACAGGCTTCCGCTTATTCTCTTCTTTTTTTTTGGTTTTAGAATGTTTTTTTTGTTCTTGGTTTAATTTCTTCACCAATTGAGTAACACGTTCTTTTTTTATCTTGTCAGCTTGGTAGTCTTCAATTTCTTCTGGACTAGGTTGTGTTATCGTTATGATTTCCTTCTCACCAATCACTTCGATTGTATCTCCGACTCGTAACTTACGTCCTCTTCTGGTTTCCACTTCTTCATTAACCTCTACTTGATTTTCAAGTAAAAAGGCCTTGATAGCTCCACCGCTTTGGATGATTCCTAGTTCTTTAAAAAGGGCTTGTAGTGTGATAAATTCATCAAAAAGTTTATAGTTCATAGTTCACCTCAATGATAGTTATTATACCACAAAAGGATGAAAAACCTAAAATAGGGCGAGTCGGTGTAAACGATTTTTAATCTGTCTGGGAAAGATTTTACAGGGATTTCATGATATAATGAAGAGTAATATTTGTTAGAACGAGGATGACGATGGAATTAGTTACTGGTGTTCGAATCCATTTTATGAAATCAGAAAAATTTAAGACCAATGAGATTAAAGTGCGATTCTCTGCCCCCCTTTCTGAAGAAACAATAGCAGGACGGGTTCTAGCCTCGCGCATGATCGAAACAGCTAATCAACTTTATCCAACTTCCCAGCAATTTAGAGGGCAGTTGGCGAACTTGTATGGAGCCAATTTTTCTACTTCTGTTTCAAAACGCGGCCAAATGCACTACATTGATATTAATTTATCCTATGTCCGTGATGCTTTTTTGAGTAAGAAAAATGTCCTGACAGATCAGATGTTGGATTTATTAAAGGTATCTCTGAATGCTCCTCTTGCAGAAAATGGATGCTTTCATTCAGAAACTTTTTCAGTAGAGAAAAAAAATCTCGTTACAGAACTAGAAGCAGAAATTGAAAATCATTTTTATTATGCTCACCAACAATTAAATCGTTTGTTTTATGATCAAGCTGATATGAAACTAAGTAAGTATGGAAGCGTCCAGCAGATTCAGAATGAGGATGAAGGGTCAGCTTATCAAGCATTTCAAGAAATGCTTCAAACAAACCTGATTGACTTTTTCTTTATGGGTGATTTCAATGAACTAGCAGTCATTGAAAAGATTAGTGAATTTAGTTTACAACCTCGTAAATCTCATGTCAATATTTTTTATGCACAATCCTTCTCAAATGTTGTCAGAGAAGGACTCGAGCAAAGAGATACTCATCAATCTATTTTAGAGTTAGGATATCACTTTCCTGTGCAGTATGGAGCGAAAGAGCATTTTGCTTTAATTGTTTTAAATGGTTTACTGGGTGCTTTCTCTCACTCAAAATTGTTTACAGTCATACGAGAAAAAGAAGGATTGGCTTATACTATCTCTAGCAATTTTGATATTTTTTCTCATTTTATGCGTATCTATGCAGGAATCGACAGAAAAAATAGAACCCGGACGATGACTCTGATGAGTCGTCAAGTGAGTGACTTGAAGAGAGGTAAGTTTACAAGTGAAGAGTTACGCTTGACAAAAGAAATGATTATAAATGCTGCAAAATTGTCGCAGGATCGACCTGGAACCTTGATTGAAAGAGCTTATCTACAATCCGCTTTAGGAAAACAGTTCTTGTCAATTGATGATTGGATTCAAGCCATTCAACTGGTGACAAAAGAAGAAATTATGGCTGTTGCTAAATCACTCAAATTACAAGCGGTCTATTTTATGGAAGGAAGAGAATGATAAAAAAAGATTTGGAGAAAATAGATTATCCAGCTGTTGGAGAATGTGTTTATCATACAACTCTCCATAATGGATTGAAGTTATATTTAATTCCAAAAGCGGATTTTAATGAAAGCTATGCAATTATTTCTACTAAATTCGGTTCTATTGACACAAGATTTACAGTCGATGGAGTAGAAGAAATAAAAGAATTTCCAGCAGGGATTGCTCATTTTCTTGAACATAAATTATTTGAAGATCAAGATGGTCAAGATTATTTACAACATTTTGTAAAGCTGGGAGCTGAAAGCAATGCTTTTACTAGCTTTACACAAACCAGTTATCTTTTTTCGACTACTTCGAATGTCAATGAAAATCTGAGATTGTTACTGGAGATGACACAATCTCTTCATCTCTCAAAGGATTCTCTAAAGAAGGAACAATTGATTATTCAGCAAGAAATTGAAATGTACCAAGATAGTCCTGACTACCAATTATTTTTTAGAGCGCTGGCAAATCTCTATCCTGATACACCTTTGGCCCAAGATATTGCAGGTACTGGATCTTCTCTCTCTCAAATTGATGAAGAAAGTTTACAGGATAATTTCGATTATTTCTACCAACCATCCAATATGCAGCTAGTGGTTGTCGGAAATTTTGATCTTGACAGTCTTGTTAACCTTGTTTCTGAATTCGAGATGAAGACCTCTTCAAATCCTCTTCCTCATATTTCACCCGTGGACTTGAATCCGGTTGTTCAAAATGAGACAAGTCGGATGGAAGTTGCTTCACCGAAATTAGCAATTGGAATTCGTGGAAGAAATCAGATTTCTCCTCTTTACCAGTATCGCTATAAGATTATCCTCAAATTATTGTTTGCAATGATGTTTGGGTGGACATCCAAGCGATTTCAGTCGCTTTATGAAGTTGGTAAACTTGACAACTCCTTGACACTAGAAATTGAAGTAGAGTCTTCCTTTCACTTTGTGATGTTAACGATGGACACTTCGGAACCTGTGAGTATATCCCATCAGTTCAGAACGGCCATTAAGAATTTTGAGAAAGATCCTGATGTGACCCAAGAGCATTTGGATACGATTAAAAGTGAAATGTTTGGAGATTTTTTACACGGTTTGAATTCCTTGGATTATATTGCTACTCAATTTAATCCAATTGAGACAGGTGAAAATCTATTTGATCTTCCAAAAATTTTACAGAGTATTTCTTTACAAGATGTTGTAAAGGTTGGGCGAGATTTTGTCAACGCTTGTGATATGACGGATTTTATCATTTTCCCTAAATAACGGGAAAAGAGTGGAATGATGCTTTTGTCGAATTAAATCGACGTCAATTTTGTCAATTAGATGTAAACTATCATGTAAACTAATAAGGAGACTAGAATGAAAAAAGAAAATATCCCAAATGCCTTAACACTGATTCGAATTGTGTTTATTCCTATTTTTATTTTGATGCTAATATTTGGTAAAGGTTATGGTTGGCATGTGGCAGCAGCAATCGTATTTGCAGTTGCAAGTATCACTGATTATTTAGACGGTTATCTGGCTCGTAAATGGAAAGTTGTTAGTAACTTTGGAAAATTTGCAGATCCTATGGCTGATAAGCTTCTTGTCATGTCTGCTTTTATCATGATGATTGAATTAAAGATGGTTCCGGCTTGGATAACTGCAATTATTATTTGCCGTGAATTAGCCGTTACTGGTCTCCGCTTGTTATTGGTTGAAACAGGAGGAGTTGTTTTACCTGCAGCTATGCCTGGTAAAATTAAAACCTTCTCACAGATGTTTGCCATTATTTTCCTTCTCTTCCATTGGGACTTATTGGGTCAAATTACGCTTTATGTCGCGCTAATCTTTACAGTCTACTCTGGATATGAATACTTTAAAGGTAGTGCCTACCTCTTTAAAGATACCTTTAGATAAATGAATAATATTATAGAAGTTCGAAATCTTACATTTAAATACCAAAAAACAGATGAGAACCATCAGTTAAATGATATTTCGTTTCACGTGAAACATGGTGAATGGTTATCCATTATTGGACATAACGGAAGTGGGAAATCAACAGTAGTCCGTTTGATTGATGGCTTGTTGGAACCCGAATCTGGTCAAATCTATATTTCTGGAGATTTGTTAACTCCTGAAAATGTTTGGGATAAACGTAGTGAAATTGGCATGGTTTTTCAGAATCCGGATAACCAGTTTGTTGGAGCTACAGTAGAAGATGATGTGGCGTTTGGATTGGAGAACCAAGGAATTCCAAGAGATGAAATGGTGCAACGAGTAGACGAAGCTTTGAAGATGGTCCGCATGGATGAGTTCAAAGATCGCGAACCCGCTAGGTTGTCCGGTGGACAAAAGCAACGGGTGGCCATTGCCGGAATTATTGCTTTACGACCTAAAATCATCATTTTAGATGAAGCGACCAGCATGTTGGATCCTGAAGGGCGTCTAGAACTAATTCGTACGGTTCGAGAAGTTAAAGAACGATATGGGTTAACGGTTATTTCTATTACCCATGATTTAGAGGAAGTTTCCCTAAGTGATCGGGTTATTCTCTTTGAAAAAGGGAAGGCGACCTTGGATCTGACTCCAAGAGAACTCTTTTCTCGAGATGATCTAGATGAAATTGGATTAGAAGAACCATTCGCCAATCGATTGCGTAGCATGTTACATCAAAAAGGTTTTCCAGTTGGAGAAACCTATCAGACTGAAGGAGAGCTAGAAAAACTATTATGGGAATTGCTTTAAAACAGCTTAGTTATACCTATCAAGAAGGTACTCCTTTTGAAGGAGCGGCTCTTTTTGATGTGAATATAGAAATCCCAAGCGGTTCTTATACAGCTCTAATTGGGCATACTGGAAGTGGAAAATCGACCATCCTCCAATTATTAAATGGTTTGCTTTTGCCCAGTCAAGGGGAAGTGCAAATGAATGATATGCGCATTAGTTCTGAGTCTTCTCAAAAAGAGCTAAAGGATCTTCGGAAAAAAGTGGGTCTTGTATTTCAATTTCCAGAAAGTCAACTCTTTGCTGAGACTGTAGTAAAAGATGTCGCATTTGGGCCTCAAAATTTTGGAGTAGACCAAGAGTCAGCTGAGAGCATTGCCAAGGAGAAATTACGCTTAGTCGGTCTTTCTGAAGAGTTGTTTGAACGGAGTCCCTTTGAATTGTCTGGAGGACAAATGAGACGGGTCGCTATTGCAGGCATTTTAGCGATGGAACCTGAAATTTTGGTTCTGGATGAGCCAACAGCTGGTTTGGATCCGTCAGGCAGAAGGGAATTAATGAAGCTATTTTGGTCACTTCATCAAGCTGGAATGACCATCGTTCTTGTAAGTCATTCTATGGAAGATGTGGCAGAATACGCAAATCTTGTTTATGTTTTGGAAAAAGGACGAATTGTTAGGTCTGGGCATCCAACGGAGGTATTTCAGGATGTAGAAGGATTAGAAAACATACAATTAGGCGTACCTAAAGTGACGAAATTTGCTTGGCGCTTGCGCCAAAAAGGACTGTCTTTGCCAACTTTACCAATCACTTTACAGGAGTTTAAGGAGTTAATTGGACATGAATAGTATGATTTTAGGACGATATGTACCGGGTAATTCCATTCTCCATCGTATGGATCCAAGAGCAAAGTTACTGGGACTTTTCTTATTAATTGTTATTTTGTTTTGGGCCAATAATGTGATGACGAATGCCCTGTTATTTTTATTGGCCTTTGCGTTGATTTTGAGTGCCAAGATACCCTTCCGTTTTTTTATTAATGGCCTGAAATCGATGGTCTTTATCATTGCTTTCACTACACTCTTTCAGTTGTTTGCGACGACTGGCGGTAAGACCTTATTTCAATTTTATTTTTTGACTGTAACGGATAAAGGTCTTGCGCAAGCTGGTGTGATCTTTTGTCGTTTTATTCTCATTGTTGTATTTTCAACGATTTTAACACTGACAACCACACCCTTAAGCTTAGCAGATGCAGTAGAAAAGTTGTTAACTCCATTTAAAATCATCAAAGTTCCTGCCCATGAAATTGGACTCATGTTGTCTATGAGCCTTCGTTTTGTCCCAACCTTGATGGATGATACGATTCGCATTATGAATGCTCAGAGAGCCCGAGGGGTTGATTTTGGAGAAGGGAATCTCCTTCAGAAGATTCGCTCTTTTATACCGATTTTAATTCCCTTGTTTGCATCAAGTTTTAAACGTGCAGATGCTCTTGCAATTGCCATGGAGGCAAGAGGTTATAAAAGTGGAGAGGGAAGAAGCCGATATCGGCAGTTAAAATGGCAAGCCTTAGATAGTGTGGCTATTCTATCTATAGTAGCAGTTGGTGCTATCATTTTTTGTTTGAAATATTAGAATACCACCACTACATATAGGGGATTTTTTCTAAAAAAATGGAGAAAAACGCTATTTATAGCGTTTTTAGCATGAAAAATACATGATTTTGTAACCTTTGTAACATAAAATATAACTAACTGTAACATTTAATGTGTAAGATAGTATTATGTTCGAAAGGAGAATGTATTGATGAACACAAAAAAAGTCCAATGGACATTAACTTCTATTATCTCAGCTCTTTCACTTTTTGTTACTGGTGTGGTAGTGAATGCTGAAACATACGAAGTGAAAAATGGTGATACTTTATCAGAAATTGCGATTAAGAATAACACTACTATCGAAAAGCTTGTTGAATTGAATCAAATCAGCAATCAAGATTTGATCCACGCTGGTCAAATTATTGAGTTGGGTGAACGTTCAAACTCATTGATCAACAAAGTGAATACTGTTACAGCCAGTCAGGAACCAGGAGTCGAAGCTTCGACAAATCGAGTGGCGACTGAAGCAACAACAACTCCTGCTAATGCTACTTATAATGCAGCACCAGTTGTTACAAATTCTGGAAATGGGATTGTACTTGCTAATGGGAATACTGCTGGAGAAACTGGATCATATGCAGCGGCTCGAATGGCTGAAATGACAGGTGTTCCTGCATCAACTTGGGAAGCCATTATTGCTCGCGAATCAAACGGTCAAGTGAACGCAGCAAATCCATCTGGAGCTAGTGGTCTTTTCCAAACAATGCCAGGTTGGGGTTCAACTGCTACAGTTGATGATCAAATCCAATCAGCTTATAATGCTTATTCAAACCAGGGACTTTCAGCTTGGGGATACTAAAAAAGAGGGGAACCCCTCTTTTTATTTTGTTTCTTACCTTGACAAGCATGGGAAAGACTTGTAAAGAAAAATAACTGTGTTCGTCAACTTTGCTGAAGCATGGCTACTCTTATCCATGCGTGATTTCATACGTAAAAAAGGTTTACAAATTTGTAACCTTTTTTATTAACTTAAATGACTGAGTAAATCTAGGGGAGAGTCTATGATGATGTCAGGAGTCTCCTCTTTTAATTGATCTAGAGGTGCAAACCCCCAACTGACTGCAATTGTGTGAATGCCAACGGATTTTCCTCCAATGATATCAAATTTAGTATCCCCAACGATGCAAGCTTCCTCTTTTGGGATTTGATGGTCCAATAGTACACGATGAATGATATCAGCTTTGTGCATAGATCCTGGGATAGAACCATAAATCCCCTCAAAGTAATCACTAATTCCTAATGAATGGGCTATTTCGAGACTCACTTCCTGATTCTTAGAGGTGGTAATGAATAAGTGATAACCCAATCCCTTCAATTGATGAAGGAGTTCTTTGATAGTTGGGTAGAGATAGGTTTGTTGTTGGCCAGTTTCTTTGTAATAAGTACGATAGATTTCTACAGCTTTTGTGACAAGTTCTTTTGGAACATGATTTGTAAATGTAACCTCGAGTGGAGGGCCCATAAAGGTTCGAATCGTTTTTTTATCAGGTGCAGGAACACCCAGTTCGTTAAAAGTATGTAAAAAAGTTGTCTCAATACCTTCGGAACTATCGACTAAGGTTCCATCTAAGTCGAAAAATATGTACTTCATAGCTTATTCTCCAAATATTTCTTGCTGTAGCCGTTTCCCAGTTGGAGTCGCTGCCAGACCACCTTCGGCCGTTTCTCTAAAGGCAGTTGGTAGGCTTGATCCTACCTGATACATGGCGTCAATGACTTCATCAACAGGGATTTTGGATTCAATTCCTGCCAAGGCCATATCTGCAGCGATATATGCATAACTCGCTCCCATTGCATTTCGCTTAACGCAAGGAACCTCCACCAGTCCTGCAACGGGATCACAAATTAAGCCTAGCATATTTTTAATGACGAAACAGATGGCTTGGCTAGCTTGATAAGGGCTTCCCCCAGCAGCTAACGTCAAGGCAGCCGCACTCATGGCTGCCGCGGAACCCACTTCGGCTTGACAGCCTCCCTCAGCTCCTGAAATCGATGCATTGTTGGCAATAACCAGTCCAAAAGCTCCTGCTGCTAATAAGAATTCCAATTGTTTGTGTTCATCTAAATGGAGTTTCTCGATGGCTGAAGTAAGAACAGCAGGTAAGCAACCAGCTGATCCAGCAGTGGGAGTAGCACAGACCAAGCCCATTTTTGCATTGTGTTCGTTGACAGCAATAGCATTTTTGGCAGCGGTTAGGACAGTATAGTCAGAGAGGGCTTTTCCAGATCGAATATAGCGATCTAGTTTTGCAGCATCTCCTCCAGTCAAGCCACTTCGAGAAAGTTGGTCATTGAGTCCAAGATGAACGGATTCTTTCATGACTTCGAGGTTTCGAGTCATAAGAGTCAGAACTTCTTCGCGCTCGCGACCAGTTAGTTCAAACTCAGTTGCAATCATTAATTCTGCGACATTTCCTTCATAGTGGAGGGTCGCTTGCTCAACTAGTTCGGTAATTGAATAAAACATGGGGTCTCCTTATTGAAAGAAATTCACATTGTGTAAATGGGGAATTTGACGGATTAACTCAATCGCTTCGTCACAATTTCGAGAATCTACTTCAATGATCATAATAGCCTTTTCTCCGGCTTTTTCGCGGGTAACGTTCATTTGGGCGATATTGATATCATAGCGGGAAAGCGCCTCTGTGACATGGGCGATCATCCCAGGAACATCTTGGTGAACGATAATAATTGTTGGGGTATTCATGTTTAGAGAAATTGCAAAGCCATTTAACTCGGTAACTTGTATGTTTCCCCCACCAATGGAAATTCCTGTGACGGAGATGGTTTTGTGATCATTTTTCACCGTGATGGTCGTCGTATTTGGATGAGGAGCATTGCTCTCCTTTTGAATGGACCAGACGATTCGAATTCCTCTTTCATGTGCAATTTCAAGACTATTGGGGATTCTTGGATCATCTGTATCCATGCCTAAAATTCCAGCTACAAGGGCCAAGTCTGTCCCGTGACCACGATAGGTTTTGGCAAAGGAATTAAACAACTGAAATTCAACTTCTGTTGGATCCTCTCCAAAAATTGAAGAGACAATTTTCCCAATACGAACAGCTCCAGCAGTGTGACTACTAGAAGGTCCAATCATAACCGGTCCAATAATATCAAATACGGATTGGAATTTAAGCGAATTCATCAGTCAGCTCCTTAGGGTTTCTTTTCTTTCATTATAACAAATCTAGGGCATGTTTTCTTCTATTTAAGAGGGAAATTTTGTTTTAAACTTAAAAGATACTTAAAACTAGTTTATTTGAGGTATTTTTATTCTTACTAACATATTGTTGAAACATTTGACGTGATTTCATAAAGTTTCTGAAACATTTCTTCTGTAAGATAAAGAACATACAGAAAAGGAGTGTAAAACCATGAATAAAAAAATGTTTGTAAAACGTGTTATCGGACTGAGCTTATTATCAGGAATGTTTATTCCCGTCCTCGCCAGTGCAGAATCTTATACTGTAAAGTCAGGTGATACCTTATCAGCTATTGCTAAAGAGAAGAATACAACGGTTGATGCGATTGCTAAGAAAAATAAGATTAGCAATGTAAATCTCATTACAGTTGGTCAGGTTTTAGAGATTGAAGATGAGAAGGCAACAACTAATACTACAGAGCAAGCTGCCACTAGTAAAGCTAACACTACACAAGTAACAACTACGGTATCTGCTTCAGATGGCTTGAGTGCCGAAGATGCAGCGGCTAAAGAATGGATTGCCCAGAAAGAATCAAGTGGCAGTTACACAGCGCAAAATGGCCAATATTATGGTCGTTACCAGTTATCCCTTTCTTATTTAAACGGTGATTTATCCGAAGCAAATCAGGAAAAAGTAGCCAATCAATATGTTGTCAACCGCTATGGTTCGTGGTCGGCAGCTAAAAACTTCTGGCTGGCCAATGGTTGGTATTAAAGTAGATGAAAGAGTTCGGCAATTGGACTCTTTTTGATTTACAGACTTGTAAACGTCTAGATACAATAGTCAATAAGTAGAATAGCAAGATGCTTGTTTTCTACTATAAAGCGTGTTACAATTGATAATGCTCAAAACGACCTTCAATCGTTGAAGCAAACCACGACCTTCAATCGTGAGAAACGAAAAGATGGGAGAAACCTATGAGTGATAACTCGAAAACACGTGTTGTTGTTGGTATGAGTGGCGGTGTCGATTCATCTGTAACGGCTTTGTTGTTAAAACAACAGGGTTACGATGTTATTGGCATCTTCATGAAAAACTGGGATGACACAGACGAAAATGGCGTCTGTACAGCTACAGAAGATTACAAAGATGTAGCAGCAGTTGCAGACCAAATTGGCATCCCTTACTATTCTGTCAACTTTGAGAAAGAATACTGGGATCGCGTCTTTGAATACTTCCTTGCTGAATACCGTGCAGGCCGGACACCAAATCCGGATGTCATGTGTAATAAGGAAATCAAATTTAAGGCCTTCTTAGATTATGCCATGACACTTGGTGCCGATTATGTAGCAACAGGGCACTATGCGCGCGTGGCGCGTGATGAGGATGGTATTGTCCATATGCTACGTGGCGTTGACAATGGAAAGGATCAAACGTATTTCTTAAGCCAGCTGTCACAAGAGCAACTTCAAAAAACCATGTTCCCATTGGGACATTTGGAAAAACCTGAGGTTCGCCGTTTAGCAGAAGAGGCTGGATTGGCTACAGCTAAAAAGAAAGATTCCACCGGGATCTGCTTTATCGGCGAAAAGAATTTCAAAGAGTTTCTCAGTAACTACCTCCCTGCCCAGCCAGGCCGAATGATGACTGTAGATGGACGGGATATGGGCGAACATGCCGGTTTGATGTATTACACAATCGGTCAACGTGGTGGTCTTGGAATTGGTGGTCAACAAGGTGGGGACAACGCCCCATGGTTTGTCGTTGGTAAAGATCTGAGTCAAAATATTCTGTATGTCGGTCAAGGTTTCTATCATGAAGCACTGATGTCAACAAGTTTACAAGCTAGTCAAGTTCACTTTACGCGAGATATGCCAGAAGAGTTTACACTAGAATGTACAGCCAAGTTCCGTTATCGTCAACCAGATTCCAAAGTGACGGTTCATGTCAAGGGTGACAAGGCTGAGGTCGTTTTTTCAGAACCTCAACGGGCCATTACACCAGGTCAGGCTGTTGTCTTTTACGATGGTGAAGAGTGTCTCGGTGGCGGCTTGATTGACAATGCTTATCGAGATGGAGAAGTTTGTCAGTATATTTAGGATTTTCTGGGAGGAACGAGGATGTTTCAGTTCTTTAAGAAAAGAACAGATAAAAAAGAGAGCGAAATGACTCCCTCTGACTATAAGAATCGGTACTTGAGGGAGAAAACGACAGAGTCTATTGAAGCCTTGTTCAAGGAATTGAAGCGATCTAAAGTTTGGGTTCCCTTAGATGCTTCTTTAATGGATGGGAGTGACGAACAAGAAGGTGTCCGTCTAACACCAGATATTCTACGAAAGGGAGACGACTACTTTTATCCTTGTTTCTTGACGGAACAGGATATTCCTAAAAATTATTACGATCGTTTTTCTTGGTTGCAAATACCTTTTACGGACTGTTTATTTACTGCAGAAAGTATAAGAAAGTTTCCAGTGAGAGGGATTGTTCTAGATGCATTCTCTGATCCAGTTGATATTGACAAAGGAGCTTTTGAAGCAATTCGCCAATCTTAGGAAATTTAAATTGACAAATGTTCTCAATTTGCTACAATAATAAAAGCAATAGAAATGATGGTCAAAGCTCATGGATGTTGCAGGCTTTTTTGTCCTGCACTTCTCAGAGTTTTGACTATTTTTGTGTCGTTTCGAAAGGAAGTAAAATGCAAAAACGGGATTTTCGGACCAAGTTGAATCAGACGGTTTTTGGTGTGAGAGCCACTGCTTTGATTGTAAAAGATAATCGTTTGTTAGTCGTAGAAGATGAGGATGGTTTTTATACGATTGGAGGTGCCATTCAAGTGGATGAAGCTACTGAAGATGCTGTGGTTCGAGAAGTAAAAGAAGAACTTGGCGTTGCATCTAGAGCAGGTCAGCTAGCTTTCATTGTTGAAAATCGCTTTGAACAAGATGGGATTCACTACCATAACATTGAATTTCATTATTTGGTGGACTTGCTGGAAGAAGCACCTTTGGTTATGCAGGAAGATACAAAGTCCTTACCTTGCCAGTGGCTTGCTTTAGAGGGCTTATCTACTGTTGACCTGAAACCGGCATTTTTAAAAACGTCCTTACCAGATTGGAACGGACAATTACAACATATTCAGCTGGAGGAATAAAAAAGATGACTTATAATTTTATAGAAGAATACGATATTATTGTAATCGGAGCGGGACATGCGGGGGTAGAAGCTTCGCTTGCTGCGAGCCGGATGGGTTGTAAAGTTTTACTTGCAACCATCAATATAGAAATGTTGGCGTTTTTGCCATGTAATCCTTCAATTGGTGGTTCGGCAAAAGGGATTGTGGTCCGTGAGGTAGATGCCCTCGGCGGCGAGATGGCCAAGAATATTGACAAGTCCTACATTCAAATGAAGATGTTGAATACAGGAAAGGGTCCAGCAGTCCGTGCACTTCGTGCCCAAGCGGATAAGGAACTTTATTCTAAGGAAATGCGCAGGACGGTTGAGAACCAAGAAAACTTGACTCTTCGCCAAACCATGATTGATGAAATTTTGGTAGAAGATGGGAAGGTTATTGGTGTTCGAACTGCGACTCACCAAGAATATGGGGCCAAGGCTGTTATTGTCACGACTGGAACAGCTTTACGTGGAGAAATCATCATTGGGGATCTCAAGTATTCATCTGGCCCTAACCATAGCCTTGCTTCTATTAATTTGGCTGACAATCTCAAAAATCTAGGACTAGAAATTGGTCGTTTCAAAACGGGTACGCCACCACGTGTAAAGGCATCGTCAATCAATTATGAAGAAACGGAAATTCAACCTGGTGATGAGAATCCAAATCACTTTTCTTACAATTCGCGTGACGAGGATTATTTAAAGGATCAAATCCCTTGTTGGCTAACCTATACCAATAGTCAAAGTCACGAGATCATCAACAGCAATTTACACCGGGCCCCTATGTTTACAGGTGTTGTAAAGGGTGTTGGCCCTCGTTATTGTCCATCTATTGAAGATAAAATTGTTCGCTTTGCTGACAAGGAACGTCATCAGCTTTTCCTTGAACCAGAAGGACGCAATACAGAAGAAGTCTATGTCCAAGGCTTGTCAACCAGTTTACCAGAGGATGTGCAACGAGATCTTGTCCATTCTATTAAGGGATTGGAAAATGCTGAGATGATGCGAACGGGTTATGCGATTGAGTATGATATGGTTCTTCCACATCAATTGCGGGCAACTTTAGAAACCAAGAAAATTTCAGGTCTCTTTACAGCAGGCCAAACCAATGGAACATCTGGCTATGAGGAAGCTGCTGGCCAAGGAATTGTGGCAGGGATTAATGCTGCCCTAAAAATTCAAGGAAAACCAGAGCTCATCTTGAAACGTAGTGATGGTTATATTGGAGTCATGATTGATGACTTGGTAACCAAAGGGACAGTTGAGCCCTATCGTTTGTTAACAAGTCGTGCTGAATATCGTTTGATTCTTCGTCATGATAATGCAGATATGCGCTTGACAGAAATCGGTCGCGAGGTTGGTCTAGTTGACGACGAACGTTGGGCACGTTTTGAAACCAAGAAGTATCAGTTTGAAAATGAAATGAAGCGCCTTGACAGTATCAAGCTAAAACCTGTAAAGGAAACGAACGAGAAGGTGGCAGCGCTAGGCTTTAAACCATTGACAGATGCTGTCACAGCCAAAGAATTCTTGAGAAGACCAGAAGTATCTTATCAAGATGTTGTCAACTTTATCGGACCAGCGACTGAAGAACTAGATGATAAGATTATCGAGCTGATTGAAACTGAAATTAAGTACGAGGGTTATATCTCAAAAGCTTTAGATCAGGTTGAAAAAATGAAGCGAATGGAAGAAAAACGAATTCCTGCCAATATTGACTGGGATGATATTGACTCCATCGCAACAGAAGCTCGTCAAAAGTTCAAACTGATTAATCCAGAGACCATTGGTCAAGCTAGCCGGATCTCAGGTGTCAACCCAGCTGACATTTCTATCTTGATGGTGTATCTTGAAGGCAAGAGTCGGAGCATTTCTAAGAATCAAGAAAAATAATCCTAACTTATTATGATGTAAATATGTGGAAGAAGTAGCCAAATAGCTACTTCTTTTCTCGTTCTGCTGTATATTTACAATAGTGTAAACATCCTTTACACCATTTGACAAATGAGGGACCGGACCTTAATCCCTGTCAGCTTTTTCTTTGGTGGAAAGGCTTGACTGTCCTCGCTTTTTCTTATGTTTTATGGTATAATGGCCCAACAGAGGTTTATGATGAAAAAATTTCGTATGACGCCTATCCATTATTGTATGGTAGGTTTGTTAGCATTTATTATATTAGCCATCAGTTCCAGATTATTGGGTGGCACAATTGTAAATTTATTTGTGATTCTGTTGATTCTTTCCGGTGTCATCTATCTCTTTCTTCATCAATTAAAGCAAGTAGAATTGGATGAGCTAGAACAAATTCAATATGTCAATCATCAGGCTGAAAATGGGTTGGCATCGCTACTGGATAAAATGCCAGTTGGTGTAATCAAGGTAAACGGTGAAACCAATGAAGTTGAGTGGTTCAATCCTTATGCGGAGTTGATTTTCTCCACTGAGGATGGGCAATTCGATGTGGAATACCTGCAACAAGTGTTGGCGATCCCTTTTGAAGGGAAAGGCCATTATGCAACCATTGGAGATAAGAAATATTCTGTTTATCTAGATTCCCAGGCCAGTGTCGTTTATTTTTTTGATGCGTCTAGTGAGTACGAGGCCAACGTTGGTCTTGTAACGACTAGGCCGGTCATCGGGATTATGTCCGTAGACAACTATGATGATTTAGAAGATGTTGTATCTGATTCGGATATCAGTAGCATCAATGGATTTATTGCAAACTTTGTTGAAGAATTCTCGGAAAAATACCATATATTTTACCGAAGAGTTGTGATGGATCGTTTTTATCTCTTTACCGACTATACGGTCCTTGAACAATTAATAGAATCTAAATTTTCTATTATTGACCAATTCCGTGAGGAAGCGAAAAATCGTGAATTACCCATTACGTTAAGTATGGGATTCTCTTACGGAGATGGCAAACATGATGAAATCGGTAGAGTTGCTTTGTCAAATCTAAACTTAGCTGAGGTTCGAGGTGGTGACCAAGCAGTTGTGAAAGAAAGAGAAGAAGGCAAGGATCCTATTTTCTTTGGAGGAGGGACAGCTTCTGCTATCAAGCGCACCCGCACACGAACTCGTGCAATGATGACAGCCATTTCTGAAAAAATCAAATCAGTTGATCAGGTATTTGTTGTTGGCCATAAAAAATTAGATATGGATGCTTTGGGAGCATCGATTGGGATGCAATTATTTGCAAACAATATCAACGAACGCTCTTATGCAGTTTATGATGATACGTCTATGGCTCAGGATATCGAACGAGCAGTTGAAAAAATTCAATCAGATGGAGCGACTAAACTAGTAACAGTTTCAGATGCTTTACGGATGGTAAGCGATCAATCCCTTTTGATTATGGTAGACCATTCGAAGACAGCTCTCACGCTTTCAAATGATTTGTATGAGAAATTTTCCCAAGTCATTGTCATTGATCACCATAGACGGGACGAAGACTTTCCTGAAAATGCCATGATCACTTATATTGAAAGTGGCGCAAGTAGTGCGAGTGAGTTGGTTACTGAATTGCTTCAGTTCCAGAATTCTAAGAAGAACCGCTTGAATAAGATTCAAGCCAGTGTTCTGATGGCCGGTATTATGTTGGATACCAAGAATTTCTCAGTTCGCGTAACCAGTCGTACATTTGATGTAGCTAGTTATTTACGAAGCCGAGGCAGTGATAGTGTTCTCATCCAGGAAATTTCAGCTACTAACTTTGATGAGTACCGCGAAGTAAATGAATTGATCCTAAATGGTCAAATGGTCTTCCCACATATTATTGTGGCAACAGGAGCAGCAGATGTTCCTTATGGAACAGTCACCATTAGTAAAGCAGCGGATAGTATGTTGGCCATGTCCAAAATTGAAGCGACCTTTGTTATTGCATTGAATGAACAAGGAAGCATTTCCATTTCAGCTCGAAGCAGAAGCAAAGTCAACGTGCAAAAAATTATGGAGCAAATGGGAGGCGGAGGCCACTTTAATTCGGCGGCTTCTCAGTTGGAAGATGTAACCATCGATCAGGTTCGTGCCCAGTTGATTGACTGTATTCAAGAAGAGGTCCAAAAGGATAAGGAGGAAGAAGAATGAAAGTTATCTTTTTAGCAGATGTAAAAGGAAAAGGAAAAAAAGGGGAAATTAAAGAAGTCCCAACAGGTTATGCGCAAAACTTTTTGATTAAAAAGAATTTAGCTAAGGAAGCCAATGCCCAAGCGATTGGGGAGCTTCGTGGTAAGCAAAAATCTGAAGAAAAAGCCCATGCGGAACTAGTCGCAGAAGCGAAAGACATTCAAGCAAAATTAGAAGAAGAAACGACCGTTGTCCAATTTACAGAAAAAATTGGTCCTGATGGACGTACATTTGGTTCGATTACCAATAAAAAAATTGCAGAAGAACTACAAAAACAATTTGGAATTAAAATCGATAAGCGTCACATTCAAGTGGCTTCACCAATTCGCTCTGTTGGGTTGATTGATGTGCCTGTTAAAATTTATCAAGATATTACAGGTGTTATCCAAATTCGAGTAAATGAAGGTTAAGTACATCGTTAGAAAGGAATGACTATGGCTGAGATAGAAGAATTAAGAACCCAGCCTCAAGATATCCAAGCAGAGCAATCTGTCTTAGGAGCCATCTTTATTGATGAGGGAAAACTGGTTTTTGTTCGTGAGTTTATTGAGCCAGCAGATTTCTTTAAATATGCCCATCGGTTAATTTTTAAGGCGATGATTGACCTTGCAGACAGGGGAGATGCTATTGATGCGACTACAGTTCGCAATATTTTAGATAGTCAAGGGGATTTGCAAAATATCGGTGGTCTCTCTTATCTAGCCGAAATCATCAACTCTGTTCCAACCTCAGCCAATGCGGAATATTACGCAAAGATTGTTTCTGAAAAAGCGGTTCTAAGACGCCTGATTGCTCGTTTAACGGAGAGCATCAATCAAGCATATGATGGAGCTAGTCCGTCGGATGAAATTATTGCAGGTGCAGAAAAAGCTCTGATTGATGTTAGTGAAAATGCCAACCGGAGTGGTTTCAAGAATATCAAGGATATCTTAAATATCAACTTTGGAAGTCTTGAAACTCGGTCTTTGCAGACAACAGATATTACTGGGATTGCAACGGGATATCGAGATCTTGATCATATGACAACAGGTCTTCATGAAGAGGAGTTGATTATTCTTGCAGCTCGTCCAGCGGTTGGTAAAACTGCCTTTGCTCTAAACATTGCCCAAAATATTGGAACTAAGTTGGATAAAACAGTTGCTATTTTCTCGCTGGAAATGGGTGCTGAAAGTTTGGTAGACCGGATGTTGGCAGCAGAAGGCTTGATTGAATCCCATTCTATTCGTACGGGTCAGCTGACAGACGATGAGTGGCGAAAATATGCCATTGCACAAGGAAATCTAGCCAATGCAAGCATTTATATAGATGATACTCCCGGTATTCGGATTACAGAAATTCGCTCTCGTTCTAGAAAATTAGCACAAGAGACAGGTAATCTCGGTCTAATCCTCATCGACTACTTGCAGTTGATTACCGGTACTGGACGCGAAAACCGTCAACAGGAAGTATCAGAAATTTCTCGTCAATTAAAAATTTTGGCGAAAGAATTAAAGGTTCCTGTGATTGCCCTCAGTCAGCTATCTCGGGGAGTCGAACAACGACAAGATAAACGTCCAGTTCTATCAGATATCCGTGAATCAGGATCCATCGAGCAGGATGCAGATATTGTTGCCTTTCTATATCGGGATGACTATTATGAACGTGCAGGCGAGGAAGAAGAAGGATTGCCAAATAATAAGGTTGAAGTCATCATTGAAAAAAACCGTTCGGGAGCGCGTGGGACAGTGGAGTTAATCTTCCAAAAGGAATATAATAAATTCTCCAGCATATCAAAGAGAGTAGAGGAATAATGGATGAGTGATGCATTTACTGATGTAGCAAAAATGAAAAAAATCAAAGAAGAAATCAAGGCTCATGAAGGCCAAATTGTGGAAATGACCTTGGAAAATGGTCGTAAACGTCAAAAAAATAAGTTTGGTCGATTAATTGAAGTCTATCCTTCTTTGTTTATTATCGAATATACAAATGAAAATAGTTTACCTGGTGAGCCAGCAACAACCTATGTCGAATCGTATACATACTCAGATATTTTAACTGAGAAAAATCTGATTCATTACTTAGACTAATCTGGCTAGGGTGAGCTAGAACTTCCAACCGTCTCTTTTTGGAGATGGTTTTTTGATATTCTAAACATATCATAAAGTTTTGTTGTGTAAATTTATTGACAAAGATGTCAACTTCACGATCAAATCTGTCAATATTAGACAGGGTATCTTTTGAAAAGTCGTCTCATCTATGTTCTTAATCTTTCCACAATATAGAGAGATTTGGGAGACTGTTAAAACAATCATACTTAACTAGCTGTAAATAAGTTGTAAAGATTCATGTAAACAAAATAAATATTATAAGACAGGAAAGGAAATACATGAAAATCGAAGTCAGAAATTAGAAAATTAGAAAGTCGCTAACCAAAAGCCCTCATTTTACTTTTCAGTTATAGAAAGAAATACAAAAAAACGAGAAAGCAACTTTACAAGGACTGGTATTGGTGGTATAATAGAATTTGTGCGAAATGACAGCAGGACAAAATGAAGCTCGTCAACAGGAAGCCAGCTAGAAAAGTAACCTTTGCTGTTTGGGCGAAGGCTTTCTGAACGAATCAGGT
>OLPK01000376.1_pt1 | contig 49868 bp, 35 predicted proteins | sample 1672261 | NCBI WGS metagenome assembly OLPK01 (sample SAMEA3136665, study PRJEB25190) | human gut metagenome
TGCAAGCCCCCGCTTCAAGATCTCTTTAGAGATCTAAGCGGTGGGTAATTGACTTATTTATATTAATATGGTAAATATATTTTACTATAAGAAAAATGCACTGAATTTTTATAAGAAAAAAGAATTGGATTAAGTTATTCTGTGGAGCAAAGAAAAGAATCGGATTCTTTTCATATTATAAAACATATAAAAATTGGCAAGTCTCCACCATAAGAGAGAACCAAAAAAAGTAGAGGAGCGTGAATAGCTCCTTCTTTTTTACAGAAATCATAGGAGAAGACCACCGCTTTGCTGCAATATTGTTAGTACTATCGACTACTTGGTGAACTACCCCTTCCTATAGAGGAAGGGGCTTCTTGCGTCATCCACCGCGGTTATTATCACACCTGTTTGGCAGTTTTCCCACAATGTCAGCAAGCGTATCCGTTTGGCGAGTCCCTCACCTACTGTATATATTTTTTACTTAGGCTGATAACAGCCGAAGTCCTTCTTTCTTAATGTTGATAGCTGCGTTATAGTCCCGGTCTATCTTACAGCCACAGCTACACCGCATGGTGCGGATAGACAGATCTTTCATCTCTGGATGCAGCGCACCACAGCAGCTGCAAGTCTGGCTGGACGGAAACCATTTGCTTACTTTAACAAGGCTGCCGCCTTTCTCCTCAAGTTTATAATCCAGCATCTTTAAAAACATCCCATACCCGTTATCCAATGTCGCTTTTCCATTACCGAAGCCTTTGTTAGACATCGCTTTCATATTGAGATCTTCTACACAGACATGAGCATACTGTTTGGCTATCGCAGTAGATCCTTTCTGTAAAAAATCCTTCCTCTGGTTTGCCACATGCCGATGGAGCCTGGCAATGCGTTTCTGCTGTTTCTTGTAGTTGTTACTTCCCACGGTCTTATGCTTAAGCTTACGTTGGGCTTTTGCCAGACGTTTTGCAGAATCACGATAGTAATGTGGCATACCACAGGTCTCACCATTACTATCGGTGTAAAGACCATCAGACTTATAATCCAGACCGATCGTTGTATCTTCTGTCGCTGCAAGAGCAGAGACAGTATCTGCTATGTACTCAAAAAGAATCGATACCTGATAGGTACCATCTCTGTTTTGTGTGATGGTCGCTGACTTGATCTTCCAATCTTCTTCTGGTTTCCTGTGGATCTTCGCTTTGACCCCGCCAAGTTTTGGTAACTTTACATAGTCATCGCCCACGGCAATATTCCCATTTGTGAAATTGGTGGTATACGACTTCTTCGCTTTATGCTTACTCTTGTATCTTGGAAACCGGCTAAGATGTTTAAAGAACCGGTCATAACCATCTTCGAGATGATAGACCGCGTGTGTGAGAGCAAACTTATCCACTTCTTTAAGGAAGGGATATTCTTTTTTCAGATGCTGGTTACAGTATGTATTTGCCTGAAACTTAGAAAGATGTTTCTCCCCATTCTTATACCGCTCTTGCTGGATAGTGAGCATCTGATTATGCACAAAGCGGCAACAGCCAAAGGTCTTCCGGCATTGTTCCTCTTGAATCTTATTCGGATATATCGCATATATGATTGCTCTATTCGCCATTCGATTCTCCCCTCTTTTGACTGTCTAAAATCTGTACTTTCATTATACTAAACTCTTTAGAATATGGCAACAGACGGTGCTAACCCCTACCTACTTTGTTGAGGAAGGGGAATGCACACCTGGTTTATTGTTCAATTTGTCCTTTGCTGCATCTAATACTTCTCTGACTATATCGAGATCGGTTTCTTCTTTTATCATTTTTAAAATAATATTTTTACGCTTTTCCTTGTCTGTATCATTAAGCATAAATTTAATAGAGTAGTCCTCATAAGACATAGTTGGTTTAAAAGTTCTGGCATAATTTTTAGTTGTTTTCTCAAAACCGGCAACTTCCACTAAATCTTTGTCCAATAAAGACTTAATCAGCAAATGTACTGAAGAGTTTTTCCATTCTTTGTTTGGTGATGCAGCTATGATACCGGACGCCGTAAGCGGCTTTTCACTTTTCCATAGTGCCTGCATGATTTCTCTTTCGCTGTTTGTTAATCTTTTTGGTGTTTTGCTCATTTGTATTCTCCTTTTTTATTCATATATTATATTACCATACATTGTTGCTTTTTATAATTAATTTTATAGGCGAGAGAAAGAAAAAGAATTTTTATAAGAAAAAAGAACCAGAAAGAATCTGATTCCTTTTTCTTATTTTATAATAATTCTTCCTCCGTGTCGAATAATCCTGTAACGGACTGATGAACTAACACTACCTTTTGGGACGTTAGCGTGTTTTTGTTCACCTGCATACCACCTGCATTTGCCGAACCTCCGATTGTTTTTAAGTTTGTTGTCGTTGTTGCATCACATCGGAACATTGTGATTATATTGTTGATGACTTGTGCTTTTTCTTTTAAATTCGTTATTGCAAGAAAAGTTTTTTGTCCATTTTTTAAAGTTGCTGCTTGACTGGCTGGTCGCTTTTTGTAAATACTGTTTTCTGCCTTAAAACACAGTTCATCGTACAGCTTATCTAGCTCAGTATGCGAAAAACGCGCAGCTTTAGAAACAGATTCATCTTTATCAATGTATTCTAAATATTTTTCTACATTCCGTATGGTTTCGTGATACTCAGGTTTTAACACTAACTGCACAGCATTTTTCAATGTGATGCTTTTCTCATTGGCACCTCTTAATCTTGCTGGATATCCATCTAGCTTTATTAGGGCATTCTTTTGGATAGGATATTTTTTTACGATAACATTTTGATATCCTTTTTTCTCTTCTAAATGATTTTTGATATATTCTGGCTGCCTTGCAGCAATATTAGCGATATATACGGGAATCTCAACGAGATGATTTTGCCGTCCCTTTTTCCCATCAAACTCAATGAAAGCAAAAGCAGAAGTTTTCGGACTGCTATAGCCGCCATACTTCATCGGGTCAAGCCCCTTCTTTAAACCTATGGCATTTGGATTTCCTTTTTTTATCAGCGTTGCATTAAAAAGTTCTCCTTGCTCACAATAGGTTCGCTCCGTATATAAAATGTCATTTCGAGCCATCGTCTTTTTTATCGCATCAATACTATGTCCACCATCTTTTACTCCCTGCCAGACAATGGTGCTCCCACGTTTTACAGTATAGTCAAATACTCGCCGGATACTGTAATTCGTATTTCTGTTCTTTTTGATCCAGTTTCTAGGATTTGCTGTGAATTTTGCATTATAGACATTTCCAACCACAATATTTAAAAATGCATCTTTGGCATGGTGATAGTCATTAATCCTTCTGGATTTCAGCATATTATTATCATGTCTGAAATCTGAAACCAACCTTGCTTTAACATAAACTATTTCTGTGTGTTCGTTTAAATGGTCCAATAGCTCTGCCACAGCTTTCGAGGACTGCCTTGTTTCCACTATCTGCCGCTCGATAAATCCCGACAGCTCTTCATCAGAGAAATCTTCTGTTCGCATTAAACGGTCATATTTTTTCTTTGAGATAAAACCATGCTGCAATAACATTTTCCAATATTTTTTCATTTTATTCTGGATACCTGTAGGTAACAGCTTATTGGATTTATTGTTATTTATATCTTTTCTTGCTAATACCAGATTATCCAGACTGTCGTCTTTGATCTTTGATTGCGGATAAATATGATCTTTATCCCATTTGGAGTTTTTCTGCATTAACTCTTCTAAGCTAATTTCCTCACCAGAATACATACATCTTCCTATCTGCGTATAATAAAGATAAAGTTTTCGGTTTGTAAAATCCTGTTCATCTCGGCTTTCAATCTCTTTTATCCAGTCTCGGTTCTCATCTTTGTAATCCATATACAATTTCAACAACCGTTCTTTTCTGGAAATCGTTCGTTTTTTCTCTTTTTCTCCTCCTCGCGCCATCTCAACAAAGATTTTTTCTGGCTCACATTTCATGACTTTTTTAATCTCTTCTGTGATCTGAACCGTCTGCCATATCGCACGTTTATTAGCAGGAGATACCACTAAGTCTTTTACTGTATTTTCGTAGGTAACCTTATCTATTTTTCCTACTTTATCTGCATTAATACAGTCAATCGCGTCTTTAAAAGTAAACTGCTTGCTTAAAAGCTGCATGAGATTGTAATTTGTTTTCCATAAAGCTTCTATGATTGTAAAACATTCTTTTGTTTCAGTATTTTCGCCCTGAATTCCATTTAAGAAGCGTGAAGAAAAATTACCCCATCCTCTGCATTTAAGCCGGCAGATTTTCTTAATCTGTTCGCTGCTGAACATGTTTGGGTATTCTCTCGCTATCATTTTTTCTATCATTTTGGAATCAGCATCGAAAATCGTTTTCCATTTGATGATATTTTCTACAATACTCTGGTATTTACCATCGTCTATCTGTTCTCTTAGAATATGATTCTTAAAATCGATATAGATAGATAACGATGACTTAAAATCAGTATCAAAACCACTGATGTCTTCTAAAGTTAATTCGGTATCCTTTTTCTTTAGATAAACAAGAAGAGCTTTACCTGTAACTTTGGCTTTTTTACAGAACAACTCTTTGTAAAGTTCCTGTTTTAATTCTACAGAAATCTTATGCCCTCTGATTTTCAGATTATTCAGCTCATTTAATACCATAAATTTCGAGTATAATAGCGAATTTTTGGGTAAGACATCTTCTCCGATAAGATAGGTGCATTTATTTGTCATTCTCCGGATAAATTCGTTATTTGACCGCTCCAAATCTACCATTTCTTCAAAGTTCCATGGATAAATTCTCCCCTCCTGCTTACGGACAATCCAAGTATTCGCTCCTTGTTCCTTATGGCGGGTACTAAGTGGACCGACATAATACGGGATTTTAAATTTGGCGATACGGATGATTTTTTCTGCGATTGTTCCGTACTCGTCTGATTCATTTAAAAATGGCAGATATGTTTTTGCATTATCTAAGATTGCCCTTAACTCTTGGATATGTATTTGATTTGGAATTACCCCATTTGCTTTTGTTCTGGCAAGCGGTAGTAATGTCTGGTTTTCGGCTTCTTTTTTCAAAATTTCTAATGTATTTTGGTCTGTTTTTTGCACAACAAGTTTGTCGAGGAGTGTGCTGAGTAATTTATAAAAGGTTTCTTCGTCACATTTTTTCATTGTATAACTATGCCCGTTATTATGAATAGCACCTATGTAATTGCCGTAATTGCTCTTTTCGTCTGTTTTATAAAAAAATCGCTGATAAACATCTGGTGTACAATATTTTTTCATGAGACTTTTCAGTATGGACAGATTTTCTTTGTGCTTTTTATAGGCATTTACTTTTGCAAATGACAGGTAATTCTCTCCTGCCATAATCTCAACTAAAACACTCCAGTCATACATTGTCTTTATCTTTTGGATCACATTTGCGTAATCTGGATAGTTTTCTTCCAGGCTAGGAAGGAGGCTGTCTTCATATTTAGAGTCTCCAAATGAAAAGCTGCTAGTCTCCATATCGTCAAAGTCTGTATCAAATAAACGGGTGATATTTCCTTTAGCTCCAACTAAAAACTTACATAAATTAGAAAGGATTCCCTTACATATTTTTGCATCAGATTTATCCTCACGAGGACCACATTCAAATATTTGGACAAGTTCTTTTACTTTAGCGGATTTTTGCTGCTTCCGGTCACTTAATATTTTTTCTAAAGCATCTATATCGCTTATCGTAAGCTGGTATTTGGAGAGCTCATTGAAAGCATCCAGCATTTCCCGGCAGACAAAGGATAGATTTTTTAGATCACTAAAACTTCCATTGATCAGGAAATGTCCTCTGTTTTTTAAGATATGGTGACAAGCTAGATATACTAGCCGTATATCATGTGATTCTGGATTTTTTATCAGTTCCTGCCGCAGATGATAGATTGTTGGATATTCTTTGTAATATTCTTTGTCTGTGTAACCTGGATCAGCAAACAGTGGAAATTTTGTCCCAGTCGATTTATCTTCCATGTACAGCCGACTTTCATTTAATCGGATGAAAAAAGTAGGGTCTACTTTTGCAATTTCTTTTGCAAACAATTCCTGTAGTAAGTCAATCCTCTGTTTTTGTCTGGACAGCCTGCGGCGGTTCGAGCGATTCAGTCTTCTTTCTTCTGCTGTCTGTGCGCCATCAAATAATCGGATACCCCACATTCTCTTTCCACCAAATTTGCAAAGGTTGTAATTTTCATCAGTTACTGCCCAACCTACAGAGTTAGTGCCAATATCCAACCCTAAATAGTATTTTTGCATTTATCTTCCTCCTGTATAAATTATGAAAAACATAGCTTTAAGCTCTTGACAAAGTATCAAATGATGTTTATAATTAAAAACACCATATAGATTACATGCCATGTTCAAAAAAAGAATTTTTGTAAACACTCGAAAGAGTTCCGCACGGTAGCGGATTTGAGAGGATGACAATTTTATATAGTAACCGAACTTTGAGAATCAGAAAGAATCTGATTCTTTTTTTATGTATTTTTTTATTTGAAATTTTCAAAATCACATACCTCTCAAACATTCTTCTCAAACCATAGATTTGCCGAGACAACGCTTTGGCACGGTTTACCACCATATAAAACTACACACATCTCAAACTCCTAGAGTACCAATCTCAACAGGCAGGCTTTGGGACCATATAAAACTACACATCTCTCAAACCGTCGCAGAGCTGGTAATCCTGCTGTCAGGTTTACAACCATATGCCTCTCAAATATGCCTCTTAATTTTCTGAGCAGTTTTGAGGCTTGTTTACCATACAAAATTACATACTTCTCAAACCTAAAAAAGAATTGGAAATGATGACTGTACGCTTGTTTACCATACAAAATTACATACTTCTCAAACCATGACAAGGAGGTGTTAATAATGGCACGAGCTTGTTTACCATACAAAATTACATACTTCTCAAACAATACAAGTAATGTTAAATATTATCGCCAAGCTTGTTTACCATACAAAATTACATACTTCTCAAACATTTATTGTTTCCAGATTAAAAGTGTCTTTTGCTTGTTTACCATACAAAATTACATACTTCTCAAACTAACCGTCATTGGCTACCCGTTTTACTTGAGCTTGTTTACCATACAAAATTACATACTTCTCAAACCTAATCGTGCTTTCCTGGCGGTGCGGTACAGGCTTGTTTACCATACAAAATTACATACTTCTCAAACCGGTATCCGCTCTCCTGGACAGGATCAGCGGCTTGTTTACCATACAAAATTACATACTTCTCAAACCGCAAATGAGTGCATTTCTATATAATATGGGCTTGTTTACCATACAAAATTACATACTTCTCAAACTATTTGGCAAGCCGCCGCAATCTCCCCACACGCTTGTTTGCCATAAAAAATTACACACCTCTCAAACCATAGATTTGCCGGGCCAAAGCGTTGTCCCGTTTGACAACCATAAAAAATTACACACCTCTCAAACTCTCGCTAATGCGGATAATACATAATATTGGTTTGACAACCATATAAAATTACAAACCTCTCAAACCCAAATATAATATGTAAAAAAGAAAGCCCGAAAGAAAAGGTAAAAGAAAAAAAGAGCCAAATAATTGACTCTTTTTATACGAATATGAAAAAACTGATTATTATATTGATCTGTGATATTAGTATTTTGTTATATCTTTTACACAAATCGTACAATCTGGAGATAAGAAATTTTTCGCACAACAAGCTCGATGCTTTCCTTCATATGGTAAATAACTACCATCATGAAAAGCAGCTTGAATATTATCTTCCTCGTTATCATCTAAATTGTAAGCATAAGCTCCTGTTTGCATTTTTTCAATTAATGGACCGCATAATGAAGACTTCTTACATAACTTTTTTTGTTCATCTGATAAGCTAGTAACAACTCTTTTTACGAAGCCGGAATCTTGTTTGATTTCAAATACTGAAGCTTTTCCAGATTCAAACATATTCTGAATCACATCACATTTGCAAAACCACTCTTCTAAATTTGGGGTTTTTGTTTCACCTAAGTTTATTGGATAATCTAAATCAGCAACCTTAATTTCTTTTTTCATTGTAATATCTCCTTATGTGTTAATTTGATTAATAGCTGAATCTTACGTCAGTTTCTGTCTCGATTTCTACATCTGCTCCATATTCATGGATGATGTAGTCTCTGGCAGATTCTAATGATTCATGCTGTTTGAAACAACCATCGTCTTCTTTTGTGAAAAACTCCGTTCCAGCGTAATTTACAACGACACGCAAAATCGCTTTTTTCTCAGCCGGTATTGGACGATTGAGTCCTTCCAAAGCATCTGCTAATTTTTCTATCTGTTCTTTTTTCCATTTGGCATCATTTACCAAATCTTCGATACTGCTAGGACAGCCGTTTTCTCCGCGACAGGGTATATAGACTTCTACTTCCTCGTCTACATCGAAACCGTTTGCCCGTTTTCTAACTGCTTCGACAAATCCTTCTTTAGAACCGTCAAACCAGATGATTTCAGACCAATCCTCCCCAAGAGGAGTGCCCTGAGAAATTTCTACATAATATTCTCCGCTTTGTTTGGAGATTTTTCCATTGCAAGAAAATCCGTTATTTTCTAAAATATCTACAATTTCTTCTGGTAAAATCATAGTTATCTTTAAAAATTGCTGCAACATAGAAACACATGCTGAAGCAGACGGAAGCATTGGTAGTTCATGATGGATTGTACCACCAGAAGAAAGCAAGCCAGATATTAATTCGTCTCTTGAAACCCAGAAAAGATGATTTCCATCTGCAGACATTACCTGTTCCTTTCCAGTTACGCTATCACTTTCATTATTGAGCAGATGATTGTTTTTTGCATTAAAAACCTCTGTTACCTGCTTGGAGTCCATTGAAGTCATTGCATAAAATAATAATTGCGGCTTTCCACCTTCAAGTAAGTCTCTGTAAGCTGCGATTAATTTGATAGGACCCGAGAGAATATTATTTTTATCTCTTAAAAGTGTTTCCGGAGGAATTCCTAATTCATCTTCAATTTCCCGGATAATCCCATTCTCAAGTCCAGCCATTGTGAATTGCGAGGAAGGATTTAAAGCGTATTTTGTTTTAAGGCTTGCTGCGACACTATTAGAGTAAGTGCCCTCACCAATAGATACGCCTTTTTTTCGAAAAACAAACATAAACTTTTCATCAGAAGTTTCAATAAATCCATTGAATCCTAAGTGATTAGAAAGAGAAGAACCTTTCAAAGAATGAATTACTGGTCCGCCTTCTAACATTTTACGGACACTTGCTCCGTTACTTAACACATAATCCATAGCGCGGTTTGTAACTAATGACTTATAATAAGTTGTTCTGCCTGAAAAAATCTGAAATAGATTTTTCTCACTGTTAAGCTTCCAATCATCAACACGTATATTCATATTATCATATACCTCAGAAGTTTGATAAGAAGAAAACAGCTCATCAAAATGTGTATTGATGACTTCGGGCAGCTTATATTCGCTTGCTGGAGCATCAATAATCTCAACATTTTTGTTATACAACCAGGCTATATGAATAACTGGTAAGATTGAGTCGTTTTGTCGTATAAAATTTTGTTCTTTGTTATAAATATTCACAAGGTCTGCATATTCTGTAGTTAATCTATCGGACATAGTGTTCTCCTTTTTCCTTTTGTAAATGTAAATATTCTAACTTTTTATCAGCTCTGCCGGAGGCAATACACACACTCCAAAAACTTAATGTGATACTGCCAAATAAGATGAATAATAAAATAGACATCAATTAATCCTCCTTTTAGTATACCAACTTGGTACCACAGTCCGGGCAATGTTTTGGTCGCATCTCATGGAAATCATCATTTCGAGCTACACTACACCCACATATTGGGCAGCAAATTTCATCGTCTGCATCCCAACCGGTTTTTGTAACCGCAATACCATTTAAGAATCTTTTTTTTGCGTTAAAATCTTCTAAACCTAATAGATAGTCCGTTGTAACATCAAAGACTTTTGCGATTGCAACAAGAACATCCAATCTTGGTGTAGTGAATCCATGATAGTAAGAGTAAACACTTGGCTCAGATACATCAACCGCTTCTGCCAGTTTATGCTGCGTGAAGCCATTTTCTTTCATTAATTGTCGTAATCTTTCGTTAAATGTAGCCATTTTTTTCCTTTCTAGCAGTTACCTGTCAATATCCGATTGCGTATTTGCTGCAATTCCTCATAAAATGTCTGTTTGTCTTCAACCATATGGATCTCCTGTACAGGAACGACTCGTATTTTTCGTTCTTTATACTCAGGATGCACATTTAAGAAATCAGCAGCTTCGCTTGGTGAGAAAAAGAAATAAGGAAGATAACACATATTCGTAAGCATTAATCCCCATCTTTTTGTTGTTTCCATTTTCATGATATTTTTCCTCCTTATCTTGAAATTTTACATATCTAATATGGATACATAGCATTTATCAGATTTCAGAAAATAAAAGAATCGAATTCCAAAGGAAGAAAAAGACTCATACCTTGGGGGTATGAGTCTTAATATATAAAATCTAATCTGTTAATTTCTGATAGGCTATTGGGATGTTTTCTTTTAACTTTTGCCATGCTATTTTGCATTGCCTACAGTGAAAATGCTTTATCTTATCAATGATCACATCTTCGATCATATATGGATGCAACTGGCGGGCAAAGGGCGGATTCCCCCAGTTTGATGGAACCGTCCGGTGCAATGACAGGAACGCACATCTTCCCTTTTGATAATAATGTCATTACCATTTCGTTGTTTTAATCCCCAGCCGGTATCTTGCGAAGGCTGATTGCCGAGCAAAACCCGGCGGTGCTTACTTCTTGTCAGTAGGGGATACTTTAGAAGAGAAACATTTTTATAAGAAAAACTTAGTTGTTGAAGAGACATATTTTCTCCTTCGGGTTTACAGTCAGATATGCAATGACTGCATCCCATTTTACAAGCGTATGTGAGGTCAATAATCATGATTTATTCATTATTTATTCTTCTGTAATAATTCTTTATTGTCGAAAATGTTTCCTCTGACATAAGCTTTTTTACACCAAAAACCAAGCTCATGTCGATAATAAGAATCTTCTGAAAATGCTGCGTAAAATCCTTGATTGTAATTACCGATTGAAAAACCTGTATTATAGAATCCAAATTTAACCTGTGCATATTCACCAGACCACGTTTTTAAAATATCATTTTCCCATATCTTATTCCCATATCTGTCACAAAGTCCCGTGAACTGGCAGAGGGTTTCTAGATTAATTTCCGTGTATTCCCATACCGTATGACTATCTACATGGAAGATTAAATGTTCTTCGTTTCCTAAAAAGTTATATCTTTTCTGGTAATATCCCTCGACCCATTCATCGTCTCCAACCTGCTTTGCCTTGAAAAGAATTTCTCTCATTCAACTCCACCACCTTTCACGATTTCGATTAATCCATCAATAAGTGCATCTGAACAATCTTCACTACATATTGTTTTTTCATCATCATTGTATTTACATAATTTACAATCAAAATTTGCTCTTCTATATTCAATCTGCTCAATAACCTTGTCCACATCATAGGCGGTGGGTTGTTCATCAAAATCACAAAGAGCAACTATCTCCCCAATATTTTCTTCTCTTTCATATTTTGTATTTTTTGTATCCGAGACTTTTTCTTATCATATAAACGATATTCCATTTGTTTACTTTCGTTTTTTATGTCCGCAAATGGACCTGGTTGCAATCTCATATAATGCTTTCATATCTCCATTTCATATTCTTTTCCTTTCCATTTTCCTATTCCTCTTTGTTTTGTAATAAAATCGTTCAGACTTCATGATATCTGAAAGTATGTCGCGTAACATTTTGTTCAAATCATTTAATTCCAAATTTCCACTCATTGTATAAAAATTCAATTTTTCAGTATCATTCCAGACAAATCCAAAACTACTTTCTCTTTCTTCTTTCTCGAAAGAAAAATATAATGTAGCTATTACATTATTTCTTTTTATACCAATCTTTACCAAATCACTATCATCATCAACAGAATGATGTAATTTAGGTAAGGGACATTTGATATTATTTTTCATAATATATTTAAAAAAGATATCTTTAAATCGAGTCAAGGTGTCGCTGATCTGTGTGTTCCTCTTTCGGTCAAATAATGTAACCGGAAGTTCAGAAAAAATATTTAACTCCTCAGCGACTGAAATTATGGGTTTACTCATATGATTATCTCCTTTGTTTTAATCCCCAGCCGGTATCTCGCGAAGGCTGATTGCCGAGCAAAACCCGGCGGTGCTTACTTCTTGTCAGTAGGGGATACCGTTTTCTCTCCGCCCACTACTGACGCTAGGTTAACTATACAATTCATCTCGCTACCTACATTTCATTTAGAGGGTAGGAGAATCCTTGTTTTTCTTATAAAACTGCCCTCCTTCCTAAAACAGATATTTCATATATATTATTTTTTAGAAGAGAAGCATTTTTATAAGAAAAATTTAGTTGTTGAACAACTCAAACATACTCTATCTCCTTTTCTTCTTTATAACTTGTGTGTTGCACCTATTTATAAAAAACCTTTTTTTGGTATATTAGTCATCAAAATATCTCTTTATATCTTCTTTTGTAATCTCATTACGCTGCCCATTTACGTATGCGTTTATCCACGGATCTTGGTTATGTGTCAGGTTCACTAGAAATGTAGCTGAACAATGTGCAAATTTATCAACGACTGCCTGTATCATTTCTTTGTCATCATCACTAATAATATCTTCATAGTAAATACGCTCGGTATTCCAGATATTCTTTTTATCAAATTTAACATAATAATCTATTGTTGGAATATCCATGCCTCCAAATCTCTTATATTCCCTGTATACTTCCGGTACAACGGGTCCGAAATCCCATGCTTCTATTTTTTCGTCAAAACATGGAGGACAGTCATTTATTAAGAAAAACGCTTGTACAAAATATAGTAATTTTTGCAGCTTTAAGTTGGATACTCCGTAATCTTTTTTATTGCTATACACAATGATGTAATGGCTCACATCCCTAACAGGATAGGTATAATGTTTTTCTTTCTTCTTTTTCTTTAACATTTTTCTGTCCTCCGCATCTCTCTCTTTTTAAATATGTTTATTTTAATCCCCATCCGGTATTGACGGAGGTTGAATACCGGTGTTTCCTCCCGGCGGTGCTTACCTCTTGACAGTAGGAGATACCGACATCTCCGCTCGCTACTGCCGCTAATTTAGCTCTAGCCTTTTTTCTTATAAAACTGTCCTCCTTTCCAAAACAGACAGTTAATGTATCATTTTTATAAGAAAAAATTAATTGTAAAAATATTTTATCATTCAAAGAAGAATCCATATATTTATAAGAAAAAGCCGGAGACTCCGGCTTTACTTAGACAACAAAAAACACCTATACAACAATATGTATAAGTGTCTTTCAACCATAATCAATATGGCTTTCTCCTCAATAAAAGTATAGCATGTAAGAAAAAAGTCATCAATCCATTTCCTAATAAAAGTATACATGTCCACCATCTTCTACAAGAGTATAAGTCTCATCCTCGCACAAAACTACCCTCCTTCCTAAAACAGATATTTCATATATATCATTTTTTAGAAGAGAAATATTTTTATAAGAAAAATTTAGTTGTTAAAAACCTCTTTCAAAATAGATTTACAAGATAAAATAGCTGCATTATATGAGCTCTCTCGATTGGTATGTGCCGGATTTTTTAGTGCATGCGAAAATCTATCTTGCAAACAAACATATTCTGGCAGGTCCATTTGATCTTCTTTTTCTACCATTCTGTTATATTCTACTTCAATAATTGATCTACACTCAGAAATACCGGCATTGTATCCAGCATTTTTGCTGGTATAATCCGGTTTCTTCAATTTCCTTGAAAATCTGGACTGCAAATAATTGTATTCATTTAGAGTCATTATTACCCCTCCTTTTTTTTATTTCATTCTGATATATATCTTCTTCAATTTCCCATAGAAAATTATCAGTAATAGTCCATGGAACACGCAAATCAGGAAACATCATCAAAACTAATTCAGCAATCACTAACAAAATACTAATAATAGAAACAATGAAAACGGTAAAAATTCCTATTGCAATGCAAAATACTAACTCTCCAACAATCGTCAAATCCTCCTTTTATTTTATCTTTTATCACATTTATTACATTTTCTATAATTTTAATCCCAACCCCAGAGGGTGCAATTACGTTCATGAAATCTCCGATTCCCTTTTTAGGTTTTTAATCCCCGTAGCCCTGCGGCTACGCTCCGATAAATCCCCTTTCTTATTAATATATCATACCATTTGTTTTAATCCCCAGCCGGTATCTCGCGAAGGCTGATTGCCGAGCAAAACCTAGCGGTGCTTACTTCTTGTCAGTAGGGGATACCGTTTTCTCTCCGCCCACTACTGACGCTAGGTTAACTATACAATTCATCTCGCTACCTACATTTCATTTAGAGGGTAGGAGAATCCTTGTTTTTCTTATAAAATTGCCTTCCTAAAACAGATATTTCATATATATCATTTTTTAGAAGAGGAACATTTTTATAAGAAAAATTTATTTGTTAAATAAAGGCGTGATTGAAGTAAGAGGTTTTAAAAGAACGGCAAAGAATTATGCCAGAACTTTTCAACCATCTCTTTCAAAAACAGAATCAACCTACATTATATTATCATAGAAAAAAGAACCCATACCATTCGGTATGAGTCCTTTAAAAGAATCCGATTCTATCTACTTAATTTTCAAAACAAATATTCTTTTAATCCCATATTTTATCAACTGTTTCCAATAATTCTTTCGCTTCTTCAATCTGTGTAATATATTTTTTTTCTCTTCTTCGAATAGCTTTTGATATTTCCTTTTGAACATTGATATCTTGTTTTTCTCCTGCATTATCAATGATAATCATATCTACTTGCTCTGGAGTTAACTCTATTAGTCCTGTTGAACCTGAATAAAAACATGCGATTTGCTTTTCGCCGAAACCACATCTTAAATAATCTGTCAAATAGTACGGATTAATTATTTTTTTATCTACTCTAATTATTGTAACGTGCCCATCTGCAATGGCCGGGATATCTTTATCATAAACACAACATTTTCCAAGCGTACCTTCTCCGGTTGAAGCTAATAACACATCCCCTTTTTTGACAATATTTCTGTTCTCCATATTATCTTCGGATCGTTGAACGTACTCATCATATAATGATTTTTCAATCCAATCAGAATCTGGAGTTATCAAAATTTCTCCAAATCTACTAATATTGCTTCCTGCTTTAACAACTAATGCAAATCCGTCTTTCTCATCAACATAATATTCTGAACTTGGACTTATTCCCCGTACTGTTTCGATTGTATTTAAACTTTTTAGCGATAAACACCCCGTGTTTTCAAGTTGTTCAAATTTCTTTCTAAATTGTGGGTTCCAGTATTTGTAATCTAATCTAAAACCTTTATCATTTGCTATTTTACTTGACCAAATATCATATGCTTTCCAATGATATCCTTCTCTTTCTTCACCTAATTCATGATTTAATACTTTTTTTCTAATCTCATCCAGAAAAATAATATTATCAAAGCCACGTATTTTATCTCCTGATCCCATATATCCTAATGAATCAAGTGCACAAAATGTTACTTTATAATTATCTTCAAGATCCACATCTATAGTCTCTCGTTTTTCCAAGTACAATACACTGGATTTTACATTGATCTTGTTAGGTTTGAATGTTTCTGGTGGCAAGTTTATAACGGCTTTAATGATACAGTTTGCTAATATATACCTTCTTAATTCCCAGCCCTTACTCGTATTAAGAACGCCCTCATCAATTACTGTACAGATTTCTCCTCCTGGAACAGTACAATCGATCATTTTTTGCATAAATAGATATTGTCCTTTTGTTGTACTTATTTGAAACTGCTCTTTATCACTTTTTGATAAAGAATCCCCTTCCGCTGTTCCAAAAGGCGGATTTGTCATAATCAAATTACAATCAGGCTTTGTTACACTCCAATTAACTGCTTTAGCTGAAAGGCTGTCCTCATGGACAATGTGTGTATGTCCATCACCTGCAATTATCATATTCATTTTTGCAGATGCAGCAACCCCTCTATTAGCATCTGAACCATAAAAGATATCTTCCTTTATTCTTTTCACGCATTGGTCATAGCTTTCTTTTGTAATATCTCGATTTTTCAATTTCACTTGTAGTTTGCCTAAAGCTTCTTGCATTAAATAAACCAAAAATCCCCCTGTTCCACAAGCTGGATCCAACACTTTCAATTTACTTCCCATTATCACTGAGTTAATTATTTTATCTTCTCCAATCAAACAAGTCATAACCTGGACTAATTCTCTCGGCGTAAAATATTGCCCCAGTTTTTTACCTTTTAATGTGGCTCTGACATAATATTCGAAGGCAGCACCCTTTGAATCAACACTACAATCACAAAAAGAAACCGATGCTAAGTCTTTAACTAAACCTAAGAATGTTTTTGGATTTTCTAATCTTAATGGCTCTATGAGAACTTCCCCATAAGATGTATTAGTAACTATTTGACTAATCATGCTTTTTATCGCATTTTTTACCTGATCAGCATTTTGTATTGGATATTCCGCCAATTCATAAAATTTATATGAATAAGGTAACGAAAAACTCTCGTCAAGATCGTTTTTTTCTTCTAATAGTTTTAAGAATAAAAGTTTTGAAAAATCCGCAAAGGCATAGTCCTCATCCTTTTCTATTTTTCGAATGGTATTATGACCCCTCGCAAATAATGCATTTAATTGACGCAATGGAAGTCCATGTCTATATGGTAATGACTCATCATTCGAAATATTTATTATCACTTCATCAGGCTTAATTCTTAATGTTTTTACAACTTTTTCAATTTGTGACCGACTTGGTACTTTATCTGACCTTTTTCCGTTCCATATTATTCTTTGTTTATTCTTAGTATTAAAACACTGTATATCTTTTCCATTTGTAACGACTACAAAAGGAACTTTTATTTCTTTTGATCTGGCATACAAAATAGCCTGATCTCTATCTTTTTTCGTTAAATTTTTCCCCAGTCTTTTAGCTTCAATCAAAAAAAATGGTGTTTTTTTACCCAATGTCACCAATATATCAACATATCCTTTTGTATATCTATCAGTTGTTGATACAGCCGTCTCAAAATCAAAATCTTGCTCGATATTATATCCTCTTCTTTTCATGTATGGCAAAATCTTTTTTATAACAGTTTCAGTTTCCGTATTAATGCTACCCATATTCCTAATCCTCCTATGTTTTACTATTAAACTTATTCCTTACTAGAATATCTAAGTATACAGATTTTGTCAGTCCTTTTTCGAACATATGTTTTAATGTATTGCTTATTCCTTTTTATTATACCATTTTCAGTCAACCATATATATAGTATTCTCCCTCAATTATAAGCTATATATAGTACTATGCTATATATTGTTTATGCTTATTTTCTGTTTAAAATCAAAAATTTTTACAAGAAAAAAGAACCCATACCTTCCGGTATGAGTCCTTCAAAAGAATCCGATTCTTTTTTATCTTATTTCACTTTCATTCCCTTAAATATTTTCTCCAGAAATCAACAAATTTTTTAATGCCTTAGATATTGTGCCATTTTCAACAATCTCAGCATGTTTTGAAAAGAAACTTATACTGTCATGTATTACAGGATTATCAACATCTTTCTCTATTAAAAATGACTTTCTATTGACTATTCCATTTTCTATTATAGCTGAAATATACCTATTACTGTTTAATCCATTTATCAATGTTAAATTAAAGAGAATTTTTCCAGAAATATTTTTAAACGCCTTTTGTACCTCATCTAATGTTGAAATCGGGCTAATATATGTGGTAGCGATCACCAAGTAATCATACGAGCTATTTTCTAATCTGCTAACTTCAAAATTTTTCATACTACCACCTTTCTTTCAATTTAATTTCCTATTTTTTGGTATGAATCCTTCATTCTTTGCACAATGTAAGGTAATCGTCTACAGCTCCGTGAAAATCCTCTAGTAATTCTTTTGCTGTTTCACCTTCGTAAGAAATTAAGGAGTGAATTCCCATAACTTTTCCATATAAGATACAATCTTCTTCGGAAAATTCTACACTTCCAATATATCCTTTATATTCCATAGTGTTTTTCATACCAACCCTTCTTACAACGAAAATAGCTAATATATTGTTTTAATTTACAGAAATCATAACAGAAAGCCGACTGTTTTAGATGTGGTAAGAAAAGACCGCATAAAACATGCGGTCTTGAACTATATTGTTTGATATAAAATAATGATACTACCAATAAATATTATATTGATTAATACCATATAAGGATATCGAAAAAATATTCTTTTAAATAAACCTATAGTCTTGCTTATTCTTCGAGAATTTGCCTCTTTGCGTTTAACATATTTCTGGGCTTTCTTATTGTCTGTAAAAACTTTTTCTTGTTCACCATCTTCATTAATTACTAAAAAATATATTTTGTCATCTCTCTGATCTTCTTCGATATAATACCATTTTGTATTTGGCATTTCTATTATTAATCCTATGTTCTTATTTATAATCTTGGCAACTGAATACAACAGTAAAAAAATAATGTTAAATATAACCAATCCAATTATCAAAAGCATTATTATCGGAATTGCTAAGTCCTGCTTTGTCTTCAGGTCCATGATTCCACCTACAATAGTGGACATTCCTGTAACTCCGCCAAAGAAAACAAAGATAATAGCTGAAAACAATCCTACTATTGTGATGACATTTGCATTCAGTGAACTAGAAACTTCTAAAGTCTGTTTTTTAAATTCATCGCCAATTTCTTCAAAACGATTTATTATTTCATCCTGAATTTCATCTTTACTCTCATCTATAATCTCTCTGTTTTTCAATATCCTTTCTTCTTCAAGAGCAATATGATCATAAAGTTTTTGTAATACTCTGATAATTTCTTTACTTAAATTTTTTTCATCAATTTTTTTCAATATTTTGTCAGCATCTTTGCTATTCATTTTTAGATATCCTATCAAAGATTTGATATTATTCAAAATATATCCCAATGAATCTTCTTCCTCAATTTTACTGTTCACATATCGAGAAATTTCATGATACTGATGTCGATAATCATTTTTATAAAATTCAGCCACTTTCCTAATAACTTTTTTAGCATTTTCATTCTCTAAATCAAATGAAACATCTGTAAATGTATCTAATAATGTTTTTATCTCCCGCATAAATCTTCCTGTCTTTAAGCATAAATCTCTTGTGGATTTTTTAAATAATACTCTTTTATTAATGAACTTTTTATTTCACTATTTTTAGGGGTATTTTTCCACGGACCTTCCCTATGGGTTTTCTTTACAAGATCAAAAGGATCTATTATTCTTGCATAAGCATCCACAACCTTTTCGATAAGCCGTTTATCAATTCTCGATATCACAGCAATTTCTTTTTTGACTATACGCATTTTTTCGCAATCAAGTTGTAAGACTTTTCTGTTTCCCTGTTCAGGTATTCCTCGTCTCCCGTAAATTTTATATTTTTGATAAACCTCTGGTATCACCGGACCAAATTCCCATGCAATAATAGCTTCATTAAAACATTTCTTATTTTTTTCTACCAAAAAAGCTGCCTGAATATAATAAAGAATTTTTTGTAACTTTAAGTTGCTCATTGATTCTTCACAGCCAGAATTGTGTGCATATTTGATTACATATGTTGCTACATCTAATACATTGTACATATATTTCTCCCCTCCTTAAAAATAATTAAGATAAAAGGGCGTGCCTTATTTTGTTTTTTACCATTTTTCTGTGAAAAGGAATCACAGATATATGTGTGTAATTACTACACAGCTATATCTGTGTATTTTATTATACACAAAAAAGGTAATTTACACAATAAAAAGTATAAATTAATTAGTATGATAGATTGTTCTTCATGATAAAAACACTCTTTTATCTGTTATATTTCAAATATAATTTTCATTCTACTTATCCTATTCCTCTCTTTATCAATATGTTCAAAAATGCCTTATCATTTAAGATAATTTTAATCCCCACAACTTATATTATTACAAAAAAGAACCCATACCTTCCGGTATGAGTCCTTTAAAGAATCCGATTCCTTTCTATTATTTAACTATTTCACTTTCAACCCCTTAAAAATCTTCACATAAGCCTTCTTTACTTTCTTCGGTACCTTGATAACCATCTTCTTGTTTACGCCCTTAAACGCTTTCTTATTTGCTGTTTTCTTCGTCAGCAGCACCGACTTGATAGTTACCATCTTCAAGCTCTTGCATTTAAAGAACGCATTGTTGCTGATCTTCTTTATGTTGGTTCCAATCGTTACTTTCTTAAGCTTCTTGCTGCCATTGAAAGCCTTTGCTCCAATAGCTGTTACTTTGTAAGTGATGCCTTTTGCCTTGATGGTGGTTGGGATGATGACGCTTCTTGCGACTTTGCTGGTCTTATATACCATCACTTCTGCCCCGGCTTTCGTTACCTTGTATGTGCTGCCAGAAACCGTATATCTTGTTCCAACTTTCGGATAAGCAAGTTTCTTTGTAGTAACTGCCTTTTTCTCTTTGCATCGCTTGCAGATGTAAGTGATCGTGCCTTTCTTGGTGTAGGTAGGGGAGATAACGGATTTCTTTTCCCATGTGTGTCCTAACGCTGGGATGTTCTTTCCAATCTTTAAAGTGATGCCGCAGTCTTTGCAGTAGGCGTCCCCTGTATACCCATCATTTTCACATGTCGCTTCCTTTTTGCCTAAATATCCGATGTGGATGTGTCCGGTAGCTGGGATCTTTTTGCCGTCAGAAAGTTTTTCTCCGCAGTCTGTACAGTAGGTATCCCCGGTGTATCCCTCGTCCGTACAGGTTGCTTCCATTTTGTTCCGTATCTCCGTGTGCTGATGGTCTGTCTTTGGGAGGACTTCTCTCTTTTCATCTCCGCAGACCTTGCAGACAAAGAGAATGTATCCGTTCCTCTTGCAGTTTGCTTCGTTGCGCTCCCGCTCTTCGTATTCGTGGGCTTTTCTGGCAATCTCCGTACCAGAGGATAACTTCGTGCCACAGTCGGTACAGTAGACATCTCCACTATAACCCTCTTTCGTACAAGTTGCTTCCACTTTGTTGCGGACTTCTGTATGCTGGTGTCCGGTTGCTGCGATCTCTTCTGTCTTGGTTGCGCCACAGACCGTACAGGTGTAAGTCTTAACTCCTTTTTCGGTGCAGGTAGCAGCTTTTGTCACTTTGCCTCCATCCCATGTGTGTTCCGTGGTCTTGGCGATTGTCTTGCCATCAGAAAGCTTCTCTCCACAGTCTTTGCAATAGGTATCACCGGTATAGCCTTCTTCTTTGCAGGTTGCTTCCTTTTTGTTGCGGATTTCCGTGTGCTGGTGTCCGGTCGCAGGAAGGCCTTCTCGTTTTTCGTCCCCACAGACCTTGCAGACAGAAAGAACATAGCCGTCTGTTGTACAGGTTGGCTCCTGCCGGTCTTTCACTTCATAATCGTGTGCTTTCTTGGAAATCACTTCACCAGAAGATAACTTCGTACCACAGTCTTTACAATATGTGTCTCCGGTGTATCCTGTCTCGATACAGGTTGCTTCCTTTTTGTTACGGATCTCGGTGTGCTGATGTCCGGTCGCAGGAATCTCTTCTGTCTTTGTTTTCTGGCAGACTGTACAGGTATAGGTTTTTATTCCTGTCTCTATGCAGGTTGGTTTCTTAGTCACAGTGCCATCATCATAAGTGTGGTCTGTTTTTGGTGTCTCTTCTTCTTTTGTCTCGCCACAGACGCTACAGGTGTAAGTCCTTACTCCCGTGTGTTCACAGGTGGCTTCCGTTGTTACCTTGCCATTATCCCATGTATGGTCGATCTTAGGTATCGCCTGTCCGGAAGAAACTTTGGTTTCACAATCGGTACAATAGGTATCTCCTGTATAGCCCTCTGCCTTGCAGGTTGCTTCTTTTTTGTTACGGATCTCGGTATGCTGGTGTCCGGTCGCAGCGATCTCTGTTGTTTTTGTCTTACCGCAGGATGTACAGGTATAGGTCTTTGTTCCGGCTTCCGTACAGGTCGGCTGCTTGGTCACGACTCCGCTGTCCCAGCTGTGAGTGTGGCTGTCACTCCACTTCGCATAGAGGATCATGTTGTCAGTCGTATTATTGATCGTCAGTTTCTCTACTCTCTTGGTGTAATCTTCATCGGTATACCATCCGACAAAGGAACAATCCGGTTTGGACATGTTCCCGCCAAACGGCAGGTAATTCGAATCCGTGAGAGAGGTGAACGTGTAAGTAAAGGAGTAACTGTCCTGCCACCGGCTGCCGCTTCTGTTTGTATACGTACCGCCAGGGAAGCTTAATGTGACCTTGAATTTTGCTTTTTTCCACTGTGCATAGAGGACAGAGATAGTATCCGCTGTCTTTGTTCCTGCTTTGTATGCCGTGCCACTGCCATCCTTCTTTGTGTTCCAGCCGGTAAACAGATAACCTTTTTTCTTATATTTACAGGCAGGGATCGTCACTTTCGTGCCAACATAACCAAAGAATGGCTCGTTTGCGGTCGTACCATCGGACCCGTTTCCGTCAAAACGGACAGTAAAAGCATTATCTCGGAAGATGACCTGCCGTCTCTTCCATGGAGAGATGTTGTTATCGGTATAACCGACATCCAAAGGGTTGACGTTTTCTGATATAATGGTTGGCATGAATGCGGTATCACTCGAATCCAACGGTACGGAGATGTCAAAGGCACTCTGCCCCACGTTTTTTACAGTATCCGGCAGGTTGATATACATCAGATCATTCATTTCTGCCATCGCATTCTTTCCGATCGTAGTCAGTTTTGTGTTACTAAGGTCGATCTTCTCCATAGCTCCACAGCCAACAAACGCTTTTTCTCCAATCTCTGTGAGGCTATCCGGTAATTTAACGGATGTTAAAGCGGTATCCTTTGCAAAAGCAGAAGCCGGAAGTGCCGTAAAGCTGCTCTTAGACAGGTCTACTTCTTTCAATGCACTGCAGGAAGCGAACGCATTCGCTCCGATAGAAGTCAATTTACAATCAGAAATTCCGGTGATTTCTTCTAATTTCTTACATCCTTCCAAAGCACTTGTTCCGATAGAAGTCAATGTCTTTGGCAGGTGGATACTTGTGAGCGCATACATGTTGCTGCATATCGTATCCGGCAAAGATGTGATCGTAGCAGAGGAAATATCAAACGTCTTTAAATTATAACATCCAGCAAATGCATCCTTTCCGATCTCACTGATCTTACAGTTAGAAAGTCCCTGTATCTCCTCTAACTTCTTACAGTCTGCAAACGCATCATCTGCTATCTTTGTGACCGTAGATGGAAGTTTTACGGTCTTTAACGAGGTACAGTTAGAAAAAGCATTCTCTGGTATCTCGGTGATACTGGAGTTTGACAGATCGATGCTCTCCAATGATCGACAATCAGAAAAGGCTAATGTATCAATAAAATCAATTCCCTCACCCTTGTTATAAAAAGTAACATTTTTCAAATTAGAAGCATTACAAAAAGCCCTATATGCAATTCTCTCTATTGGATTTTTTACAGTGAGCGAAGTAACCATTGCATTATTATAAAATGCTCCACTGCTGATCAATTTAAGCGGAATACCATCTAATTCAGGCATATCAACAACAACATCCATCGGCTCTGTATAATATTTGCCTTGCAGTGAAATAGCCCATCGATCCGTTAAATCCCAGTCATCATATTCTGCATCCGCTGTCTTTTCTGGCCAGTTATAATATAATTTAAAGTAATTGTTATCCTTCTTTAAACCACTAACATCATCTATCTTAAACCAATCACTACCGGCTCTTGAGTATACATTAAAGTTTGGTACACCACTGGTCGGATCACTGTATACCCATTGTTTAGTATCTTTATCATAGGAAATATTGCAGGCATGATCTTCACTGGATACATAACAAGCAGGAATTCCTAATATCTGCACCATACGTTCCATGATCTCAGCCATCTGTCCACATACACCACACTTATTTGTCCAAGCTTGCGTCATTGTCCAGTTTGTATGTCGCTTTGTAACATCATATTTTATCGTTTTCCCCACATAATCACAGATAGTCACGATTTTCTCATAATCCGTCTTACAATTTTTAGTAACCTCTTTTGCCGCTGCCTCCATCTCCTTGTAAACTGTTGTTGTCTTATCCACTTTTTCCGACAACAGGTGCTTACTTGGGTCTTTGTAGGTGTTGATCAGGTCATTTACTTTTTTCGTTGCTGTCAGAGCTGGGAAGTATTCTTCCGGATGCTCACGAACGCAAAACTTTTGTGTACTTTTATCAAGAACATTATATCCAGGATTTTCAATATCACAAGCACCAACTTTTGTATTATATTGCTCAAACTGAAATTCTTCCCCATCATAAAGGATTTTTCCTTTTAAAAACTCACCTTTCGAATCAAATGGCTCGACATCATAATATTTCATAGTCTTTCCGTTTTTTAATATTTTTACAGACTGAAATATACTTCCATCTGGCAGAATATAATCTCCATTTGTATCCTGCTTAATAATCACCGTATCTTCCGCTGCCTGTACCGGATACGTCATAAATAGACTGCATCCCATTGCAAGTGTCAATGCAGTGGCTATCCCATAAATCTTTTTTCTCATAAAATCTTCCTTTCTTAAGTTTTTTATATCATTATTTTTATCATATCATATTTCTGCCGAATTTTTATAAGAAAAAGAATTGAATTCTTTAAACTCTTTAGAATATGGCAACAAACGGTGTTAACCCCCTACCTACTTTGTTGAGGAAGGGGAATGCACACCTGGTTTATTGATAAAACATACATATATGTGTGTAATAATTTCACAGATATATGAGTGTAATTATATCACAACTATATCTGTGATAAGAAAACACTCATGTATCTGTGGAGTTAAAGCACACATCTTATGCTTACTATCATGGAATCGGATTCTTTTCATAAAAAAAAGACTCACATCCGAAGATGTAAGCCTCATTTATTTTTTATCGTTCTGGCTCATCCCATGATTGTTGTGGATGCTGTAGGTTGTAGATCTGCTGTTTTAACTGTTGATTCTCTCGTTGGGATTGGGCAAGTTCCTTTTTATAGTATTGTAGTTCCTTTCTGACATCTACAAGTTCTTCCTCTGACCGTTCCAACTTCTGTTCTGATTTTTCCAAATCCCGTGTCAAATCACGGACCTGCGTTATATTTTCCCCATTTTTCTGAGCTAATGCATCAATACCAACCTTTATGGCTGTAACATCAACCCCTTGTTTTTCTACGTCTTTCCGGAAGCCTTCCATCCGGATTGACTCATCATGAAGATGATCGAGCCTTGTTTGTGCCGCCGAAAGCTGTTTTTCCAGAGCAGCATGTTCTTTCGATAAACCAGTATGTTCTTTCGATAAGCCAGTATGTTCTTTCGATAAGTCTACATGGTCTCTGGAAAGATTCGTTTTTAAATCTGTTAATTGATTTTTGTTTGTAAAATAATTTGTTATTAAAACACTAATTATACCAAATACACCAGCTATTAATCCTGTACTTACTGCTGATATAATAGTTGCCTTCATAATAATTCCTCCTGTGTCAATTAATCTTAACGATTGTAACACAGTTCCGCTCATTTGTGTTAAAAACATCATGATTTTGCTCCTTTTACTTTTAATATGTAAAAAGACTCACATCTGAAGATGTGAGTCTTATCTATTTTTATCGTTCCGGTTCATCCCATGATTGTTGTGGATGCTGTAGGTTGTAGATCTGCTGTTTTAACTGTTGATTCTCTCGTTGGGATTGGGCAAGTTCCCATTCACGGTCACGTAACTTTTTCTCTGTATCTGCTAACGCTTGTTCTGATTTTTCCAAATCCCGTGTTAAGTCTCGGACACGATCTGTATTTTCTCCGTTTTTCTGGACTAATGCATCAATGCCAGCCTTTATTGTTGAAACATCGATCCCCTGTTTTTCTACATCCTTCCGCAAACCTTCCATCCGAATCGACTCATCGTGAAGATGGTCGAGCCTTGTTTGTGCCGCCGAAAGCTGTTTTTCCAGAGCAGCATGTTTATCATTTATTTGTTCTTTCAATCCAGTATGTTCTTTCGATAGTCCAGCATGTTCTGCAGATAGTGTATTATTTTTAACATTAACACTGTTTTTTAATTCAGCATGATAAACATCCATTTTTTTATCTAATTTTTTTAATGTATCTTTTTTTGTTAGTAGATATGTTAATAATATACCACCAATATTAAATAATCCAGCAATAATAGCTGCCTCCATGATAATTCCTACTGTGTCACTTAATCTTAACGATTGTAACACAGTTCCACTTATTTGTGTTAAAAACATCATGATTTTCTCCTTTCTTCTATTAATATAGAAAAGGACGGTTCATAACCGCCCTTTCCATCGCTCTTATTTTATTGGTTTCTTTCTCTTTTTCATCTGATAAATACCTAATCCGATAAACAATGCCATTGCCAATACGATTGGCAGATAAGATAACCAGTTCTCGAATCCACCGGTAAGTGGTGGAGTTGGAGTTTTTTCATTATCCACGTCATAAGTCAGATCGTAGAAGTAATACAGGTCTTTTGCTTTATCGTATTTTCCTTTTGAGGTATCTGCTTTCATATCTTCAGCTTCTTTTGTAGTCAGTGCCATCGGCACGGTAACATTGATCGAATCTTTCATCAGTGTGTAGCCTGGAAGAGTCTTTGTCTCAGTAAGGACATAATCGCCCGGGTCGAGGTTATCGAACAGAATCTCTCCGTTCTCATCGGTCTCTTTTGTAGCAACCAGTTCGGTCTTCTTATCAGCAAGGATTTTTTCAATCTTAAAGGTGACTCCCTTTAACTTCTTCGTCTTGCTGTTTCCACGTTTGATGACTTTGATACTGGATGAGATCGCTGCGTTTTCAAACGTACCTCCGAATTCCTGATGGTCTTTATCTACCGTAAAGGCGATATATGGTGTGCCATCTTCCTCCTTACCGGCTGTCGCATTTTCAAGGTCAGAGATCTTATTAAACTCATACCGGCTTTCAGAACCCGATTCTGTAATCTTATAGTCTCCCCAGTCGAGGTCGTCAAAGGATACGAACAGAACCAGATATTTTTTTCCATTGATTGTTATGACATTATCCTCATCGGATACCGTATTTTTGGTAAAGGTCACGGTCTGTTTATCCGTATACTCTTTTTCATGAACCGTCTCTCCAGTGATTGTAAAAGTAAAGCTCAGATCGCCATGACGGAGATCTAAAGACTCGACCGGGATCATCTTGGATACGGAAACGGAGCCTAACCGCGGGTTGCTCTTATTGATCAGCGATGTTTCTGTCCGCTCTGTGACGGAATCGGCATCTTTTGTAACAGTAACATTGGAGGATAGTTCGTAGTCTGGTACATCTTCTTCTTCCCATGTATACTCAATCTTCTGGCTACCCTTATACTTCGGCAGGTTGATCGTTTTTGCTGACCAGTTGTTCTTCTCAGATAATACGACATTTCCATCGGTGATATCTGTTGTCGTTCCATCACTCTGTTCTAATGTCAGCTTTTCTACCCGCTCCCCGTCAGCTAATAAATGAACCGTTACGGAATCCGGACGGAGGTTATACAGATTTTCCTCATCATTCCATGACTTGGCAATCTGTGCGGAAGTATACTGTGCATATGTATTCGTCAAGTCGGTATGGATATATGTGTACTGGCTGTCAGAGGAAGTGGTTGTCTTGGTATCTGTCAGTTCATAGTCCTTTGGTAAGCCGGACGTATCCTCTTCCCATGTATAAACATACTCTCTGCCGACATCATCGTATTTTGGTAAGGATTTGTCTTCTTTTACTGTAAATGTCCAGTTATTACTCTCATTTAATACTGTAGAGTAATCATCTAATACTACACCATTCTGCAGCAGGTTAACCTTAATTTCCTTTGGTCTCTTCTTCGGTGCATTGTCATTGTCCTCCCAATACTTGGTAACGGATGGGATGACTGGTTCATCACTTCTTGGTGTCTCTTCCCAGTTGTAGAACGTCACACAGTTCGTCTCGCTGTCTTTGAAGTAACCATCTTCATACTCTCTGGTATCCTTTTTCCAGACCGCATCATCCGGTACGACTTCTTCGTAATAATACTTGCTTAAGTCGATATCATCGTCAAATGCGTAGATCCATCCTTTTTCCTTTGTCAAAGTGATAGTCTTATATAAGTTCGTCTTTTCTTTATCCGTATACATGTGGATCGTTAATGAATTTGGTCGATCCTCTTCTTTAACAAAACCTTGTGTCTTTTCTTCTCCCCAATTCTTCGTGATCGTAGGTGTCTTGATATCCGAGAATGTCAAGGCAAAGGTATACGTATTTTCTGCCAAATTGTAGGTTGCTGAGATGGTATCCGGGTTGGCGGCATTGACTTTTGATACAACCTCGTTGCTGCTTAAGTTTAAGTAATCGATGTTCGGGATATACGCTGTGTTCTTTTCTTCCTGTGGATATAAGGAGTAACCTCTTGGTGGTATCACTTCCACAATCTTGTATAAGTTCTTCGCATCCGGGTTTACCGTATAATATCCGATTGGCAGCTTGTCCATACCGGCACGTCCGCCATCGTCCGTATCTTTGTCGATACTTTTGATAGTCTTGATAAAGTCACCCTCTTTGATGATGGTCTTGCCGTCATAACTCTTTAAGTCCGTTGCTGCATAGACTTTGAACGTAGCAGACAGACCGGAATCTTCGGCATCCGCTGCCCCTTTCTTTGCGGCATCGATCTTTAAGAGGGATAAGGAGATGGATCTCTGTGTATCTTCCACATCCGCCTCTGTCTCCGGGTGTTCGTCCACTTTCGGGTCAAGCTTTAAAGTAGCTGGATCTTTGACATCGATCGTGACTTTTAAGATACCCGGATGTCCTTCCCCGCCATCTTCCGCCTTTGCATAATATGGGCTGCTCTCCTTTAACTGGATCGTAACTTCCAGTTTTCCAGATCTTTTACTCTTGTCATCGGCAAAGGTCGGGTACTCTGGACTGATGGATGCGATGTCATCATCTGTTAAGTCTGTGATGCTCTCACCCTCGCCATCACTGTAACATAACGCATAGTTAAAACTGTCTGCTGTAAGTTTTCTTGCTGCTAATGTTTCCTCATCTTCCGTATCTGGGTCTGTGTAGAGGTAGAATTCCTGTTTTGGTACGGTATAGATCCCTGTCTCTGTCGGCTCGGTATTCGGTACTTTCTGGTCGGTATCCCCAACATAGATCTTCTTTAACACACCGGAGTTAGCAAACATCCCTACCGTAGAGTTTAAGCTGCCTGTCTCCCAGTTTGAAAGGTTTAATGACGTTAACTTTGTGCAGTAAGAAAACATCTTGTCTGCATGAATCATGTTTGACGTATCGACATGATGAAAGATGACACTCCGCAGCTTCTGGCACTTGTAGAACATGGAAGAAGAGATCTTGTTGAACTTCACTTCCTGTTTTGTTGTCTGCGTGGAAACGTAGAACGTACCCTCATCCTCCGGGTCTTGCCATAACACGACCGTACTCTTGCTGTCGGCTGGGGTCGGGTTGGCTTTTGTCCCTACCCTGTCTGCGGAGACATCATAGACCGCTTTGGCACTTGCTGGTGCTTTTTCATAAGTAAAGATTACTTTCTGGGCGTTGACGATATAAGGATTTAATTGCTCGCCTGTACAGAGGAAGTAATCCCCGTGGCTTGGTTGTTCTTTAAAGTTCTCATCGTCCGGCTGCCAGGAACCTATATCAAGGTCCTTTGCCCCGGCATCCCATGTGAGAACGACTTCGTGTGTCTCCGTATCGACATCAAAACCGTCCGGTGCTTTTGTCTCTTTGATATAGTAATGCCCCATGAAGAAGTTCTTCGTGTAGCTTGTCTTTTTGTTTGTAAAATCGGCATAGCCCTTGCTGTCTGTTGTGACCTCATCGATCTTTTCATCTTTTTTCCAGATCACATTTCCGGCATCATCCATGATGTTCTCCCCGGCATATAATGCATAGACGGCTCCAGCTACTCCGGTATCTTTGTAAGTAAACTCTTCTGTACCGGAAGCATAGCCTGTCATAACATTTCCTGTCTTATTGATACGGATACGTCCGTAGATCGGAGAATCATTAAATCTGCTGTAGGCACTGTCCGCGTTGCTCTTGTTGGCACGGAAAACGATTTCTCCATCCGTTTCTGCCACATGGTCTGCATCGATCGTGATGACCTTTTCCTGATAAGGGAAATCCGGGTCAGAGGAATCCTTGCCGGTATCTTCCTCACTTAAGAGATACCCAGCCGGTGCTTTTGTTTCTTTGATCTTGTAAGTACCAAAGGAAAGCCCTTTTACCGTCACTCTTCCAATCTCGGTCCCGTCTTTTCCGTCTCCTGTGTAGTATTTTCCAAGTTCTTTCCAGTTATCTCCCTCTTTTTGATACAGGGTAAATTCGGCATCTTTTAATAAAACGCCAGTATGGGTGGAATGTTTTTCGATGGATAATGAGATCGGAAGTTCCTTATCCGTATATCTTCCATCCTCATCCCCCAGTGTAAGGATATGTTTTTCCTGTTCCTTTGTAAGGGTGTTTCCTTTTACGAACGCAGTCATTTCTTTTTTACTGAAAACACAGTCATCTTCCCTTACCACAAAGACGGCATCCTCATTGTTCTCTTCGTTTAATTTTTCGTGGAACTTCGAGCCATCTGTCTGTTTCAAACTGTAGACACCCGGCAGCAGCCATGGGATCGATACCTTTCCCTCTTTGTCTGCTTCACAGATGACCTCTTTTTTATCCGGGTCTTTTAAGTAAGTGCCATCGTTCTTTAAGACCTTAAACTGTGCCCCGGCTTCCGGTTCCACTGTCTTTTCGTCTTTTGTCTTAAACTTCTTAAAAGTGGCGATACCGTAATTGATCTCCTGGTAGTTGTTCTTTTCGCCAGACCACTGCGTGGAGCCTTCATTATCCTTCCGCTTTAAGTCAGCTGAAAAGATCGGTCCGCTCAGGTAGTAGCCTGTGGTACCAGAGGTCTGCACGATCACAAAACCGTCCTCTCCGATCGCGGAATGCATCCGTCCATCCTTATCTTCTACACAGTCGATATCCACGGAAGCTTTTCCTGCCTCATCGGTCTGCATGGTCGCAAGGACAGCATCCGCATACTTCTGTACAAAAGCATTCCGTTCTTCCTGTGTCCAGTCCTCCCCGTTTTCTCTTAAGTCGGCAAGGTCAGCCTTACTGATGGAAGAGACGTTCATGACAGCAAATCCGGCATCCGGTTCCACGGTCCGTCCCTCTTCATCGTATTCTTCCCTGTCCTGATCAAAAGCAACTTTATATTTGTCAAGATAGATCCGGTCACCCTGATAGGTATTGTCTACGGTATATTCGAACGTAGTCGCTGTCCCATCCTCGTTTCCGAGATCTTCTTCTGTTACCGTAAATGGCTTATCTTCCATGAACTTGTAGGAAGCGGTTCCTTCTATCTGCTTTAAAACATAACTTCCTGCCGCTTTAATCGCTGCACTCTTTGCGTAGCCATTTTCATTCGTTGTAAATGGCTTCCCGATCATGTTTCCATCCGTATCATAGATCGCAAACTTCGCTCCTTTTTCCGGATGGTATGTCTTTGTGCCGCTTAACTCTGTCTTGCTCATCACTTTATGAATGGTTACGGAGCAAGGGAGCAGTTCATCCACGGTCTCTCCACTGTCAGATGTCTTGCCAAGCACAATGTTCCTGCCAGAATAGATATCATTTTTATTCGCGTCCGTATCATCTTCAATGTGAAGGGAGAACGGACCAACTTTAGTCATGTTTTTTGGGAGTCCTTTGCTTGTCAGTGTCAAGGTATAATAGCCATATGGGACATCTTCCCATGAAGCTGTACCATCTTGTGCAGTTGTCTTTGCCACACCATCCGTATATGGAGTATCTTCTGAAAATTTAGAAACAGCTTTTAAGGTGAATTCGATTCCCTTTTCCGGTTTGATCCCCGTCTCGTTCACAAGATCATTGACATATTTTGTGATAGTCACGGTTCCTTTTTTTGCTTCCTCGTTGGAAGTAAGGGAAGTGATCGTCTTTCCACTTTCTTCTTTTGCCAGCAGGGTATCACTGGTCCCATTATCATATAAGATAAATTTATGTGCCTCTGGATCTTTTTCAAATCCGTTTGGAGCCCATGTCTCTTTGACCCAGTATGTACCGGCTGTTAATCTTCCACTGTTTCCTTTATAGACCGTCTTTCCATTCTCTGTCTGTTTGGAGATATTGATGGAAGAGACTTCGGTTCCTTTGTCACAACTGGATTTATTATAGACGGTATAAACAGCACCTTCCAGAGAAAGGTCTGTGGAATAGGATTCCTTACAGGTCTTATACAGGCTGATCGAGCCATACTTTGGTGTATCCGAGAAGGTATAACTGATCGATACTGTGTTTCCCGTCTCTTTTTTAGTCACGGATTTTACTTTTCCATTCACTTTGATGATATGATTCGGTACGCTGACCTCTTCGATCTTCCAGTTTGCGGAAAAATTCGCTTTAGCTTTTGCCGCTTCATCCGCTGCATTTTTGGCTGCCTCTTTTTTCGCCGCTGCCTGCGCTAATGATTTATCCGGATAGTTTCCATCGTTTTTACATTTTTCTTTCTGTTTTTCCGTAAGCTTATCCCAGTTTGTCACATATTTCTTTTCCGCACTTCTTTGTGCAGAAAATGTCCTCGTGACCTTACTGGATGCCTTTCCATTACTGCCAGTAGTCAGGTTTACGGTAAGGGCTTTTCCATCTACATCTTTTGTTGTCGCTTTGAATTTTGCACCACTTACGGCTTTTTTTGTAGTAGAATCGGTCTTGGTCACTTCCACAGATACTTCTTTGGATACTTTTCCTGTTTCTTTTGCTGTCACCGTATCATACTCTGGTTTCGTCTTTACCCAACGGAAATAAGGCTGATGCGTGATCGTGTTGCCATCTTTACACTTGGTATTCCTATATACAACAACATAGCCTTCTACTTTGCGCTTTTTAACTTTATTATAAAGTGGTAATATCTTTTTTTGATAATTCCATCCCTTACTAGCAGCTAACTGTGTCAAAGCGGTTTTTACATTTTTCCCCATACTCTCAGCCCAGACATAAGTCTGGATAAAATAGGACTCCCGCTCTGTTGCATTAGATGGTTTAACATCTTCATAGAACCAGCACAACCCTTTTGCAATCGCAGTAGTATTATGGATAAATTCGGCATCATTGGACTTCGTAGATTTCCAGTTAGAAGCAAAAACTACTTTTTTTGTATAAGTATCGCCCGGATGTCCACGCCCAACCGCATAGCCGCAAATAACACGTTTGTTACCATCATCCGCATCATCCATTACGAATTTACGGAACGGGGTTGTTGATTTATGCCCTACTTCATCAATCGCTACTGCTCCCATATCCGTGTTAGAATGCAGTTTATGTCCTGTTTCTTTGTAATCTTTGATCGTGTCTGCTGCCTGTACCTGCAGCGTACCTTTTGAAAATACCCCCGTATTTGCAAAATCTCCAAAAACAAAAGCAAAAATAAAAACAAAGATAAATAGTCTCTGTAACCATTTTTTCACTATCAAATTTTTTCACTCCTTCCTATCTTATATACAGTCGGTAATCTTATTTTTCTCTTTTGCAAAAAACTAGGGTATTTTTTGCGATAATCGATAAAAACGCATTTGTTTTCTCCCCTTTCTGTTCTTTTTATAATCCTTACATTTTCTAATATGTTTTTTTTGGTAGCTCAGCCGTTATGTTTTTTGTGAAAAATTCTGAACAAAAAAAAGACCCATACCCTTTCAGGTATGAGCCTCTTAAGGAACCTATTTGCTCCCCTTACTTCACTAAGCCTTCTTTTAAAATTCCTTCTTTTAAACCATAAACTTTCTTAGGAACCTTAACTACCAGTTTCTTATGAAGTCCCTTAAAAGCCTTTTTGTTTAAATTCTTTTTTGTAAACTTTACAGACTTGATCGTGATCTTCTTTAAGTTCGGACATTTGAAAAATGCTTTATTAGCAATCTTCTTTACATTTGCACCAACAACAACAGATTTTACTTTCTTGCTGTTCTTTACAGCTTTTGTTGCAATAGATGTTACTTTGTAAGTAATGCCTTTGCTTTTTACAGTAGCAGGAATGGAGATTTTCTTCGCATTTTTCTTTGCTGCGATAAAACTTACTTCTTTTCCTGCTTTTGTTACCTTGTAAGTCTGACCTGCTACAACAAATTTTGTACCAACTTTAGCTGCTTTTTTTGCAGGCTTTGTAGGATTTACCACTGTAGTGTTATCCTTCTTGTCTGTAGATGGTTTTGTATCATTCTTCTTGTCTGTAGATGGCTGTGTATCTTCTTTTTTGTCTGTAGAAGGTTTTGTGTCATCTTTCTTATCTGTAGAAGGTTTTGTGTCATCTTTCTTATCTGTAGAAGGTTTTGTGTCATCCTTTTTACCTTCTGTAGTGGTGTCTGCCGGTTTAGACGGCTTGCTTTCTTCCGGAAGTTTTGCAATCTCTTCTGTCTTTGTTTCACCACAAGTTAAACAGGTAAATGTCTTTACGCCTGTAGATGTTGTCGTAGGAGCTGTTGTCACTTCTCCATCATTCCACTTATGTCCAGTTGCTTTTTCTGTGATTTCTTCTTTTGTCTCATCACAGGTAGAACAGGTATATACCGTTTTTCCATCTTTTGTACAGGTTGCTGGTGTTACTTTTGTTTTCTCCCAGCTGTGTCCCAGAGGCTGTGTCACTCTTTCTTCTCTCTCTCCACATTCCCTGCAGACATAAAAATCTTTTCCAGATTCTGTACAAGTTGGTAACTGGCAGGCATTGCTGTCTTCTTCCCAGTCATGCCCATGCGCTTTTTCATCTACTTCACCTTTTTCCAATAAAGTGCCGCAGGCAGTACAATAGGTATCACCTGTATAACCATCCTCTGTGCAGGTTGCTTCATGGTCATTATAAATACCGATATCATCTTCATCATGAGGGCAGGTCGCTGGTTCTGCAGTCAGTGCCTGTTTTTCTTCTGCACCACATCTTTCACAGACTAAATAAAAATTTCCATTTCTAGTTGTTGCATTGCTAAATTCATGTCCAAGAGGCTTAATTGTTGCGTCTTTCTCAACAATACTACCGCAATCAGGACAATACATATCTCCTTTTCCTTCTGTTGTACATGTAGGCTTAACCGTATAACGCCAGTATCCAAACTCGTGGTCACAATCTGCCGGATCAATCTGTGCTGCAAATGTAGGAACTGCCATAGTCATTGCCATAATACCTGCCATAATACTTGCTAAAATTTTCTTTTTTGCCATTTTTTTCTCCTTTTTTCTTTGTATACCATTTACTTAGTTCTTTCTATTCAACAGGGATGCGGATTTCTCTCCGTCACTGTTGATAATTTTGGTTCCTCCTTCACGATATTTATATCATCATTGAACTACTCAAGAATTTTTATAAGAACTTTTTAGCCCCAAAAAGAAGATTCCCTTTTCAGAGAACCTTCCTTTTCCTATTTTAGAAGCGAGAAATATCCTGGATCATTTGCCGTATCTATATGTGCCATCCTTGAGTCAACGCTATTTTTATTATAGACTGTTCCATTATTGCCTAAGATAGATATTGCTTTATAGAACATATCAGAATCTAGGAATGGTCTTTGGATGAATCCTGTACCCGTCTTTTTCCACTGTGCATATAAAGTTGCCGAGATCAAACGATTGTCGTAAGTCGCTCCATTTTTATACGAAATCGTGTCTGTGTACTTATCAAAAGACCATCCACGGAATTCGTATCCTATTCTCGTAAATGTATTCACAGGAAGTGCATAAGACTGATTTCCTTTATGAGTGACACTATTTAGCTTTCCGGTGCCGCCATTTGCATCAAAGTTTAAGGTAAAATCGTCTACATTGTATAAAGCATACAACGTGACGGTGCCACCGTCTTTTATAGCACTATATGCCTGTCCAGGTGTGTATGATGTTCCTGTTCCATCCGGTTTTGTATTCCAACAGGTAAATTCATAATTATTCTTTTCCGGGCTGACACTATTTATATATAGTCCGTGATCACCATACTGCATACGATCTGGATAATCTGTCTTTGTTTTTTCTTCTAATGTCCAAAGCTGTGCAACGGTATGGTTTGGCGTATACTGTTCTATCCAGGTATTATCTTCTGCTCTGCCATTTACGACATCTAAACATTTGTTTGTCTGCTTATTGTAAATGCTAACCTTACCATTTCCTTCATCGGATAAATACCAGAGATAGTCTGCTTTATCATTTTGCTGATTCCAAAGATTTATTGCTTTATTCGATTGATCTACATTAGGATCACCATCAAGATTCAATGCCAAACCATTATGAACGCTGATGATATAATAATACTGTGTATTTTTATATCGTTCAAAGAGCCACTGTGTTTGTGTAGCAGCATCATTTTTCCCAGAATAGATAACCGTTGCCGGATTTGATCTAGGCTCGTAGTCCATTCCATATACATGCATGTACATATTCGTTCCACAATCCGATTTCATATAATATACACCGTTCGGGATTATCTTGCATCCATTCAGACTTGTTTGATTTTTCAAACTTGAAGGAAACGAACCGCCCTGTAGATTATAAACGAAGTTATGCTTATAAGCTGTCCAATGGGCGTACAGTGTCGTATCTGCTGTGATCTTATCTGTCGATGATGCTTTTGTTCCCCCAGTTTTTGCCGTATACCAACCGTCGAACTTGTACCCTTTCCTAGTCAGATTATCTAATGTGCCATACTCTTTACCAGTTATCAGCGTCCTTGCAGCAGGAGTTGAAGGACCTCCATTTGCGTCAAACTTTAAAGTATACTCTTTCGACCAAGATGCCGTTACTGTTTGGTCACCGTTACAAAGAGTTACGGATGTAACCGCTTTCTTGCTTGAATTGTACCATCCATTGAAATGATAGCCCGATCTTGAGACTTCAGGTAATGAAGTTACACTTTCACCACAATATTTTTTAAACTCTAAATTATTACCATTCTTAGAACCACCATTTGTTTTGGTAAATGTGCCAGAATCAGGGTTACAAGTCAAAGTATACTGACCCCTTTTTACAGATGTAGAAAGCGTGGTATGAAACCATGCTAAAACATCTTTTTGCCCCTTAACTCTTCCTTTAAGCATGGATGTATTGATGAGATTTAAACGAACTGGTATAGTGATTGTACGATCCGAAGTATTATGTCCAGCGTATTTGCTAAAATTATAAGAAATATTATATGGAGCTTCTTTTTGTCCCTTTGGAACTGTTACCCCGGTACCAGAAACAAAACTAAAGTTACCATCTGGCGTTTGACCCTTAGAATTTTTGCTTATATTTTGACCATTCAAATAATAATGCGCTTTTAATTTGAATGAAATGTGAAATAAGATAGTATTATAATAATCATTAGAGTCTTTTACCGTATTTTTTTCCCCTGCATCCGATACTTTTAAGTCTGTGACAACACTACCGTTTGGAGATGGATTTGTTATATCAGATATTACTTCAACAGGTCTAGATTTGCTAGTAAAGAGGGTTTTGTAATCACCTGATTCTGTAAGTTTTAGTTTTTCTCCTTTATACTTTACATAAACAGGCAGTTTAGCATCACCCACCTGTATATAACAATAACCACCGGGATTATAAGTTGTTTCTGCCGCCAGCGCAACATTATAAAACAAAATCCCGCAAAAAGCGATGATCAATAAAAAAGCAATCCCCATTGGCAGCCATCTTTTCCATTTCGGAGCCGCCCTGCTTTCCTGTTTATTTCCATTTTTTAACCTTGTCATGATATCATCTTCTCCTTTCCTGTTACAGAACATCTTATATCCATTTTTCTGACAGGAGATGCCCGTTTTTTTGATGATCTGTTTTTCTCTGTTTTGCTCTGAATCAAATTTTTCTCCTTTCTGACTTTTAGAAAAAATAAAAGTCTATCTATAGGTTAGTATGAAAGATTAGGAAAATTCAATGAACATATACCCAACCCTTCTTTGTATTAATATGTTTTTTCTTGCAAAACAAAAAGCCCCGGCTTTTGCCAAGGCTTTACAACAAGAGAAACTTACCAGATTTAGGTTTTCTTCACTCATGGTTCCGGCAGGACTATATACAGACAAATTTTCAAAATAAGGAGTTGTGTGTTCTCTTGTTTGTGTTTATATCTTGTGATCTTTTTATTTGTTGTGCGAAAGCAGAAGATTCCCTGCGTTAATATGTAAAAACAGGACGCTTATTTGTTCCTGCATTTTTTTATAAAAGAGAGTACTGGCTGAAAGATAATGACAAAGATACAGAATAAGATAAAGATTTCCGCCGCTTGCTTGATCATATCTTCCTGCTTTATATCGGGTTCTGACGATTCATAAACGATAGTGTTATCTTTTGTTGTAACAGTTGTCTCTTTGTTTCCATTTTCTTTTTTCTTTTCAGCAGATACGGAAGTATCCCTTTCACAAAAGACCAGATATCGGTATTTTCCATGAGAACGGTATGGATGGCAAGTAAGTAAAGTGATCATATCTTTTCCCGGCTGGATACGGATCTCATCGCTGTCGTCTGGATAAACAATCTTGATGTTTTTTACAACATAAGTGAGTTTTTCCCACGGATTTTTGATATAAACTTTATCTCCTGTTTTCAGACGTTCAATCTCTCTGAAATAAGGAGCACCATGATACCCCCGGTGCCCTGCAATCACGGAATTGGTATTTTTGCCGCCGATAGGTAAAGATGTATTTCCTAGTACAGCCGCTCCCTTTGCCATGTTCTCATCAGTAGCCCGGACATATAATGGGAGTTTCACATCCATAGCTGGTATCTTGATATATCCGCAGCGTTCATCTTTGAACCCATCGAGTGGGATTGGAAACCATGTACAAGAAAAGGCATCTTTCAAATCTTTTTGCTTATTTTTATAAATATCCTCGTTATACTTCTTTATAGATTGATAAAAAGAATCTGATTCTTTATTTTTTCCTGCTTTTTTGTTTTCCTTATAAGCAGCGTCTACTTCCTTTTGATACGATACAGTCTCTTTATGTATCATCTCCGAACGTGCAGTGGGATAAAGACACATCCCTATCCCAAGCACGATCAAGGCGATACTAAAGAAGAGCTGAAAAACCTTTCTTAACATAAAAGCCTCCTATCTCTTTTGCAGTTTCTTCCTTATATAAGTTATCAAAGTAAAGATCACTAGGACACCAGCTGTAACACCAATACCCTTTAAGATAGTCTTTAGGTAAGTACGCATCCATTGCGAATGTTCTGCTTTCTTTTTTAATTTTTCTTCTTTATATTTTTTAGGAGAATATTTTGTCCGTTTTCCCCGGACAAGTAAACGATGTGTATTCTCTCCATAAGGGGTACATGTGATAAGCGTAACGTAGTCTTTTTCATTAACAATGCTTAATTTACTGGTATCTTCTGGTAAAACGATATTGATATCATCCACTTCATAAGCTAATGTTTTTCCTAAAATATGGATATAAAATTGGTCACCTTTCTGAAGTTCTGTGAGGTCTGTAAAAAGTTTCGCTTTGTTAAGTCCGGTATGCCCCGTAAAGACAGCGTGGGTATTTTTCCCACCAACAGGAAGGGAAGTCCCCTCCAGATGCCCTGCACCCCTTTCCAATACATCATTGGAAGTACCATGGTATACTGGCAGGTCAACATCGATAGATGGAATTTCTAAAGTACACATTACTCCAGTGCTATCCAGATTTAAAAGCTGATAATATTCTTTTTCGCTGATACCATTTTTATTATCTTCTGCAAAAGGGTCAGTTAAAATAATATGAGACGAAGCTAATCGTTTATTATATTCTCTCGCTTTAGCAAGCATTTCCTCTAAGTTTTTTTTATCGGTATTCTTTACCTTATCTTTATAGGTGTTTATCGTAGATTGTGCAGATTGTTCATTGATATAATTTGCTATCCATGGGTATAAGAGTAGGGCGATACCTGCGAAGATGATAATGATCGGTATGATTTTTCTTTTCATGGTAAGATCCTTTTACTTTCCTTTTTCATTGTTTGCTGGCATTGCTTTTCCAAAAGCCAATATTGGATAACAGATTACCGGGAAAAAGTATAACCAGATCCCAAAATATTTGTCTTTTCTAAAACAACTTGCTATTTTTGCACACAGTATGAACTGCATCATCAGACGTGCGACATTAATAAGATTTACGGCGATATTGTAGCCAGCAAGGTCAGTAAATGAATAAGCCGTTGCAAAAATAATAGCGAAAATAACAAAGATTATGTTCAGACAGAAAAATTTGATATTCCACATTGTTTTATAGAAAACATACTGGTCATATACAGGGATGATCCCTTCCCAGCCCTTTCTTCCCAACTTTTCAAAAAGCCGCCATTTAGTGGGTATATAAAACACCCAGATGAAAAAATAGACTAAAACGATGATTCCTGTTTTCATAATAAAAGCCTTTCTTTTAATAAAAAAACCGGGGAAGGGGATTTGATTCCCCTGTCCCCGGTCAGAAACTTATGAGTTTTTACCGTATAAAATTATACATTTCTCAAATATGCTTTTCAAAATCAGCAAGCTGTTTTTTCAGTTTCTTTTTTCTTTCTGCTTTTTACAAAAGCATATGTTCCACCGCCGAGAAGTCCAGCACCGATCATAACCATTCTTACGAAACCATCACCACCAGTAAGAGGCATATTGAAACCTTTGTTGTTTTCGATAGCCATCTTTACTTCAGCGTTAGGGGATGTTGTATCACCTGTAGAGGAAGTAAGGAGTGTGCAAGGTTTGCTGTCTACGGTTGCGGTTGCAGCCTGGATGTCACCAACATACATATCTGTCTTACCAATTGTTCTACCGTTTGCTGTCTCACTTGTTGGTCCTGCCACTGCTTTAGACCCGATGTCTGTTGTCGCTGCGTTAACCAGCTGTCCGTCTTCATTCTTGATACCTGTGCCATAATTAGCGATGATATTATCAGCTGCAGCGTCATCTAAACCTGTCGTACCAGCTACGGAAGCCTTGATATCACGTTTTGTTTCTTCAATATTAATAGCCATCTGATCTTTTAATAAGGTATAACCGTCATCTGTTGCAACCTCAGTCAACTGATATTTATCACCCTCTAAACCTTTGATATAGAGTTTTCCTGAAGCAGCCGGAGTAAAGGTTGTTGCCTGTGCCTTGTCCATTGTCTTTCCTGTTACATAGTAAAGCCCATCTTCTGCTTTTTTAGCGATAACATAATATGCATCAGTGGAGTTATACAGTTTGAACTGTACTTTTGTTGCATCTCCTTTGTTATCAGAGAAAGTCTTTGTCAGGTCGATACCATAGGAGTATACATAGTTTCTATCCTGTAAGGAGTTACTGTACTTATTGTTTGTACGGCTCCATACGAGGGAGATATCATTTGCATTACCGCTGTCACCTAATGTAACGGATGCATCAGAATTTACAGTTGCTGTATAATACAGTACCATGTAGTAATCAGAGTAGCCAGCTTTTGTAGCCCCCTTATCACCTACGGCTTCGTATGGATTGGAAGCACCTTTTACATTTGTACCATTGATCTGGTTAAGTCCTGCCTCTGTCAAAGTGATCGTTGCTTTATTGGCTGTCACTTTTTCAGTCCCGTCTTCACCAGATACGGTAACTGTTGCATAAGCAGCTTCATGTTTTCCACTATCAAGGTTCCAGATCTCTTTCGCATTCTTTGTATTGTTAGCTTTTGCATCAGCAGCATTATCATAAAAAGCAATCTTGAAATCCTTGTTATAGTTAACACCAGTAGATAATGCATCTGTAAATGTATACTGGCTTAAATAAGTAGCTTTTGATGTGATATGTGGTAATTTAGATACAACACGGTAATCAAGAAGGTCACCTTCGGATGCAGTTGTTGTATCATCATATTTAAAGTCGTTGCTGTAACCCTTACCGTCCTTGCCGGCTTCTGTATTGTTTGCGCTAGTATATCCGCCTCGGTTTGCAACATAAGCCGCATCTGTAGTATCTGCTTTGTTTTCTGCAGCAGTATCTGCGTTATAAACGATCAGGGATTTGGAGTCAAATGCGCCAGAATAATTTGTATCCTTGCTGGAAGTAACTACGCCGTTTCTGTCTTTTGCATCACTGGAATAAGCGTTTCTGACAGCTTTATCGATCGTGGGGTTTCCTGTTTGGTTCTTTGGATAAGATACGAAATCATACAGCCATTTTTCACCACCGATACTGTCTGCCACACCGTCTGCTGCATGGTCTGTGTTTGTATTGGTATCTGCTGCAGTATTTGTGAAAGGCAGGCTGATGAACCATGGGTTAACTGTAGATGTAACCTGTTCCGGCACCTTTGTTTCTACCATCAGATATAATCCTAATGGAAGGCCGCTCTTTGTAGCAAGTCCATTTGCATCTGTCTCGATCACACCAGTATCTGCTGTCTGTACATCATCACTGTCTTTATTCTGGTCTTTATATTCAATGAGGTAAGATTCTAATGCATTCTTTGCAGCAACATCATCTGCTTTAATAATCGCAGCTAATGCATCTTCAATCTGTGTGCTTGTGTAATGTAACACACCTGCATTTGTACAAGGTGCAGAAACTCCATCCCCTGTCATCACTGTGGCATCTGCCTCATTTAATTTTAAGATCTGCGCTAATGCAGTTGGAATCTCATAAACAACTTTAATGTTGCTGCCTGTTCCATCTGTCTTGCTGTACTGTTCGATGTTACCGACACGTAAATATGTAAACTGTACGCCCTGGATCGCATAATCAGCCAGTGCATTCTCTACGCGGTTATCTGATTCACCGGTTGCTTTATATTGCCCTTCGGTATAATCTCCAGCTGCTTCTGCCGATGTGATATCATATTTATGGACAGTGATACTTCCTGTTTTGGAGGTATCAATGATATCGGCATTTGCCAGGTCTTTTGTAGTTGCTGTATTGTTTGTGGTATCTTTAGATGATGCAGCGGCTACAGGTACGGCAGAGAGAACGGCAGTATAAGTAGGGGCACATACGGATGCTAACATCGCGGTAGCCATGGATAAAGCTGCGGCTTTTTCTGTAAATTTCTTGAACTTCATTAATTTTTTCTCCTTTTTCATTTACACTTTTTGTTATAAGTTAATTAGCTTATCTGGTTTTCGGGGTCCATCTCTCACCCTCATCGTATCTTCGTCCTTTCTTTTTGTTTAATACATATAATCAACAAGTGATCTTCCTATGCTGTTAATATGTATTTTTTGATTTCACTTCGTATCCCACTGCTGTTACCTCGTGTTATCCGTTTGTAATTCACCAGCAGGCAACCAAAAGTGATTGTGTTTTTTGATTTGCGTTTCGTGATACACCAACGGGCAACTGAAGTTAACCGCGGTTTCTTTACGAGACTTTCGCCTCGCTGGGGGAACACAACCCTTCTATCCTTTGTGACAGGGATTACATTTTGTTTTAATCCCCAGCCGGTATCATCGCGAAGACTGATCGCCGAGCAAAACCCGGCAGTGCTTACTTCTTGTCAGTAGGGGATACCGTTTTCTCTCCGCTCCCTACTGCCGCTAGGTTAACTCTACAATTCATCTCGCTACCTGCATTTCATTTAAATGGTAGGAGAATCATTGTTTTTCTTATAAAACTGCCCTCCTTCCTAAATCAGATATTTCATATATCATTTTTTAGAAGAGAAACATTTTTATAAAAAAATTTAGTTGTTAAAACCTGATAGAATTGCATACCTATCAAACTTTGACTACCATATAAAAATCAAATACCTCTCATTCAATCTCAATTACCTGACCTAGATAAGAAGTTCTTGCATTAACCGCTAATAATATGTATTTTTGATTTTGATGAAGATTTGAGAGTAAATGCAGGTATTGCAGAGCAAAATTATTTTTGCAATCTCCGATTTGTTTTAAAGGAAAATGTTTAAGAAAAATTCTTGAAAAGTTCACATAAATGACAAAACAGAAGTTATATGAGACGCATAAAAAAGAATCGAATTCCAAAGTTGTCTATCAGTAATAGCAGAGTAACACGCCCATAGGAGCGACTGCACCGCATAGGTGTGGAGACTTCATACAAAAAAGGGACTGTAAAATAAGTCCCTATTAGCCGTTTATAAGAAATATAGATAAGAACTAATAAAAAGGAAGATACAAAAATAATAAGGAGAACTAATATAGGAGCATGTTTTACGGTAAATCTCGAACTTACTTTTTTAGACGAAGCTGCCGCTGTAAAAGCAATGCAGGAATACATCCATACAGCAAATGCTGATTTTGGATTAGAAAAACATAAGAAAAGAAGCGTTGGAACAGATAAATCAGAAGATCTGATAAAGATCTGTTTTTCTTCCTGTGATGGTGGATATACGAACCTTAACAGAGATGGAAATAAAATTCTTTTTATCAGTGACTTAGATACCTGCTATAGCTGGAAGACTATCATGTTAGAAGCTTTTGAAGCAATGGCAGCTTATCTTGCAGATGATTCGCAACTGGATATTTACCCGGATAACGATCATACACAATTTATCATAGATTCTTATGGAAATGTCGTACCGTTTACAGCCGCTTGTTAAACAAAGAAGGATCATCTCTATACAGAGATGGTCTTTTTTTGCGGTTTCTTAATCGCACCTATAGGTGCGATTAACATTCGCAGATATACTTGCGAAGATAGAAACGCATATATATGTGTAATATTCTTTGCAGTCAAAAAGAATCGGATTCTTTTCTTAAAGTAACTTTTGTTTCTATTCCGTGTTTTTCTCATGAAAATCCTGCGAAATCGAAATCGGATAACACAATCATATTATACAAAGCTCGGATAAAAAAATTCATCTTATCATGTCGGATACCGTAACATAGCCGAGCATCCCTAACGTATTACCCGGTATCCTATGATACACTGCCGAAAAGCGGCAGAGAAAGGAAAATAATCATGAAAAAGCAGAAGATTATTGTAGGGGTTTTAGCTTCCGTTATGGCTGCATCCTCTTTATGCAGCATGGGAGCCGTAAATGTAAACGCAAGCACATTTGGCACTTCAAACAAAGCAGCTAGTTCCTGGGGCTCATGGGGAAGTGGTTCTTCCTGGGGCTCATGGGGAAGTGGTTCTTCCTGGGGTGGAAACACAGACTGGTCTAAATGGAAAGACGAGTTTGATAAGTGGAACAACTCTACTGTTAAACAGAGCGTAGAAGCAAAGATCAGCTCTTATAGAGTTGGTGCAGGTAGAAGATCATTAGATATCACTTGGAAAAAAGTAGAAAATGCTACTGGCTACAAAATCCAGGTAAGTTCTGATATACTCTTTAAGAACATCGTTGAAGAAAAAAATGTAGAAGGTTATGTTTCAGGATACAGCCCTATCTATTATGCGGAAGGCACTGACAGTGCTAGTAATAAAAAGACTTATGACAAAGCCATTATCACAGGTGATATGTATGTGAGAGTAAAACCTGTCTTTGATGGTAAAGAAGGCACATGGTGCAGCACAATTTACACCAAAGGGTATGAAGATACTACAAGCCCATTTGGAACAAAAAAACATGATCCACTTAAATTAAAGATTGATAACTATGCCAGCAAGACAAAACATTCGATGAAATTATCTTGGGATCGTGTAGAAGGTGCTACAGGCTATCGTATCGAATATAATGGAAGCGGTGATTTTACAAAGGGCAGAGTTGTATACTACACCACAAACAATTATTATAACTACACTGTTGGCGGTAATGGAATGCTCTGTATTGAAGCTAAAAATGATGAATATTACAGAGTGCAGCCTGTTTTTGGAAACCAGGATGGTTCCTGGAGCAATACCGTCCTTGCCGAGGGTTATAAGGGAAGTTTCTATTAAAAAGTTTAAAAATCATCCTTTCTTTTTTAGGGGGCTGTAAAAAACTCCCCTAACAGAAAAATCGCCCAGACCGTGTGTGGTCTGAGCGATTTTTTGGTATAATGTATTTATGCTACTAAACCAAAATACCAATCCGAGCAAAACCCGGCGGTGCTTACTTCTTGGCAGTAGGAGATACCGATATCTCCGCTCCCTACTGCCGCTATGTTAACTCTACAATTCATCTCACTACCTACATTTCATTTAGAGGTTAGGAGAATCCTTGTTTTCTTATAAAACTGCCCTTCTTCCTAAAACGGATATTTCATATATATATCATTTTTTAGAAGAGAAACATTTTTATAAGAAAAACTTAGTTGTTAAGACCATTGCTGCTGCTAAACTTAATGCCGCAATCTTACTTAATTTTTCTTTGCCATTTGTTTTACCTCTTTTCTTTCTTCTTTTATATTGTCTCCCAGCTGACATCGCAGTCGGAACTCCAACTTTTCTTAATATGTAGATTTTTTTAGAAATCCTGTTGCAAGTTCCGTCCGCATGTATATTATGGCAAATTAAGAAAAATAAGAATTTTTGTAAGAAAGAAAAAACATATTAATAAACGGAAAACGAATCCCCGCAAATTTTTCGTTTTCTAGGAAACTGCCATTTGCGCAGTTAATATAAATCCCCCGGACTTCTCCAATCTTCCGGGGGAATTTTCTTATTATACAAAAAAAAGGACATCCATACGGATGCCCTTTCTTTTTTGTGAACTTACCCTATATCGCAGCCTGCATATTTTCTGGTATACCAATTGCGTCATACAATGATATATGCATGATTTAATGCCACAGCTATATGTGTGTATGACATACACACATATAGCTATGTTTTTTTTACACAGATATATGTGTGATCTATCTACATTTAATTTATAAAAAATCCCATCAAGACTTCGAAATTCAAAGCCTTCGACAGGATTTTTCTTGCGTTATTTACTTTTTTGTAAAAATATCATATTGCAATAGCTTCCGATTTTTCTGTATCCGCTTCCTGCTTCTGATAGAAGCTTTCTTTCTGATGATAATATCCCAAAATATAAGTATCACTTAACTTTCCAGTTAATTTAGCTTCTCTTCCATCAATCTTTTCAAAAATTTCTTGAAAGATTTTTTGATACTTGATGTATAAGCCGTTTTTCTTTCGTTTTAATTTATTAAGATATGGTACAATCTTATTTTTAAGTACGATCAATGTAGCGGCAGGACGTTGCACATATTTGTTTTGATATCTTACAGCATTTGGTATACGGGACTTTAACTCTTCTTCTGTATATGTATCAAGTTCAGCCTTTTCGTAAACAGCTAATAACCGTCCCATTAAATAATTAATTTCTGTGTTATCTAAGTCTAAGGTCATTGTGTAAACCTCCTTCCCAGCCTTATCATTTTCATATTTTCGTAAAATTAAGGCGGCGATATAGGTAATATATCTTCTATTTTTCAATGATTTGTATTTTAATGGAGAGGATGCTTTTGTGACCAAAGCATTTTTTAGGGACTCAGATATTGGATGTCCATATAATTTACACCAAAGCAACTCCTCTATTTTTTTAGTGTAAATTCCGGACTCTATTTCGATTCGTTCGTTCCTCTCTGATCCATAAGCATATTTGGAGACCATATATATAGAAGGAATCCATTTTGCTCCAGTAAACGACTCTTTCCATTTTTCTAATTTAGCGACAAAATCATTTCCTGGAGTCTCACTATAATAAGCTAGAGAAAGTCTTCCGGTTGTCATCGCTTTAAAAGCAGCGATTACTATGCAATCGGTGGAGGATAAACTATTATCCTCGGTTGATTCAAAGATGCTCCTATATAAAGTTTCCCTGTCACTTATGATTTCATCCCCCTCTTTTCTATCTTCAAATGGGGACGGCACGTATCTCCCATTTGGATTCCAATACACAAACATCTCATTTCCTGCGATAATTCCGAAGTTGTTCAAAAGCCATCGGAGCATATTGTGTGATTTCTGAGAAGCTTCATAACCAATCGTTAAAAGATCTTCCGCATTTTTAACAAATGTACCGCGGAAAGTATATTCTGTTTTATCATTAGCAGAGACCAATTTTGCACCAGACTGCAAGGGGAAGATATTTTTGGCATGTAATTCAGTTAAAGGTACATTTTCTCCTGTGAGCATACATAGCCCTGTTTTGGATTCCTTTGCAATAACCATATTGTAATATGCGATATAACAACGGAACATTTCTTTTGATTTCCATGTTTCTATAACCTCTCCGGTCAGCACATCTTTTATTTTCCAACGGACCAAACATTTTTTGTAGGCTGTAGACTGCATTTTCTTCTTACTCATGTCCTCTTCATTTTCTGATTCGAGGACTTCTGCTTTATAAAGGTCATGTATAATACTATTTTTTTCAACATAAGTATGAACGGCATGGGTAAATGCATTTCCATAAGCAGATTCATCCCAATCCATTAACTGTTCCAGATATGATTTTTGTCGTTCTTCATCAAATCCAGACAAATATTCCAGCTGTTCCGCAAAGGGATGCGGAGATGCATGGCTGGTACGGTTTGCAGATTTCAGTGATACGGGTATCAGCGTTCGGTTTTCTTTCTTAGGAACAGCCGCTGCATCAATAAAACAGCCATTGCTGTCAATTGTTATCTCTATCTGTGCGTTTTGCAACGCATGAGATACAGGAGCAAGCGGCTCTCTCATCCCATCTATATATACCCCAGCGTATTTGTCTGCCATAACGTCATATGTTTTGATCAATTTTTGTAATAATCCCACAATGTTTCTCCTTTTGTAATCTTTTTTATCTCTACACTTAGTTTTGATCTCCGTACTTAGAAATGTGCGATATATAAGCACTTCTAGTCTACTTTTTCTTTCTTTTCTTCTGGCATCTCAAAAGTTTTCGGCTGCATTTTACAGATTACTTTTGTCATCACACAATCTTCTGGTTTTATAAATTTGATCACACCGTTATGCATAACCGGACACCACATACGCATAGTTATACAGCCTTGTGTTTCTTTGGAATATGCTTCGTCTGGATAAGTTAAGCCATGATACATCAGCCCAAATGGAATGTCACCATAATTATCAAAGAATCCGATTCCTTCTCCGAATTTACAAGGTTTAACATACCCCTGACATTCACGGGTTCCTAAGAAGATATCCTGTCTGCCGCCTTTTTCGATCATTCTTTTAGAAATCTCTAAATGTTTTTTTTCATTCCAATCGGGTCTGCACTCGGGATGATTTTTATTAAAGATAAAATGAGCCCGTACCTGATAACGACAGTCTCTTAAATAATTATAAAGAGCCATGTCATTTTTATTGCCTTTCATTTTAGGGATGATTTTTCCGGACGCTTCCATTCGGAACGGATTCATGACTCTTACTTCATCAATAATCCAAGTAATTGTCGGTTTCCAATATATGGATTTCAAAATGCCTTTCAAGGCTTCATAAGTAGGAATAGCCATACTGCTTTTTTCTCCACCTGTTTTAAATTCAGGAAATGTAAATAAGGCTTTTCTTCCAGTAACTTCAAATTCTACGTTGTTCATCTTTTCTTCCTCCGTTTTTTAATCCCCGTACCCATGAAGGGTATGATTCTGGTTTGATAGGTTTGTCACCTTCATATGGCTCCGCTTTAATCCCCGTACCTGTGAAAGGTACGATAACAAGGCATTTGCATATAGATTTTGACTTGTTTTAATCCCCAGCCGGTATCTCGCGAAGG
>OLPK01000388.1_pt1 | contig 48904 bp, 42 predicted proteins | sample 1672261 | NCBI WGS metagenome assembly OLPK01 (sample SAMEA3136665, study PRJEB25190) | human gut metagenome
CGCGTTTTACGGTTTCTGGTTTAGCTGTAAAAGTTTTCATTAAAAGCTTACCCAAATAATAAGTTACACGTTGGTGAACACCCAAACGTTTAGTCAGTTGAGGTTCACACGACATTGTCCAGCAAACCTACCCCTTCGAATAGCCTATGCCGGCGCATAGAAAGTTTCGGGAAAAAAACCTTCTCGTAACGTGGGGTCGCAAGATTATAGAGAAGTCGGGGTCAAAGATCGACCCCTTTATGAGATTTTTCAGGCAGGCCCCGGGGTGGCCTTCCGGCTCTCAATCCGTCGGGAAAAAGCGCCCTGTCAGGGCATATGCGGACGCTTGAGATACTCTTCGCTCTGCATCTCCTGCAGACGCGACAGACAGCGCTGGAACTCAAACTTCAGCCGCTCTCCCTGATAAATGTCGTACAGCGGCACCGCGGCGCTGACCACCAGCTTCACGTGGCGCTCATAGAACTCATCCACCAGGGCGATAAAGCGCCGCGCTTCGCTCTCCAGCTGCGCGGTCATCACCGGCACGTCGAGCAGCATCACGGTGTGGAACAGACGGGAGAGGGCAATATAGTCATGCTGGCTACGGGCATCCACACACAGCGTGGCGAACGACGCCGCCAGCGTCTGGTTTTCGACGCCAAGCGTGGGCAGCTCGCGGTGATTGATCTCCAGCGTCGGCCCGGCAGCAGCGCGCGGCGCCCCGGCCAGCGCCAGCCACAGTTTATCCATCTGTTCGCGGGTTTCGCTGTTCAGTGGCGACAGCCACAGGTGCGCCTGTGTCAGCGTACGCAGACGATAATCGATGCCGGCATCGACGTTCATAATATCGCAATGCTGCTTGATGGCGTCGATCGCCGGCAGAAAACGGGCCCGTTGCAGGCCATTGCGATAGAGCTCATCCGGCGGAATATTGGAAGTGGCGACCAGGGTGATGCCGCGGGCAAACAGGGCTTTCATCAACCCGCCTAACAGCATGGCATCGGTAATATCAGAGACGAAAAACTCGTCAAAACAGAGCACATCCGTTTCCGCCTTGAAACGGTCGGCGACAATCTCCAGCGGGTCGCTATGTCCCTGCAGGGTGGTCAGCTCTTCGTGCACGCGCAGCATGAAGCGATGGAAATGCAGGCGCTGCTTACGCTCGCCCGGCAGGCTCTGGTAAAACAGGTCCATCAGCCAGGTTTTTCCCCGCCCCACGCCGCCCCACATATACAGGCCGCGGACAGGCGCCGCCTCGGCAGCCGGTTCGCGCTTACCCAGCAGTTTGCCGAATTTCGCGCGCAAACCGCCGCCTGACGCGACGGGCGCGGGCTGAGTCTGCAGTTCCTGGTAAATGGTATCAAGGCGGCTCACCGCTTCTTGCTGGACGTCGTCGGGTTGATGGCTGCCCTCTTTCAGGGCTAAAAGGTAACGCGATGTTGGAGACAGGCTTTGCATGATCTAATTGTTATTCCTTGAAAACCGTAATGCCGAAGCTCACGATTGACGAAAAAAAGGCCGTTCTACACTACGCGATGATACGCCAGGATTCCACTTCTGTGGAATTAGCGGTTATAGTGGCACTATCGGGCGCAGGCGGAGAGCCTAAGAGCCACCCTACGGAACCACAAAACAACGGGAGATGTTCATGACCTGGGAATACGCGCTAATTGGGTTAGTCGTCGGTATCATTATTGGTGCCGTCGCCATGCGTTTCGGCAACCGCAAACTGCGCCAGCAGCAGGCGCTGCAGTTCGAACTGGAAAAGAATAAAGCCGAGCTTGAAGAATACCGTGAAGAGCTGGTCAGCCACTTCGCGCGCAGCGCCGAGTTGCTGGATAACATGGCGCATGACTATCGTCAGCTGTATCAGCATATGGCGAAAAGCTCTAACAACCTGCTGCCGGACTCTATGGCAGACGCCAACCCGTTCCGCAACCGTCTGGAAGAGTCTGAAGCCAGCAACGATCAGGCGCCGGTCCAGATGCCGCGCGACTACTCTGAAGGCGCATCCGGTTTACTGCGCGGTGGCGCAAAACGCGATTAACTGATCGCGTCTGATAAAATATCTCCGGGCGCGCTCACCGCGCCCGCTCCTTCCCCCACTTCCCGGCTACAATTTAAACCAGTACCCACATTGTTACCTGTGCAAAAATTCAATAACATCAGGTTATTCAGGACGTTTTTCCATACACCTCAGGTTACGAGAGCCAGCATCTAATGAAGAAACAGACTTTGCTGTTGAGTGCGTTAGCGTTAAGCATTGGGTTATCGTTGTCGGCCCTGCCTCCGGCAGCAGCATCCTTACCGACTCAGGTGCCCGGCCAGGGCGCGTTACCGAGCCTGGCGCCGATGCTGGAAAAGGTCCTGCCAGCGGTGGTCAGCGTGCAGGTGGAAGGCACCGCCTCGCCGACGCTCAATATGCCGGAAGAGCTGAAGAAATATTTTGGTGATAACGCCCCGCAGGAGCAGGCGCAGCCGTTTGAAGGGCTCGGCTCCGGCGTCATCATCGACGCAGCGAAAGGCTACGTGCTGACCAATAATCACGTCATCAATCAGGCGCAGAAGATCAGCGTCCAGCTGAACGATGGCCGTGAATTTGATGCCAAACTGGTCGGCAGCGATGAACAGAGCGATATCGCTCTGCTGCAGCTGATCAAGCCGGCGAACCTGACGCAAATCGCCATTGCTGACTCCGATAAACTCCGCGTCGGCGACTTCGCCGTCGCCGTCGGCAACCCGTTCGGCCTTGGCCAGACCGCCACCTCCGGCATTATCTCTGCCCTTGGCCGCAGCGGCCTGAACCTGGAAGGGCTGGAGAATTTCATCCAGACCGATGCCTCGATTAACCGCGGTAACTCCGGCGGCGCGCTGTTGAACCTCAACGGCGAGCTTATCGGGATCAACACCGCGATCCTGGCGCCGGGCGGCGGTAGCATCGGTATCGGCTTCGCCATTCCAAGCAACATGGCGAAAACCCTCGCCGACCAGCTCATTCAGTTTGGCGAAATCAAGCGCGGCCTGCTGGGCATTAAAGGCATGGAAATGAGCGCCGATATCGCTAAGGCGATGAATCTCGACGTTCAGCGCGGCGCCTTCGTCAGTGAAGTGTTACCAAACTCCGGTTCCGCCAAAGCAGGGATCAAATCCGGCGACGTCATTGTCAGTCTGAACGGCAAGCCGCTGAACAGTTTTGCCGAACTGCGCTCGCGCATCGCCACCACCGAACCGGGGACCAAGGTCAAACTTGGCCTGCTGCGCGACGGAAAACCGGTCGATGTCGAAGTGACGCTGGATAAGAGCACCTCCTCCACCGCCAGCGCCGAGCTGATTATCCCTGCCCTGCAGGGAGCCTCGTTCAGCGATGGTCAGATGAAGGACGGTACCAAAGGCGTGGTGATCGATAATGTCGATAAAGGCAGCGCCGCCGCCCAGGTCGGCCTGCATAAGGATGACATTATCATTGGCCTTAACCGGGAACGTATTCATTCGATTGCCGAACTGCGCAAAGTGCTTGAAGGCAAACCGCCGGTCATCGCCCTGAATGTGATCCGCGGCAACGAAAGCATCTATCTGCTGCTACGCTGATTGTCTTCCCGGACATCGCCGCCATGTGCGATGTCCGGACAACTCATGCTATGCTGCGTCTGACCATTCATTAACGATATTTGCATCATGCCTGGAAAGTTATTACGTTCGATACTCATCGGTTTGATTGTCGGGGGACTGCTGCTGGCCCTGATGCCATCGCTACGCCAGTGGCAGCTGACGCCGACCACCCAAAACGATACGGCAGACGACTCCCCTGTGAGCTATAACGCCGCCGTACGCCGCGCGGCGCCCGCCGTGGTGAACGTCTATAACCGCGCCCTGAACAGCACCAGCCATAATCAGCTGACGCTTGGCTCCGGGGTGATCATGGATCAGCGCGGCTATATCCTGACCAACAAGCATGTTATCAATGATGCCGATCAGATCATTGTCGCACTGCAGGACGGCCGCGTCTTCGAAGCGCTGCTGGTCGGATCCGACACCCTGACTGACCTCGCCGTGCTGAAGATCAACGCCACCGGCGGGCTGCCGGTGATCCCGATCAACCCGAAACGCACGCCGCATATTGGCGATGTCGTCCTGGCGATTGGCAACCCCTATAACCTGGGGCAGACCATCACTCAGGGGATCATCAGCGCCACAGGGCGCATTGGCCTCAACCCGACCGGCCGCCAGAACTTCCTGCAAACTGACGCCTCGATTAACCACGGTAACTCGGGTGGGGCGCTGGTGAACTCCCTCGGCGAGCTGATGGGGATTAACACCCTCTCCTTTGACAAGAGCAATGACGGCGAAACGCCGGAAGGCATTGGCTTTGCGATCCCGTTCCAGTTAGCGACCAAAATTATGGATAAGCTGATCCGGGATGGCCGGGTGATCCGCGGCTATATCGGCATTAGCGGCCGGGAGATCGCCCCGCTGCACGCACAGGGCGGCGGGATCGATCAGATCCAGGGGATCGTGGTTAACGATGTGGCGCCTGATGGCCCCGCAGCACAAGCCGGGATCCGCGCCAACGACGTGATCATCTCCGTGAATGACAAACCTGCGGTTTCTGCACTGGAGACGATGGATCAGGTGGCCGAGATCCGCCCGGGATCGGAAATTCCGGTAGTCATCATGCGTGATGATAAGAAAATTACGCTCCATATCGCCGTTCAGGAATACCCGGCCACCAACTAAACGGCTCCCCGTTTGGGGAGCCTCGTTAATCGCTAAATACCGGACCGGCCGGGAATCTGACCAGAAACCCGGTCACCGCCAGCAGCGATCTCAGCCCGGGCCAGACTATCTGTCGCTCGCGAAGCTCATCATCCAGCGTCAGTAGCGCAAATTCCCCCTTCTCACCCAGCACGCCACCCTGCCAGAGCAGGCGCTGCGCCTGCTGCCGCGCCCAGGGCGACTCACTCTTCCAGGCCAGCAAATGCAGCAGCGCCTGCTGCAGACAGACGCTGTGCGAATGGTTATCCCGCCGCAGCCGCCGGTAAACGGGCAGGGACACGCTGCGCACGGTATAAAATCCACTGCCCGCCTCTTCATCGCCTTCAGGAATAGCGCGGGCGAACTGCCCCGCCACGTCGCACAGCCGGTTGTGCGTCAGCGGAAGTTGCCGGGCGCTGAGCGCCCCGGCCGCCATGCACAGCAGACCGCTGCGCTGCAGCGAGGGCGTCGCAGAGCGCACGACCGCCGCCGGTAAGGCGATCACCGCCCGTGTCGCCTCGTCAGCGTTATGGTCAGCGCCGGCCTCATAACAGCTGGCCAGCAGCGCTTCACCAGGCGTGGCGTTCAGCGGGGGCGAAAGCAGGTTCAGCGCCGGCTGCAGTTGTGCAAGTTCATCGCCTGACGCCAGCATGGCGTCAACCACCACCTCCCGTGTTGATGTCCGGTTTTCCGGACAGCATGCTATGGCTTCATTCATCACCGTCTCCTTATGAGAAATCTCCGCGGCCGGTATGCCAGCCGCGGGAACAGGCTGGCCTACATCGCCAGCACGTACTTGAGCATCACCCCGGCGGCGATCGCCGAGCCGATCACCCCGGCCACGTTCGGGCCCATGGCGTGCATCAGCAGGAAGTTCTGCCCGTCCGCTTCCAGACCCACTTTGTTCGACACCCTGGCTGCCATCGGCACCGCCGACACCCCCGCCGAGCCGATCAGCGGGTTGATTTTGTGCCGGCTGAACACGTTCATCAGCTTCGCCATCAGCACCCCGGCCGCGGTGCCCACGCAGAAGGCGATCACCCCCAGCACCAGGATCCCCAGCGTCTGCGGCTGCAGGAACTTGTCCGCCACCAGCTTGGCCCCCACCGACAGTCCGAGGAAGATGGTCACGATGTTGATCAGCGCGTTCTGCACCGTATCGCTCAGCCGCTCCACCACGCCGCTCTCGCGCATCAGGTTGCCGAAGCAGAACATCCCCAGCAGCGGCGCGGCGTCCGGCAGCAGGAGCGCCACCAGCAGCAACAGCACCGCCGGGAAGAGGATCTTCTCCCGCTTACTCACCGTGCGCAGCTGCACCATGCGGATCTTCCGCTCCTTATCCGTGGTCAGCGCCTTCATGATCGGCGGCTGGATCAGCGGCACCAGCGCCATATAGGAGTAGGCTGCCACCGCGATGGCCCCCAGCAGCTCCGGTGCCAGCTTGCCCGACAGGTAAATCGCCGTCGGGCCGTCGGCGCCGCCGATGATGCCGATGGCCGCCGCCTGCGGCAGGGTGAAGCTGATGATGCCGAAGTAGTTCAGCGTCAGCGCCCCGAGCACGGTGGCGAAGATCCCGAACTGCGCCGCCGCCCCCAGCAGCAGGGTGCGCGGGTTGGCCAGCAGCGGGCCGAAATCGGTCATTGCCCCGACGCCCATAAAGATGACCAGCGGCGCGATGCCTGAGCCAATCGCCACCTTATAGAAGATGGCCAGCACCCCGGCGGAGTAGCCCATGTCCACCGCGAGGCTCTCCATCTGCCCCTGCACCGACGGCAGGGCCAGCGCCAGTGCCTCCTTAATGGCGTGGACGTCCGGCGCGCAGTGGAGCTTCGCGGCAATCACCGCCAGCTGCGCCGGGTCGTGGTGGGCCAGCAGGCTCTCCAGGGCGGTGAGCGCCAGCCCGGCCTCCGGGATGTTCGACAGCAGGCCGCCGAAGCCAATCGGCAGCAGCAGTAACGGCTCGAACTTCTTCGCAATCGCCAGCCACAGCAGCAGCAGGCTGACCAGCAGCATCACCGCCTGGCCGGCGCCGAGGTGCATCAGCCCCATGCCCTGAATCAGGGCGTTCAGACTTTCCATTTCCGCTCCTCGTCCTTACGCCAGCTGCAGCAGAGTGTCGCCGACCGCCACCGCGTCGCCGGCTTTCACCGCGATACCGCGTACGGTCCCGGCCTGCGCGGCGCGGATTTCGGTTTCCATCTTCATGGCTTCCAGAATCAGCAGCACCTCGCCTTCGGCCACCGTCTGGCCTTCCGCGGCCAGCACCTTCCAGATAGTGCCCGCCAGCGGGGCGGTCACCGGGGTGCCGGCGCCGGCCGGAGCCGGGGCGGCAGCAGGCGCCGCGGCCACCGGCGCGGCGCTGAGCTGGCTGACATCGCCGCCGTCGCTGACTTTGACCACAAAGGCTTTGCCTTCCACTTCGACGGTGTAGACGCCGGAGGCGGCAGGTTTTTCTGCTTTTGCCAGCGGCTGCGCGGCTTCCGCCTGCGGTACCGGCTCAAAGGCTGCCGGGTTGTGGCGGTTTTCGAGGAACTTCAGGCCGGGCTGCGGGAACAGGGCCACGGTGAGCACGTCGTCGATGGCGTTTTCGGCAAGGGTGATGCCCTTCTCCTGTGCCTGGCGTTTCACATCCGCTTCCAGCTGCGCCAGCTCCGGCTTCAGCAGGTCGGCCGGGCGGCAGGTCACCGGGTCAGCGCCGTCAAGCACCCGCGCCTGCAGGGCGGCGTTCACCGGCGCCGGGGTGCGGCCGTACTCACCCTTCAGGATACCGGCGGTCTCCTTCGCAATGGTTTTGTAGCGCTCGCCGGTCAGGACGTTGAGCACCGCCTGGGTGCCGACAATCTGCGAGGTCGGGGTGACCAGCGGGATGATACCGAGGTCCTCGCGCACGCGGGGGATTTCCGCCAGCACCTCATCCAGACGGTGGGCGGCGCTCTGCTGCTTCAGCTGACTTTCGAGGTTGGTGAGCATCCCGCCCGGGACCTGGGCGACGAGGATGCGGCTGTCGGTGCCCTTCAGCTGGCCTTCGAAGGCGTGGTACTTCTTACGCACCTCGCGGAAGTACGCGGCGATGCTCTCCAGCTTGTGGATATCCAGCCCGGTGTCATATTGCGTGCCGGCGAGGGTGGCGACCAGCGCCTCGGTGGCCGGGTGGCCGTAGGTGGCGCTCATGGACGAAATCGCCGTATCCACGCCGTCGACCCCGGCTTCAATGGCCTTCAGCAGGGCCATCTCCGCCATCCCGGTGGTGGCATGACAGTGCAGGTGCAGGGTGACGTCGTAGCGCTTCTTGATTTCGCTGACCAGCTCAAAGGCGGCATGCGGCGTCAGAATGCCGGACATGTCCTTGATGGCGACGGAGTCAACGCCGGTCTCCAGCAGCTGTTCGGTGAGGTCGAGCCAGGTCTGCAGGGTGTGCGCCGGGCTGGTGGTGTACGAAAGCGTACCCTGGGCGTGGGCGCCGTGGCGGCGGACCGCCTGCAGGGCGGCCTGCATGTTGCGCGGGTCGTTCATGGCGTCGAAGACGCGGAAGACGTCCATGCCGTTTTTGACGGCGCGCTCCACGAAGCGCTCCACCACGTCGTCGGCGTAGTGGCGGTAGCCGAGCAGGTTCTGGCCGCGGAGCAGCATCTGCAGCGGGGTCTTCGGCATCGCCTTTTTCAGCTCGCGCAGGCGGACCCACGGGTCCTCGCCGAGGAAGCGGATGCAGGCGTCAAAGGTGGCGCCGCCCCAGCACTCAAGGGAGCGGTAGCCGACCTCGTCGAGCTGAGCGGCGACGGGGAGCATATCGTCGAGACGCAGACGGGTGGCGAACAGGGACTGGTGGGCGTCGCGCAGGACGACATCGGTAATGGCAACGGTCATAAATTCCTCCGTGAATTAAGGGTGAAGACGGCGATGGTGGTGAATGGCGGCGACAATCGCCGGCTTTAAGCGGGCGAAGTCGTCGGCGGGCGCGACGGCGGCCGGCGCCGGTTTGGGGGCGGCAGGCGGCTCAGGAAACAGGCGGTTGACGGCGAGGGACATTCCCCGGATGGCAAAGATGAGCAGCAGCAGGAAAACCAGCACGAACCCCATGCCGAGGAACATCAGGGTGAAGCCTTCGCCTAACAGGACGGCATTGTCAGTCATAAAATAGCCTTTGGGAGGGGCGCAATAATGGCTAACAGCAGACCGCGTTAGCCGAGTGGATTTCCCCGGACCGCCTGGTCAGAAGCCTCTGTTTAGCAGTCAGCTGCCGCTGCCATTACTGCGCTATATATTCAATCGGGGTTATTTAATGAAGCTCACATGTTTGCAGATTTCATCGGCGACCATGTCTTTGCGCTGATTAAAGATCACTTTATTCTGCTCAAACAGGTTATTGCCGTGGGTATCGATTGAGACAATTAACGGCCCGAACTCTTTCACCCGACATACCCATAAGGTTTCCGGCATCCCTAAATCACGCCACTGCGCATCTTCGATTTCTTCCACGCAGACCGCGGCGACGACCGCGCAGCCGGCCGGGAACACGCAGTGCAAGGCTTTATGCTCGGCGCAACCCTCTTCGGTTCCCTTCCCCATACCGCCTTTACCAACGATTAATTTCACGCCAGTCCTGGCAATAAACTCTTTTTCAAATTTCTCCATGCGCATACTGGTGGTCGGCCCAACGGAGACCATTTCAAATTTATCTTCCGAACCTTTAATCGGTCGCACAATCGGCCCGGCATGCAATATCGCGCCACCGGCAACATTGACCGGTAATTCACGCCCGCCCTCAATTAAGCGACGATGAGCCACATCGCGACAGGTCACAATATGGCCGTTGAGATAAATGATATCGCCCGCTTTAATATCAGCTAAATCTTCATCTTTAATGGGCGTAGTGAGTATTTTTTTAGCCATCAGAATGCCACTCCTGTGTGAGACGTAATGGTGTAGTTCAGGTCTTTATCGAAAACGATATGTCCTTTGCGGTGCGACCAGCAGCCGACGTTGACCGCCACGCCAATGGTGGAAGGATGGCGTGCGGTATTTTCGATATTGACGCCCATCACGGAGGTATTGCCGGACATCCCCTGCGGGCCCAGACCGATTTTGTTGATGCCGTCTTCGAGCATTTTTTCCAGCGACGCCGCCCGTTCGTTATCATTGTGCGAGCCAATCGGGCGCATCAGCGCTTTCTTCGACAGCAGCGCCGCGGTTTCCACCGACGTTGCCACCCCAACGCCAACCAGCAATGGCGGACAGGCGTTCAGGCCATAGCTGGTCATCACATCCAGCACAAAGCGGGTCACCCCTTCATAGCCAGCGCCAGGCATCAACACCATCGCTTTACCCGGCAGCGAGCAGCCGCCGCCAGCCATATAGGTGTAGATGCTGCACTGATCGGAATCCGGGACGATCTCCCAGAAAACGGTGGGTGTCCCTTTGCCAACGTTTTTGCCGGTGTTGTATTCATCAAAGGTCTCGACGCTGTTATGACGCAGCGGGGATTCGACGGTGGCTTTGATCACCGATTCGCGCAGCAGCGCTTCCAGTTCGCCGATCAGCGGAAAGTTGGCGCCGCACTCCACCAGAAACTGGATCACGCCGGTATCCTGGCAGGAGGGACGATCCAGCTCTTTCGCCAGACGCTGGTTTTCAATCATGGTGGTAAAGATGACGTCCGCCAGCTGGCTGGTCTCTTTCTTATGCAACTCTTTTAGTTTTGCCGTGACGTCATCAGGCAATACTTTGCCGGTATATCCCACAAATCTGGCCATGATGTCGGTCATGCGGGATATCTGTTCGCTTTTGCTCATAAAGGCTCCTTAGTCAGAACAGCGTCCGTAAGTTACGGATGAAAAGGGAAAAGGATTGGCAGCAGGATCAGGCTGACAATGGTGGAAACGATAATCAGAGGGATGCCGGATTTGGCGTAATCGACGAACTTATAGCCCCCGGCCGACAGCACCATCATATTGGCGGGCATCCCGATCGGCGTCGCATAGGCGCAGGAGCTGCCAATCACCGTCGCCATCAGCACCGCACGCGGATCGGCGCCCATACCGGCGGCAATCGACAGGCTCACCGGCACCAACAGCGCGACGGTGGCGGTATTGGACATAAAGTTGGTCATCACCACGGAGAGGGCAAAGACCACCACCAGCAGCATGAACGGCGAGGAGTTGTTGCCCAGTAGACCGATAACCTGGTCAGCCACCAGCTTGCCCGCCCCGGTCATTTCCAGCGCCTTTGCCAGCGCCAGGGTGCCGCCGAAGATAAAAATAGTCTGTGAATCAATGGCCTTGTAAGCTTGCTTTTCCGTCAGCACCCCGGTAACCACCAGCACCAGGGCACCGATACAGCCGGCCACCGCCAGGCTAATGCCGGTCTGTTTTTCGAAAATCATGCCGAGGATCGTGGCGATCAACACCACCAGGGACAGGATCTGCTTCCAGCGTGGAACGTGGCTGTAATCCCGCTGTTCGCCGACGCTGCCCACTTCCCCGCTGTTTGGATTATTGGGCAGAAACTTATAGCCAATGGTCAGGAAATAGAGGATGCCGCAGACCAGCATCGGTAGACCCACTTTCGCATACTCAAAGAAACCGAAGCCGCTACCGATATTTTGCAGAGCCGATTGCGCAATCAGGTTGCCCGGCGCGCCAATCAGCGACAGGTTGCCGCCCAGCGCGGCAGCAAACACCAGCGGCATCAGCAGACGCGAGCGGGAAAATCCCGATTTGGCGGCCACGCCAATGACGACCGGGATCAGCACCGCCGCCGTACCGGTGTTGGAAAGAAAGCCCGACATCACGCCGACCACCACCATGATGGTGAAAATCAGCTGCTTTTCGGTTTTGGCGAAGTGAGTGATCACCCCACCGACTTTATTGGCCATCCCGGTCTCAAATAACGCCCCGCCAACGATGAACATGGCGACAAAAAGAATGACGTTGCTGTCGATAAAACCAGCAAAGGCCTGCTTCAGATCCAATACGCCAGTGACCACTAACGCCACGCAAACCACCATGGAAGTCACTGCCAGCGGCACTTTCTCCCAGACGAACATGACGATAGCGAACACCAGCAAACATAGGGTGATGGTAATCGGTTCCATACTTATAATTCTTCCTATCAATGATATATGATATTGTATCCAATATTGACGAGGGAGAAATTATTCCCATGCAAAAAGTAAGTCAATGCGTTTTTGTGGAATGATCGCGCAATGAGATCTGCATCAAGATCCTGCGCAGATCGTCACGTTGAGGAATTAATAACGTTGATAAATATAACAAACGCCAGCTATTCGCTGGCGATCGATCCGGTCAGGGAGCAGGATCGGGCAGGTAACGCGTGAGCATATTCTCCATCGAGCGGATGATATGCTCATGCATTCGCTGACGGGCCAGCGCTTCGTTATGCTGCTCAAGCGCTTGTAAGATCGCTTTATGTTCACGGAGGGAAATGACGGCGTACTCTTCTTCGGTCACCTTGTGCCCCATCGACAGTCCGTTCCACATGTTGCAGAGCAGCATCTTCATTTTTTCATTTCCCGCCGCGTTCCAGATCTCCATGTGGAAGGCCTGGTTCAGGTCGGAATATTCAGCAGAATTATTGTCTGCCAGCGCCTTCTCTGCGGCATAGTGAACCTGAGCGATGCGTGAAATATCGGTCCCTGGACGAGAAGCTTTCGCCACCGCTTCACTTTCCAGTACAGCGCGAATTTCGTAATGCTCGCGGATAGTCTGCTCATTAATCCCCAGCACCACCGCACCTTTATTCGGCCGCACTTGAATCAGACCATCGGCGGCTAAAATCTGAAACGCTTCACGTACCGGCATGCTGGAAACGCCAACCATTTTGGCAATCCCTTCAAGGGTAATTTCCTGCCCTTCCACTAAATCCCGCGAAAGGATCGCTTTACGCAAAACCGCCGCCACCTGCTCCTTCGCGGAAAGAAGCTTAATTTTCCCTAATTTAGGCTTCTGCACTTTCCCAATCCTTCATATGTTGACGCATTATCTCCGCAAGCATAAGGAAATAACGCTGTGTTGCCTGAGCAATTTTTTCGCCTTCGCCATGGCCAATGGCGCTCGCCAGTTCGTTCAGGATCTGCGCCGACTCCTGGCCATCCTCTTTCAGGTACAGAATGACATAGGAAATATAACCGTCCAAAAATTGCTGATACGCCTTTGCCAGATAGCGGTTATCAAGATAGGAAATCAGCAACTGATGAAACGCCAGTTCACCGGCATTATCGCCAGCACGCGCCAGCTCCTGCGCGCGCGCGCGAAGTAATTCCCCCTGATTTGCCGGCACGAGGGCAAACAGTTCCGCAGCCATCACCGCGATAACGCGAAAAATATGGCTCACATCCTCGACGGCCAGCGTGGAGACCTGCATATGTCGGTTAGGCAAGCGCACCAGAAATCCTTCCTGTTCAAGGGACTGTAGCGCTTCCCTAACCGGCATACGTGAAAGTCCCAATTGTTCCGCGATGTTCTCCTGAGTCAGTTCCTCCCCGGGTTTCATGGCGCCGGAGAGGATCTGATAACGAATCATCTGCGCGATTTGGTCCCGGGTCTGTTTTCTTTCGATCTTTTTCACGCTGTCCTCATGGCTGGTGGCTTAAAACGCGGGGGATTTTAGCAGATTTGCCCGACCGCTGGCGCATGGAGGCGAAAAGTGAGGCAATAAAAAGCCGGAACAACGGTTCCGGCTTTTTTGCACGTGCGAGGTTACTTGTTGACGAAGTCTTCGCCGAGCGCGATATCTTTCTTCAGGGTGTCCAGCATGCCTTCCAGCGCCTGCTGCTCAAAGGCGCTGAGTTTGCCGATAGACTGTCGCTCTTCCACGCCGTTTTTTCCCAGCAGCAGCGGCTGGGAGAAGAAACGCGCATAGTGGCCGTCGCCTTCCACGTAGGCGCACTCCACCACACCTTTCTCTCCCTGCATCGCGCGAACCAGAGAGAGACCAAAGCGCGCAGCCGCCTGACCCATCGACAACGTCGCCGACCCACCGCCCGCTTTCGCTTCCACGACTTCGGTACCGGCATTTTGAATGCGTTTAGTCAGATCGGCCACTTCCTGATCGCTGAAGCTGACGCCCGGGATCTGCGACAATAATGGCAGAATGGTGACGCCGGAGTGACCACCAATGACCGGGACTTCCACCTCGGTTGCCGATTTACCTTTCAGCTCAGCGACAAAGGTATTGGAGCGGATAATGTCCAGCGTGGTGACGCCGAACAGCTTGTTTTTATCGTACACGCCGGCTTTTTTCAGCACTTCGGCGGCGATAGCCACGGTGGTATTCACCGGGTTGGTGATAACACCGATGCAGGCCTGTGGGCAGGTTTTGGCAATCTGCTGCACCAGGTTCTTAACGATGCCGGCATTCACATTAAACAGGTCGGAACGATCCATGCCGGGCTTACGCGCTACGCCCGCGGAGATCAGCACCACATCAGCGCCTTCCAGCGCCGGGGTAGCATCTTCACCGGAAAATCCTTTAATTTTTACATCTGTGGGGATATGACTTAGATCTACCGCCACGCCCGGCGTAACCGGAGCGATGTCGTACAACGAGAGCTCTGAACCTGAAGGCAGTTGGGTCTTAAGTAGTAGGGCAAGCGCCTGGCCGATACCACCGGCGGCGCCAAGGACTGCAACTTTCATCCTAAACTCCTTATTATGGTTAATTTAGTCTTTCGTTATTCCGTCGCCTGGACCTTAATTCACAAGATGAACAATTACAATGATTATGGCTGAAGAATGCATTATTGTGCGTAGCAATAGAACAGCGGCGCACTTTATGCTTCCTGACTGACCATCCAGCAAAGCGAAGTACCGGATCGACTGTTGGTTACAATACACCCAGCCAGTTGCGCAAAACAACACCAACTCAATAACATTTCATTTACTTTTACATGGCTTTAAGCGTTGTGATGTGAACATGTTCCTTATATGGTTTTTTTGCTAAAATATGCCCCCTTCATAACATTATTGACCTATCCCGTTGCGGATTATTTGCATAAAAATTCACGGTTATGCATAATGATGTTGTTTTTACCACCATAATCTGGGTGACTTATGCGAAGTTCGGCAAAACAAGAAGAACTGGTTAAAGCGTTTAAAGCGCTGCTTAAAGAAGAAAAATTCAGCTCGCAGGGTGAGATCGTCCAGGCGCTGCAGGAAGAAGGCTTCGAGAATATCAACCAATCGAAGGTCTCCCGCATGCTCACCAAATTTGGCGCGGTTCGTACCCGTAACGCCAAAATGGAAATGGTCTATTGCCTGCCTGCTGAGCTTGGCGTGCCGACCACCTCCAGCCCGCTGAAAAATCTGGTGCTGGATATCGACTATAACGATGCCGTCGTGGTGATTCACACCAGCCCCGGCGCGGCGCAGCTGATTGCCCGTCTTCTCGACTCGCTGGGCAAGGCGGAAGGTATTCTCGGCAGCATCGCCGGGGATGACACCATCTTCACCACCCCTGCGCGCGGCTTTACGGTGAAAGATCTGCACGACGCCATCCTGGTCCTGTTCGAACAGGAACTCTGAGTATTCCCCTCTGGCAATCGTCAGAGGGCGACTCCCCTTTCTTTCTCTCTCACGCCCCTCAATCCAACAATTATTTAACATTTTGTGTGATTTAACGCGTCTATACGTTCTTTTACTTAAGGGAAACGCCTAAAACGCACAAAAGATCAAATTCGCATACCTTTATGATTTTATTAGAAATAAATCTTATCACTGCGGATAAGTTGTCATTTTTAATTCTTATAGGTTATAAAAAGCGCAATTCATTGTAACTATTAACGCGCAAAACAATTAGCATGGTATTAATATTTTTGGTGATTAGTGTATACTTGGTTTTGTGATGAGGGTCACGAAACAAAGACCCTCAACAAAAAGATTCGACGAGGTGAACATCATGAAAATCAAAACCACTGTAGCAGCACTCAGCATCCTGTCCGTCGTGTCGTTTGGCGCTTTTGCCGCTGACGTTATCAACAGCGAGCAAGCCCAGGGCCGCGAGGCCATCGGCACAGTTTCCGTCGGCGCGGTAGCCTCTTCCCCGATGGATATGCATGAAATGCTGAACAAGAAAGCGCAGGAAGAAGGGGCTTCTTCTTATCGCATTATCGAAGCCCGCACTGGCGACCACTGGCATGCCACCGCTGAGCTTTATAAATAAGTTGTAGTTCGTCAACGACTAACCCGACACAGATTCTCTACCGCGGCCTGGGCGCATACATCCCCCGCCGCGGCAAAACAAAGACTGGAGTAAAGATTATGAAACGCGTAATTATCATCGCATCCCTTGGCCTGGCTTCCGTTCTCTCTTTCGGCGCAAGCGCGGCCGTTCAGCAAGTTAACGCTGAACAAGCACAAAACCTGCAGTCCATGGGCACCATCTCCGTATCCCAGGTAGGTAGTGCGCCAATGGACATGCGTCAGGAGCTGGCCGCTAAAGCCGAGAAAGAAGGCGCCAGCAGCTACCGTATTATTGAAGCACGTACCGGCGATAGCTGGCACGCCACCGCTGAGCTGTACAAATAAACCCTCGTCGTCTTATTTCGACGACTTGCCCCCGCCTGCCGGGGGCTTTTTTTTGCTTCATCGCCGGCCCCGTCCGGAACAGCGATGTCTCAATGCGCTCCCCTGGTTCAGAAACACGTCCGTCACGGCCGGCGAGGCGCGCAACCTCAGGAGGGAAGCCTTCACCAATATTCAACAGATTAGAAATGAACGTTTAGCCATGCCGGGCGTTAAAGCGCAACTCCCCCTCCAGCTCCTCTTCTGCTTCATCAAATAATAAAATCAGCGCGCCGAAGCGCCGACGCTGCTTGTCGTTTAAATGAATAAACTCAATATCCAGCGGCAATGGCAGCAGCCCACCAGTCACCGCGTCCCACAGTGAATCGAGGTTGTTGACCTTATCCTGAGCCAGCTCAAAGGTTCGGGAAAACTCCCGGTAGAAATCCTGTTGTTCGGCGATTTCGTCAAAATCAAACGTATAGGTGGTCATGGCAGCCCCTCCCGCTTCTCTTCCTGTCGCCGTTAAGTATAGCGATAAAAAAACCGACGCCTGGGCGTCGGTTTAGGGGTTAACTGCTGGTCAGCACATGCTGGTACTTGTGCAACATCTCAACCAGCCGCCGCACGGGCTCGGTCACCTGGGGCGAAGCCTCCCAGACCCGCAACTTCTCCTGATAGACATCAAGCTCAGCCAGCAGCTGGGTAAAGTAGCGCCGACGCTTATCATCACTCCCGGCGGAGATCACATGATCTGCGGTACGTCGCAGCTGTCGATGGAAGGCCGACAGATCGTCGTTCACCGGCACGGGCGCATCACGCAGGCGCTGATGGGCAATAATCAACGTCAATGCCAGACGGAAGCGGGCGACATCGCCGGGGAACTTATTGAGCAATAAAAACAACTGCTGATAGAGCGCGGGCAGATGGTTCTCTTTACGACGCGCCGAGTTCGTTGTCAGCGAAGAGACCGCCGCAGAGACAAACTGATTCAACAGCACCCGACCGGTTCTGGCCCGAGAATTATCCCTGACAATGAGAATGACCATCAGGGCAAGGAAACAGCCGACGATCTGCCCCAGCGCACTGTCGAGGAACTGACTGAACTGAAACTGCATCGGGTTATCCAGCACCAGAATGTTAATGGTGCTCGCCAGCGCCCCCAGCGATCCGAGACGCCTTTTCTGCACTTCGATACCGATAAAGAACGCCATCGCCGCCAGGCTGATGCAAAGCAGCAGCATGCTCTGCTGCGTCGCCGGCATGATCACCAGGAAGTACAGGGTACCCAGCGGTAACGCCGCCAGGGTGCCATAAAGGAAGTCCATCGCCACCATTCGGGGGTTAGGCAGGCGCATCGCCAGCGCGGTAACGACGGCAATCATCACCATCGCGCCGCTGCCTGAGGTCCAGCCTGTCCACAACCAGAACAGCGTCCCGAGGATACAGGAGACGGAGGTACGCCAGAAGTTCACCATCGCATGGTGGCGCTCAGCAGATTCCACTTTGACCACCGCTTCGCCACGCAGCACACTATCTTCAATGCGACTGATTTTGGTGTTACCCACCACGCCTCGCTTAAGCAATAAGTAGCGCGTAGCGGCACCCACCCAGCTGTAGATGGTGACGGGCGTATTATGCTCGCCTTTCCAGGTCAGAAAACGGCGCATACGCTTCAGCTGCTGGTGGACGTCCTGCACTGTCTCCACCGGCTCGGCGAACAGCTCACGGTAGTCATCCGTCACCATTTCCGGGCGCGAGTTCTGAATCAGGTAGGTCTCGCAAGCCTGGGTGATAAGCGTTAATGAAAGGGTATTGATCGCCTTCAGGCGCTGATTCGCCTTCGCCCAGCGAGAGGATTCCATGATCAGATTACTGCGCATACCTTCCAGCGCCGTGGTGCGACGCACCAGCGCCCCCCACGCCTGATCCACTTCCTCTTTTTCACCGTGGGCGACGCATAACTGCATCAGCTTATATTGCGCAATCAGCAGGTTATCCAGCTCAAGGTCGATCTCTTTTTTAATCGAACGTGGAGAGAACAACAGGTCGGCGACGATAGCGCTGACAATACCGATGACAATTTCGCTACAGCGTTCGACAGCAAACTGCGGCGCCAGCATCGGATTGGTATGGATGGTGATAATGATAATCAGCGCAGTGTACCCGGCCAGTCCCCAGGCATAGGAGTTCTCGACCTTAACCAGCGACGAAATCCAGGTACAAAACCCGGCCCACAGGCAGCAAACCAGCATCATCAGCAGAGGCGCACGGATCATCAGGATGATGATAATCAGCGCCGCAATACAGCCAATAAAGGTCCCGGCAATTCGCAACATCCCACGATAGCGGATCGCGCCCGAGTAAGGTTCGCCGCCGGCAGCAAAGGCCGGCCCGGCGGCGACGATCGCTGCCGTCAGTACTGCCCAGCGCGGTGTTTCGAGCTGAAAATGGAAACCGACGAACAGCGCCAGCACCACCGCGCATGCAAGCTTAATGGCAAAGCGGAGATGCCGGGGAGCAATGGTATATGTCCCCATAGCGATTAACCGAATTCGCGCAGGCGCATAGCCAGTTTCTGGAAGAAGTTGGCCCGGCTGGTATCGCGGTCTTCTTTACCGGTGATCACCACCGTCGCCGTGGTGCCCGATGGCCACAGATTGCCCTGCTGCTGGTCGAGGCGAATACGCACCGGCACACGCTGCGCCAGACGCACCCACTCAAGGTTGGAGTCGACCGAGGCCATCCCTTTCGAGTCGCTGCTGCTGCTGGCGTTGGTCACCCCTGCAGCGATACTGTCCACTGTCCCTTTAATGGTTTTGCTGCTGCCAAGCGGGGTAATCTCCGCACGGTAGCCAGGGCGGACGCCTTCCAGCTTGGTCTCTTCCAGATAGGCCATGACGTAAAACGTATTCTCTTTCACCAGCGCCACCGCCGTGGAGCCACGGGTAATAAACTCCCCGGTATAGACGTTAAGGTTGGTCACCCAGCCATCCGCGGGGGCGCGAATTTCTGTGCGCTCGAGGTCCAGCCTGGCCAGATCGCGGCTGGCTACCGCTTTCGCCAACTGATGCTCAACGGTTTGCAGCACGTTGTTCGCCTGGTCTATTTCTTCCCGCGACATCGCCTGTATGCCCAGCTTATTACGCCGACCCGCTTCAACGCGCTTCTCCTGCGCTAAGGTCTGGTAGTAGGCGACATCGGCTTCCGCCTCCGCCAGCGCTTTTTGGTAACGAGGTTGGTCAATAACGAACAATACCTGGTCTTTCTTAACCAGTTGGTTATCCTTGACGTTTACCTGGGAAATCAGCCCGGAGACGTCAGGGGCAATCGCCACAATGTCAGCACTAAAGCGCGCATCCCGCGTCCACGGCGAAGCGGTGTAATAGACCCAGGCGCGGAAAATCGCCACGAAAGCCAAAATGACCAGTATCACGGTAATAGCGGTACGGAGGATATTTCTTGTTAGTGTTTTCACATCAACCTCAAACGAACAAGCGCGATATCAAATAAAAAAGGCAGCAATATAGCGCCGTATTAAACAGTGCAGGGTGCCAGACAAAATCGTAAATGCCGGTCGGAACCAGCAGTCGATGCACCAGCCAAAAGATGGCCAGCGACAAAAGCAACTCGAAGAAGATCGGCGGAAACGATAAGCCGAAAATCACGATGACAGGAAACAGACTCATGATGACCTTGAATAAGAAGCGTACAGGTAGTGAGCAGATGCGTTTATTATGTAGCTAACAATATATTAACGTAACGATTGCCGCATTATCTACAATGTGTGATCTAAATCACTTTTAAGCCAGAGTGAATAATGGAACGATTAAAACGCATGTCCGTTTTCGCCAAAGTGGTCGAATTAGGTTCATTCACCGCGGCGGCCCGCCAGCTTCAGATGAGCGTTTCTTCGATCAGTCAGACCGTAGCCAAACTGGAAGATGAGCTGCAGGTAAAGCTGCTCAACCGCAGCACCCGCAGCCTTGGCTTAACTGAAGCAGGTAAAATCTATTACCAGGGCTGCCGTAGGATGCTGTTTGAAGCGCAGGATGTCCATGAGCAATTATACGCATTTAATAACACCCCCATCGGGACGCTGCGCATCGGTTGCTCTTCAACTATGGCACAAAATGTTCTGGCGCGCATAACGGCGGAAATGCTGAAAGAATACCCCGGACTCTCCGTCAATCTGGTCACCGGCATACCAGCCCCTGACCTGATCGCCGACGGCCTTGACGTGGTGATCCGCGTGGGGGCCCTGCAGGATTCCAGCCTTTTTTCCCGCCGCCTGGGCTCAATGCCGATGGTATTATGCGCCGCCAAAAGCTATCTGGCGCAGGCAGGCAATCCGGAGAAACCGGCCGACCTCGCCAGCCATTCATGGCTCGAATATAGCGTACGTCCGGATAACGAATTTGAAATTATCGCCCCGGAAGGGATCTCAACCCGCCTGATCCCGCAGGGGCGCTTTGTGACCAACGATCCCATGACGCTGATACGCTGGCTGACAGCCGGGGTGGGTATCGCTTATGTACCATTGATGTGGGCGATCGAAGAGATCAACCGCGGCGAGCTTGAGATCCTGTTGCCCAGCTACCAGTCCGATCCGCGGCCGGTCTACGCGCTGTATACGGAAAAGGATAAACTGCCGCTGAAAGTGCAGGTCTGTATCAACTATCTGACAGAGTATTTTGTCGACGTGGCGAAGATCTATCAGGGCATGCACGGGCGCGGGATCGCCCGGTGAAGCGGTTCCCGGCAGCGCCGGGAACCTGGTCAGGATCAGGCGGTACCGCCGACGGTAAGATTATCGACCTTCAGGGTCGGCTGGCCGACGCCCACCGGCACGCTCTGGCCCTCTTTGCCACAAACGCCAACGCCGTTATCCAGCCGCAGGTCATTCCCTACCATCGAAATCTGCTGCATGGTTTCAATCCCGGAGCCGATCAGCGTGGCCCCTTTCACCGCCTTCGTGACCTTCCCTTTTTCGATCAGATAGGCTTCGGAGGTAGAGAAGACAAACTTACCGGAGGTGATATCCACCTGCCCGCCGCCAAAGTTAGGCGCGAAGATACCGTAATCGACCGACTCGATAATCTCCTGCGGCGTCGACTGGCCCGCCAGCATATAGGTATTGGTCATACGCGGCATCGGCAGATGAGCATACGACTCGCGACGGCCGTTACCGGTCGGCGCGACGCCCATCAGACGCGCATTGAGCTTATCCTGCATATAGCCTTTCAGGATGCCGTTTTCGATCAGCACGTTGTATTGCCCCGGCGTGCCTTCGTCATCGATGGCAACCGACCCGCGACGATCGACGATGGTGCCATCATCCACCACGGTGCACAGCTCAGAGGCAACTAATTCCCCCATATGGCCGCTAAAGACCGAGGTGCCGCGACGGTTGAAATCACCTTCCAGCCCATGGCCGACCGCTTCGTGCAGCAGGACGCCAGGCCAGCCGGCGCCGAGCACCACCGGCAGCATCCCCGCCGGGGCGGCGACTGCCGAAAGGTTCACCAGCGCCATGCGCACGGCTTCTTTCGCCCAGGCATCAGCCCGCACGTCGCCCTCCTGGGAGGCGAGGAAATAGTCATAGCCAAAGCGTCCACCGCCGCCGCTGCTGCCGCGCTCACGCTTGCCATCCTCTTCCACCAGCACGCTGACCGAAAGGCGCACCAGCGGGCGAACGTCCGCGGCGAGGGTGCCGTCGGTGGCGGCCACCAGAATCAGCTCATAAACGCCGCTCAGGCTGGCCGAAACTTCCTGCACGCGCTTGTCCGCCGCCCGGGCGACTTTGTCCACCCGGCGCAGAATATCCAGCTTCTCTTCCCGACTCATGCTCTGCAGCGGGTCGATGCTGGTGTACAAAGGGCTGTACTCAACGGCTCCCAGGGTCTGCACTTTGCCATTACCGGTATCACGCACAATCGTCCGCGCCGCCTGGGCGCTCTGCTCCAGCGCCAGCTTGCTAATCTGGTCCGCATAGGCAAAGCCCGTTTTTTCGCCGCTGACGGCGCGCACGCCTACGCCCTGGTCAATGTTGTACGACCCATCTTTAATGATGCTGTCTTCCAGAACCCAGGATTCGTGATAGCTCGACTGAAAATAGAGATCGCCGTAATCGAGGCGGCGCTCGGTCAGTTGACCAAGAATGGCAAACAGATCCTGATGATTCAGGCCATTTGCCGACAGTAATTGTTCACTTACCAGGTTCAGACTCATCGTTAAGCTACTCGTTTGTTGCCGCCTGACAGGCGGAAATACAGAAGGCGATCTATTGAGATTGCGGCAATTCCCGGCAATCGTCAAATCATTGCTTTTTGTTGCTACGCGCCTGACGCAGCACCTCATTGATCTGCGGCTGGTCAATCGGACCAGTAATGCGATAGCGCAGAATCGAGACTTTGTTCCACAGCGGGCCCAGCACCTTGCTGGCGGCAAACACCGCCGCGCCGACGATAGGGTTGACGGCAAAAGCCGCCGCCACGCCGACGGTCGCAGAGATCTCCGGCGCCACCACCGCCTGCAGATCCAGCCGGCGACGCACCAAATCGACCGAACCTTTCATGGCAATATCCGCTTCCAGGCCATCCACCAGCGTATCGTCGGTATGCAGCACGCCATCCTTGATCCATGCCGTACTGTTAATCGAGTCGAAGTAAAAGCCCTCGCTGAAGGTATCGCTAAAGTCGAAGCGCAGCTTACGCAGCAGGGCATCAACGCTCAGCAAACGCAGCAGTTGGCCAGCGTGTCCGGTACTCAGGTCGGTAAACTGTCCCTTGCCGAGGTGGCTTTTAATGATCCCATTGAGCGATGCGACATCGGGCGACCAGGGCGGCGCGCGCCAGTGCAGATCATAGTCGATGTCAAACGGCGAATCCTTCACCGGCGTGGAAACGCCGAAGAAACTGGCAAACTCATCCGTTTTATTGCCATGCAGTTTGCCTTTCAGCGACGTGCGTACACCGGTCAGCGCGCTGACCCAGACGCCATCGGTCGTCAGTCGGCCAAACCCGGTATCCACCAGACCATTGGAGAGCGTTAAGGTATCGCCCTTAATCGCCACATCGCCGTCGATACGGCCATATTTTTGCCCCCACAGCCAGCATTCCGCACAGCGCAGCTGCAGATCGGGCCAGCCGTGGAAATCCAGCCGCGTCTCTGCCTGCGGGGCAGCGTTCTTCTCACTGGTCTGGCCATTGGCGCTGGTCGGGTTGAAATAGAGATAACGCACATTCGCCAGCCAGGGCGCATTGTCGCGCATCGTCAGGGTAGCGTTGATTTCACGCCCCTGCGCCTCGACCTGCGAGCCGCCGGCGACCGGCTGCGACATCAGACTGACGTTGTTCCACTGTTGACCGGCAAGCGCCAGCGACGGCGTACGCAGCACAATGCGCTGGGGAAAGAGTATGGTGCTGCTGACTTCATTCGCCGCCCCGTTTTGAAAGAGCGCCAGCCATTGAGCGCCATCCATCGGTGGCAAATTGAGTTCAACCCCAGGCTGGTCAGGCAGCGGAGAGAGCCCCTTGCTGTCCGAAGTAAGGATTGCCCGATCCAACGTCAGCTTATGGTTCAGCAACCAGCGGCTGTTGATATGATTCTTCGCGCCGACGGAGCCGGTCAGGTCGAAGCTGCTCAAACCGCCGGCGACGTTAATTTTGATCGGCATCGGCTCTCCAGCGGGCTTATTGACCGGCGAAGGTAAGTGACTGCTCACATTCTTGAGGTCGCCGTTGATATCAACCTTATAGCTGGCGTTGCCATGGTACGGCAGTTCGATAGCGACCTTGCCCTCCCACGGCACGCTGCCGCTCAGCGCTTCGTTGACGGCTTTTGGCAGCAATCCGGTATGCGATGGCTGCCAGTTGGCGTTCATCCCGACGTCCACCAGAAACGCTTTTTCGCCCTCCCGGGTGGAAAAATTGAGATTCAGCGGCTGATGAAACCAGGTCGCGCTCAAGGTTTCGCTATTGAGATCGCCATTCACGAAGCTGAAATTCCCGCTCAGGTTTTGCAGAGTGGTGTCTAACGGCTTGATAAACAGACTGTTATTCTGCAGACGCACATCGCCTTTCGCGGTGGTCATTTCGCCATCTAAAGGGATGTTAAGATGTAAGCGAGCGCTCACATCCCCGTCCAGCTGCAGGGAATCCAGCGCCGCTCCCAGGGTCTCTTTCAGCGGCGTGGTGTTGAAATAAGGTCCCACCTCTTTGCCCGGGCCTTTGATATCGGCATCAATCAACAGCTTTTCAGCGGTATAGTCCGGGATCGCGGCATCGAGATTGCTGGCGGTGACATTGCCGAGCATCGCTTTATCCGCCCGCATCCACAACCCGTTATTGATGAAGTTGAGGTCGATGTTCAGCCCGGTCAGCGCCGGCCAGTCCGGCTGGAAGGCAAAAGTGGCGTTCTTCAGTGGGACATAAACCTGGAACTGCCCTTCATTATGCGGGTAAGGGAAAAGATGCGGATTGCCGCCATACACCAGCGTCGCATCGCGAGCCTGTCCGGCTTTAATCGCGCCGCTGAGATAGTCCACCAGCGCCTTGCCCATCAGGTTTTCCGGGAAGTAACGCCATGCCTGGCCACCATCATTGGTGCTGATGCCCGCCAGAATGCCCAGCCAGGGATCATCTCCCTGCGGTTGCAGATAGCGGAAGCCGCCGCGGGCGCGGACACCCGTCGCCTGCACGTCAATATCGCGGCCATCAAGCATAAACCCTTTGCCGTTTTTCACCCAGCTGAGGGTGGCTTCGCCAGCGGCGATCTCCAGCGGGGCGCGGAAAACACCGGTATAAGGCATCAGCGCCTGCGTCATGCGGGCGCGCAGTTCCCCGTGCTCAACGCTGCCATTCAGACTGCCGGAAAAGTGTTCCGCTCCCGGCAGGAGTTTCCACTGCTTCCATGCCAGATCGCTCCACTGCGCCTGAAAGCGCGTTTTCTCCGTCGCCTGCAGGGGAATATCGAGCGCCAGCAGGTTGATTTTGCCGCTGGGCTGCGTGGTGCGCCAGAGCTCGCCCAGGGAAGGCGCCAGCTTATCGGCGAAGGGCTGTAATCCGCTGAGGCCGCTGAGGCCGCTGAGGGTTAAGTTGCTGGCACGAATGCGTAATTCATCGCTACGCTGATGGTCGTCGCCACCGACGTCCTGCGCCGGGATCCAGGCCATCGCCAGCGCGCCGCTTGGCCAGGGTTTATCGTCGATAGCGATCCGCGTATCGGGAATGTAGAAGCCCCAGCTCTGCTTGTCATGGGAGAGATGCGCCGTCAGGTTATCCACTGACAGGTGATGCACCTCGTCATCCCCCTGCCAGCTGGCGCCCCCTTTTTTCAGCCATACGTCACCGCTGGCCACATCGCCTTTTTCAATGGTCATCCAACCTTCAAGGCTGAAGCGGGCGCTCTTCAGAGCGATATTGTCCTGCATCCAGCGGCCGAGCCACGGTTTGACGTCAATATCGTCAGCCTGTAGCCAGACTCGCCCTTTATTCAGCAGGCCATCCTCATCGCGGAGATCCATCCGCACCTGCATCACGCCATGCTGGCCGGTGAGACTGGAGAGGCTAAGCTGCCCCTCGGCGCGGTGACGGTTCCTGCCGTTAAGCCAGGTCAGCTGCGGGACTGCCAGCTCCGCCCGCTGACCGGAAATGGTCAGGAAGCTCAGATGGCTGTCGCGCAGGGTAAAGTGGTCGAACTGACGTAAAAAGAGATCGCTGATGCGGTCGGTTTTCAGGCTTTCGCCGCCGTCATTGGTCTGAATAGGGGTGTTGGTATGAACCTGCAGCTGCCAGAAGGTAAGATCGCGGAACTGCCAGCGCATATGCAGCAAACTCTGCCAGACGTCCAGCGCCAGGGTCACGCGCTTCACCGCCATTTTGCCGCCGTCTTTCAGCCCGACCTGAATATCACGGACATCTAACGTCGGACCAAAATTTTGCCAGCTGGCGGTGATCTGCGAGGCATCCACCGGCGTGCCGGTAAGTGTGGAAATCTTCTCCAGCAGCTGCGGACGCCAGGCGTCAAGCTGCGGCAACACGAGACGCAAGCCACTCACCAGCAGCGCGACGATAACAATCAATGTTGCCACGGTGAGCAATAAAATCCCGGGCAGTCGCCTCACGCCTCTCTCCTTGTCAGCCGCACAATGACGCGGTGTCTTACATCATAACCACATCGAACTGCTCTTGATTATAGAGCGGCTCAATTTGTACCTTGACCTGCTTGCCGACAAAGATTTCCACTTCCGCCAGCGCGTGCGACTCTTCCCCTTTCAGGGTTTCCGCCACCGCAGGGGAAGCATAGACCAGGAAGCGATCGGAATCATAAGCATGATGCACGCGGACGATCTCACGCATAATCTCATAGCATACCGTTTCAACCGACTTTACCGTTCCGCGTCCGTGGCAGGTCGGGCACTCGTTGCACAGCACATGCTCCACGCTTTCACGCGTCCGCTTGCGGGTCATCTCCACCAGCCCCAGTTGAGAGAAACCGTTGATGCTGGTTTTCACCCGATCTTTACTCAGCGCCTGCTCTAAGGAGTGCAGTACCCGTCGCCGATGGTCTTCATTGTTCATGTCAATGAAATCAATGATGATAATGCCGCCGAGGTTACGCAAACGTAGCTGGCGGGCTATCGCCTGGGTGGCTTCGATATTGGTATTGAAGATAGTATCGTCAAGATTCCGGTGCCCGACAAACGCCCCGGTATTGATATCAATGGTAGTCATCGCCTCGGTCTGGTCGATGATCAGGTAGCCCCCGGACTTCAGCTCAACCTTACGCTCCAGCGCGCGCTGAATTTCGTTCTCCACATCAAAGAGATCGAAAATCGGCTGGCGGCCGCTGTAGTGTTCCAGCTTGCTGGTCATTTCCGGGATATATTCAGCGGTGAACTCAAGTAACGCCTCGTAGGTCAGGCGAGAGTCGACGCGAATACGGTCGAGATGCGCATCGGCAAAATCACGCAGCACGCGCTGAGCCAGGGCCAGCTCGCCGTACAGCTGATAACGGGTCTGATTGCGCTTTTTGCGCTCCATCACCTTGGTCCAGACGCGCTTCAGATAGGCGGCATCGGCGGCCATTTCCTGCTCGTGAACCCCTTCCGCAGCGGTGCGAATGATAAATCCGCCCTGCTCGTCGCAGTAATCTGCGACAACCTTCTTCAACCGCTCACGCTCGGCTTCGCTTTCAATGCGTTGGGATACTCCCACATGGGAGGCGCCTGGCATAAACACCAGATAACGGGAAGGCAGGGTGATATCCGTGGTCAGACGCGCGCCTTTGGTGCCCAGCGGATCTTTGACCACCTGGACCATCAGGTCCTGGCCCTGGCGCACCAGCTCCGAAATATCGCGTACGGTAAACTGCTTTTGCTCCTCACCAGCGACACATTCGGTATGCGGCATGATATCGGAGGCGTGGAGGAACGCCGCCTTATCGAGACCAATATCTACAAAAGCCGCCTGCATTCCCGGCAGCACTCGGCTAACACGACCTTTGTAGATATTGCCTACTATTCCGCGTCGCGCTTCACGCTCAATATGGATTTCCTGCAGAATACCGCCATCGATATACGCGACGCGCGTTTCGGATGGCGTTACGTTAACTAATAATTCAGCCGTCATCTTTATCCCTTTTCTTTACGCAGTGAGTTAAAGTTACTGAGCAACTCATACGTTTCCACCAGCGGTAAGCCGACTACGGCGTGATAGCTGCCATTAATCTTCCTGACGAAGCAACCACCCAACCCTTGAATACCGTATGCACCTGCTTTATCTAAAGGCTCGCCGCTGGCCACATATTCGGCGATACCCTGCTCGCTAAGCAGCCGGAAGGTCACGTCCGTGACCACCAGACAGTCCAGCGTCTGCTGCGTATCTGCCAGCGCCACCGCAGTCATGACCTGATGCGTTTGGCCGGAAAGCAGACGCAGCATTGCTGCAGCGTGTTCAGCGTCGCGCGGTTTCTCCAGCACTTCGCCGTTAAGAATGACAATCGTATCCGCCCCCAGCACCGGCAAATCGCGCGATGCCATCGCCACCCCGGCCTGCGCTTTTTCGCGCGCCAGGCGGACAACATAGTGCTCGGCGCTCTCCTGCGGCTGGCGCTGTTCCTCAATACCGGGAACCAGACGCTCGAAAGTGAGACCAAGCTGAGTCAGCAGTTCCTGCCGACGCGGGGAACCTGAAGCAAGATACAGAGTTGTCATATCAACCTTATTGCACTGCAAATTGCTGACGCACTTTGCGCATCAGCAGGAAGAGCCATGGCCAGAGGACACCGTTTACTACACTACTCCAGAATACTTCCGGACGGAAAGAGACGTTGATCACTAAAAACTCTGCCCAGAAAACAATGATATCCACGGCCAGGGATAACAGCATGACCACCAGCGCTTGTTGCCACAGCGCCAGGTTACGGAACAGCTGATATTTCAGCGCGACCAGATAGGCGATAATGCTTAAGGACAGCGCGCGAACGCCCAGCGTCGAGCCGCTAATGAGATCAAGAATAGCCCCCATCACGAAGCCCGTCCCCACGTTCACCCGATGCGGCAGGGCGAGGATCCAGTACAGCAGGATCAATAATACCCAGTTGGGCCGGAAAACGCTGATGTCCGCCGGCCAGGGCATAATTTGCAGCAATAGCGCGATAAGAAACGAGAGCCAGATAACCCAGCGTCCCTGGCTACGATAACTTGCCACTATTGCCCCCCTGCAGGCAGAGACGGCTGCGATGGCGTCAGCCCGGTGGCTGGCGCCGGCATCTGCGGCCCCATGGCATCCGGCGCAGGCAGTACCTGCGGCATCATCTGCATCAGGCGCTCGTTAGCCACGCGATGGACCTCTTCCGGGGTCATCGGGTTGGCGCCATTGCGATCGGCGCCCCACAGCAGCAGCAGATAGCGCAAGCGCTGCAGCCCGGCCGTCGGACGCGCCTGAATCACGGTGTAGGCGCGCTGAGTGTCCAGCTTCACCGAGGAGACCACCCCGACCGGATACCCTTCCGGGAAGCGGCCACCGAGACCAGAGGTCACCAGCACATCGCCGACGCGAATATCGGTATTCGCCGGCAGATGCTCAAGCTGGAGATCGTCAGTACAGCCGTTACCGGCGGCAATCACGCGAATGTCGTTACGCAGGACCTGGATCGGCAGCGCATGGGTGGCATCGCAGATCAGCAGCACCCGGCTGGTCATTTTCGCCACGGCCACGACCTGCCCCACCACGCCTTTATCGCTGATAACCGGCTGGCCTTCGTAAACACCGTTCACGCTGCCCTTATCAATAACCACCTGATCGCTGTAGGGGTCGTTGACCGTTGAGATGACCTGCGTCACCATTTTTTGTTCGTCCTGGCGCAGCGGCGAGCCAAGCAGTTCACGCAGACGCGCGTTCTCTTGCTTGTACTGGCCCAGCATCAGCAGATCGCTGTTTTTCAGCAACAGTTCCTGACGCAGCGCGCGGTTTTCCAGTTCGAGCTGATCGCGGGTCGCCAGCGTTTGCGATACGCTGTCGAGGAGTTCCCGGGGACCATTAGAGACAAAGTAGAAAGGGCTGACGGCTGTATCCATGTACGTTCTGATTTGACTGAACGTACCCAGGCGGCTGTCGGCGATAATGACGCCAAGCGCCACCAGCACCGCCAGAATAAGGCGAATCTGTAGCGAGGGGCCACGGCTAAAAATTGGCTTCATAGGCTATGCGTATTCTCGTGTCAGTAAAGACCAGGGGCAGCCGCTAAGCCACCCCAGACCTTCAGGCTGACTACTCTTCGCTAAACAGGTCGCCGCCGTGCATGTCGATCATTTCCAGCGCCTTGCCGCCGCCACGCGCTACGCAGGTCAGCGGATCTTCAGCAACCACGACTGGAATACCGGTTTCTTCCATTAACAGACGGTCCAGGTTGCGCAGCAGCGCACCACCGCCGGTAAGAACCATCCCGCGCTCGGAGATATCAGAAGCCAGTTCCGGCGGGCACTGTTCCAGAGCAACCATGACCGCACTCACGATGCCGGTCAGCGGCTCCTGCAGCGCTTCAAGAATTTCGTTGGAATTCAGGGTAAAGCCGCGTGGTACGCCTTCCGCCAGGTTACGGCCGCGAACTTCGATTTCACGCACTTCATCGCCCGGGTAAGCCGAACCGATTTCGTGTTTGATACGCTCAGCGGTCGCTTCACCGATCAGGGAGCCGTAGTTACGACGCACGTAATTAATCACGGCTTCGTCGAAACGGTCGCCGCCGATACGCACGGAAGAAGAGTAGACCACGCCGTTCAGGGAGATAACCGCGACTTCGGTAGTACCGCCGCCGATATCGACAACCATAGAACCGGTCGCTTCAGAAACCGGTAAGCCTGCGCCAATCGCTGCCGCCATCGGCTCTTCGATCAGGAAGACTTCACGAGCGCCAGCGCCCTGCGCGGATTCACGGATCGCACGACGCTCAACCTGGGTGGCGCCAACCGGTACGCACACCAGCACGCGCGGGCTCGGGCGCATAAAGCTGTTGCTGTGCACTTGTTTGATAAAGTGCTGCAGCATCTTTTCCGTCACGAAGAAGTCAGCGATGACGCCGTCCTTCATCGGGCGAATCGCCGCGATATTACCCGGGGTACGGCCGAGCATCTGCTTCGCTTCATGACCTACGGCGGCGACGCTTTTCGGCGATCCGGCACGATCCTGACGAATGGCCACCACGGAAGGCTCATTCAATACGATGCCTTGTCCTTTTACGTAAATAAGGGTATTCGCGGTACCCAGGTCAATGGACAGGTCATTGGAAAACATGCCACGAAATTTTTTTAACATACTAAGGGATAATCCTGAAAGCTGGGGCGGAAAACAAAATCCGCTTACTTTACCAACCACACGCAGCAGCGACAAGGCGCAAAAATCACCTGCTGCGGTGAAAATTAGTGCAGTTCATTTCCTTTGTTACAAATTTTTCCGACTCCGTTCATTGCTGAAATCTTCAGCAGCGCTCCACGCCTGAATTTGTAACCTGTCAAAGGAGGGTCACTGGCATTTACATTGCGATGATCCGGCGAGTAGACAAGCACACCCCCTTCACGATGGCGCGCGTTATTCTACGTGAAATCACGCTAAACGGCAGATCAAACCGAGTATCTTTGCGAATATTTTTTCACATTTGTGTCAAGTGGCTGTGAGGCCGCAAAAAATTCCCCCTGACCGCCTGTGACACCGCATTGGGACAGCACTAACCACTCGCTGCGGCTGCGTACGCCCGTCGCAAAAACTTGCATAGGCATGCCTTTGCAGGCTTCCACCAGACTTTGCACCAGCAGCTGGTTCTCACTGCGCTTTTCAATGTTGCGCGCCAGCCCAGGATGCAGTTTGATCAACTCCGCATCCAGCTGCTTGATCCAGCTGGTTCCCACCAGGGTTAGTCCCGCCTGAACGACCGCCACCCGAACGCCCAGGGCGTTAACCAACCGCATAACCGGCTGCAGACGGCCGATATATTGACAAACATCTGCCTCCGCAAGTTCAAAAATAATCCGCTGACGCTGCGATTTTTCACACTGCATTAAGGCATCGCGCAGCCAGCGCTGAAAACGGGGACGGATCAGCGACTCCACCGACAGCTGTAACGCCAGGTTTTCTTCAGGCCAGAAGCCTAAAAATGGCAGCAGGCGCGTCACCTGCAGGCGGTCATACTCCTCCGCCAGACCAAACTGCAGCACCATCGGCATGTACTCGGCGGCGATCACCTCTTCTTTACCGTCGTACATCCGCGACATCAGTTCACGGTGATGCACCCGGCCATCGCGGGTAACGGCAGGTTTTTGGTACAACCGCGGTCCCCCGCGGCTCAGCATCTGTTCGATCAGCGTCCGCCAGCGAACGTTGCCGCGGCCTTTCTCAGGAAGGGTGTCATCGTAAACCGACCAACTATTGCTACCCTGCAGCACCGCGTTGCGCGTTGCCGCTTCCGCGTGCTCCATCACCTGCGCTGTCGATTGCCCGCTGCGGAAAGCACAGATCCCGATATGCATCATATCGTCGCGATCGAGAATGCGCGTCGGCGGCAGTGCGTCCATGGCCTTCAGCAACAGCCCGGCGATACTATCCGCCTCTTTTAACGTGCGGTGCGGCAGCAGCACGGCGAAGTCGCTACGGTGATAGCGCGCCAGTAGCGCGCCGGGATAACGCATAATAAAGGTAGAGAGCAGGTTGATAAGCGTGAAGTAATGCTCTTCGGCGGCCGCCCGTCCCCAGTTGTCCCTTAGCAGATCGAACTCCGGCAGACGGATCATCATGACGATGCCGTAGGCGCCCACTTTCTCCTGGTCTTCCAGCAGCGTGGCCAGCTGATTATCAAAGAACAGGCGGTTATTCAGGCCCGTTTTAGAATCCTGTGCCGCATAGGAGCGAATCAGCGTATCCATACGGCTGCGCTGATCGCTGGCGAATTGCAGCTCCGACAGCAGCATATCCAGCGCGCTGCTGGTGCTGGCTGGCCATTCATAGACCGATCCGCGCACCTGCGGCCCGCGCTCGCCGCTCAGGATGCGCGTGGAACGCAGCTCAAGCAGCTCCTGACCAGCCAGCTGGCGGCGGATCCAGCGGACGGCGAAGAAAATAATCACCACCATAAAGCCGATGGAGATCGACAACGGGGCCGTGATCGACAGCGAGCGGAAATAGTTCACCATTGGGTCAACGTAGACCAGATGCAGAGTGATACCGGGGTGTTTAAGCGACGGGACCGTGATCTCACGGAATTGCTCATGGCTGCCAAGCGGGCGGTAGCTGTCGGTTCGGGAGTGGCTGTAGAGTGGTTTGCCGTTAAGCATGAAATCGATATGCACGATCTCGATCGGCGTCATCAGCTCATCCAGCTGCGGCTCAAGCTGATCAAAAGAGGTGGTGATGAGCCGGTTATCCAGCATGGTCGCCACCGCCTGAACCCGGTTTTCGACCTTGTTCTCAATGCCGTTATAAAAACTCAGCGAAGCGCCAATCAGCGTGACAAAGATGGTCAGGCTAGTTAGCAGCGTGATAAAGGCTGAGAACTTCGTCGTTAATCGCATCCCTGTGTTAACTCCGCGAGTGAATGACTGCCCGATGAACCATCAGGCTCCCGTGCTGGCGCGCGCCTTGCCGCTAGCATTAACCTTTTAAAGCGCGACGCATACTATCAAAGATGGCGAGTCTGGCAATGGAATGCGTATTATCGGCGAAAGTATGCCGATAGCGAGTATAGTCGGCAGAAAAAATTTGCCAATCATTGCCCGCCTGCGGCCTGCGCCAGAAGCGCTTTAATTTTAGACGCAGGATGGCAAACCCGCGCCAGCGACGCAAATTATTACCGGTTTACCGTTTGGCCTGCTTGCCGCCCTCTTTTCCCTGCTAAAGATGCCGGGTCATGCGCGGTAAAGGAAACGTCTTGCGCCACTTTCCGATGATTCCTGGACGACCGCGCCTCTGCTTCGGCGGCGGCTCCTCATCCTAATCTGCAATTTTTCGTGACATATTCGCGATAAATCGCCGTCTCCGTCATGCTTAGGGAAACGCATGACGGAGGACACCATGAAAAGAAAAAAACTGACGGAAGCCGACGTCACGGCCGAATCCGTTTTTATGCTCAAGCGGCGCCAGGTGCTGAAAATGCTGGGTATCAGCGCGACGGCGCTTTCGCTTCCCGCCGCCGCGCAGGCCGATCTGCTGGACTGGTTTAAAGGAAATGACCGCCCGCCGGCCCCGGCGGGCAAGGCCCTGGACTTTGCTAAACCCGCCGAGTGGCAGGCTAATCTGACGCTCACCCCGGAAGATAAGGTCGCCGGTTACAATAACTTTTATGAATTCGGCCTCGATAAAGCCGACCCGGCGGCGAACGCAGGTAGCCTGCGCACCGATCCCTGGACACTGACCATCGGCGGTGAAGTGGCGAAGCCGCTGACCCTTGACCATGACGATCTGACCAAACGCTTTCCGCTGGAGGAGCGCATTTACCGTATGCGCTGCGTGGAGGCCTGGTCGATGGTCGTTCCCTGGGTCGGTTTCCCGCTGCATAAACTGTTGGCGCTGGTGGAACCCACCAGCAACGCACGCTATGTCGCCTTCAAAACCCTTTACGCCCCGGATCAAATGCCCGGGCAGAAAGATCGTTTTATCGGCGGGGGACTTGCTTATCCTTACGTGGAAGGGTTGCGACTTGACGAAGCCATGCACCCCTTGACGCTGCTTACCGTCGGCGTGTATGGCAAAGCGCTGCCGCCGCAGAACGGCGCGCCGATCCGCCTGACCGTGCCGTGGAAGTACGGTTTTAAAGGCATTAAATCCATCGTCAGCATTGAGCTGACGCGCGAGCAGCCGCCGACCACCTGGAATCTGGCGGCGCCGGACGAATACGGCTTCTTTGCCAACGTTAATCCCCATGTCGATCATCCCCGCTGGTCGCAGGCCAGCGAGCGGTTCATCGGCTCAGGCGGTGTGCTCGATGTGAAACGTCAGCCGACGCTGCTGTTTAACGGCTATGCCGACGAGGTGGCCTCACTGTATCGCGGTATGAACTTGCGGGAGAACTTCTAGTGCGTTTCACCGTCAAACAGATCGCGTGGTTGAAAGTCTTCCTCCACCTGGCGGGGTTTTTACCGCTGGTCTGGTTGTTCTGGGCCGGGCATCAGGGCTACTTTAGCGCCGATCCGGCCAAGGATATCCAGCACTTTACCGGCAGGATGGCGCTTAAATTTCTGCTGGCGACTCTGCTGGTCGCCCCGCTGGCGCGCTATGCGAAGCAGCCATTATTGATTCGCATTCGCCGCCTGTTAGGTTTATGGTGTTTTGCCTGGGCGACGCTGCACCTGACCAGCTACACCTTGCTGGAGCTGGGCATTAACAATCTGGCGCTGCTGGGCTCGGAGATTATCAATCGCCCCTATCTGACGTTAGGCATGATCTGCTGGGTGATCCTGCTGGCGCTGGCGGCGACTTCGACGCAGGCGATGCAGCGAAAACTGGGCCGTCGTTGGCAACTTTTGCACAATTTCGTCTATCTGGTGGCGATCCTCGCGCCGATTCACTACCTGTGGTCAGTGAAGATCGTCTCGCCGCAGCCCATCATTTATGCCCTGCTGGCGGTGGTGCTTTTGGCATGCCGTTATAAGAAGTTCCGCCAGTGGTGGCGCTGAATCCGGTAATGTGCAGTTTCCCGCAGATCTTTTATCAACCGCGACTCTTTTTACGATAGCGGTTGATAATCTTCCCTGATAAGACCAGTATTTAGCTGCCAATTGCTACGAAATCGTTATAATGTGCGACTTTGGTTTTCCTGACGGGGTTTTCTGACCCTGAAAAGGTGACAAGGGCGCATTGAAGGTATATGTTGTTTTTTACCCGAAGATGGCAGGAGATCGCCACACGATGGCTGACAAGTTTCACATTTTGCTTTTGAATGGTCCAAACATTAACATGCTCGGTACCCGCGAGCCTGATAAGTATGGCACCCTCTCGCTGGCTGAAATTGTTAACCGTTTGACATCTGAGGCGGCGGCGCTGAATGTGAGCCTGGATCACCTGCAGTCCAACGCGGAGTATGCGTTAATCGACCGAATTCATCAGGCTAAAGACAACGTGGACTATATCCTGATTAATCCGGCCGCGTTCGCGCATACCAGCGTAGCAATCCGTGACGCGTTGCTTGCCGTGAACATCCCGTTTATCGAGATTCACTTGAGCAACGTGCATGCACGCGAACCCTTCCGCCAGCACTCATACCTGTCAGATGTCGCCGCTGGCGTCATTTGCGGACTGGGGGCGGACGGCTATTCATACGCTTTACAGACGGCGGTAAAACGCCTGTCACAATCACACTAAACAAAGAGTACGGAACCCACTCATGGATATTCGTAAGATTAAAAAACTGATCGAGCTGGTTGAAGAATCAGGTATCTCCGAACTGGAAATTTCTGAAGGCGAAGAGTCTGTTCGCATCAGCCGCTCTGCACCGGTCGCAAGCTATCCGGTTATGCAGCAGGCTTATGCTGCGCCGATGATGCAGCCTCAGGCGCCTGCCGCCGCGGCTGCCGCACCAGCTGCTGCAGCTGAAGCGCCGGCAAAAGCGGAAATCAGTGGTCACATCGTACGTTCCCCGATGGTTGGTACTTTCTATCGTACGCCAAGCCCGGACGCGAAAGCGTTTGTGGAAGTTGGCCAGAAAGTTAACGTGGGCGACACCCTGTGCATCGTCGAAGCGATGAAAATGATGAACCAGATCGAAGCCGACAAAGCCGGCGTGGTGAAAGCCATTCTGATCGAAAGCGGCCAACCGGTAGAATTCGACGAGCCGCTGGTAGTTATCGAGTAACGAGGCGAACATGCTGGATAAAATTGTCATCGCTAACCGTGGCGAGATCGCATTGCGCATCCTGCGTGCCTGTAAAGAACTGGGCATCAAGACCGTCGCTGTGCACTCCACCGCGGATCGCGATCTAAAACACGTATTGTTAGCGGATGAGACGGTCTGTATTGGCCCGGCTCCGTCCGTAAAAAGCTATCTCAACATCCCGGCTATCATCAGTGCGGCGGAAATCACCGGCGCGATAGCGATTCACCCGGGTTATGGTTTCCTCTCCGAGAACGCCAACTTTGCCGAGCAGGTTGAGCGCTCCGGCTTTATCTTCATCGGTCCGAAAGCCGACACTATCCGCCTGATGGGCGACAAAGTGTCCGCAATCACCGCGATGAAGAAAGCCGGCGTCCCGACCGTTCCAGGTTCTGACGGCCCGCTGACCGACGATATGGACGCTAACCGCGCCCATGCCAAACGCATTGGCTATCCGGTGATCATCAAGGCCTCCGGCGGCGGCGGCGGTCGCGGTATGCGCGTTGTGCGTAGCGACGCCGAACTGGCGCAGTCTATCTCCATGACCAAAGCGGAAGCGAAAGCGGCTTTCAATAACGACATGGTCTACATGGAGAAATACCTGGAAAATCCTCGCCACATCGAGATCCAGGTACTGGCGGACGGTCAGGGTAACGCTATCTATCTGGCAGAGCGTGACTGCTCCATGCAGCGTCGCCACCAGAAAGTGGTCGAGGAAGCGCCGGCGCCGGGCATCACCCCGGAACTGCGTCGCTACATCGGCGAACGTTGCGCGAAAGCCTGTGTGGATATCGGCTACCGCGGAGCGGGCACCTTCGAGTTCCTGTTCGAAAACGGCGAGTTCTACTTCATTGAAATGAACACCCGTATTCAGGTAGAACACCCGGTTACCGAAATGATCACCGGCGTTGACCTGATCAAAGAGCAGCTGCGTATTGCAGCTGGCCAGCCGCTGTCCATCAAGCAGGATGAAGTGGTCGTCAGAGGCCATGCGGTGGAATGCCGTATCAACGCCGAAGACCCGAACACCTTCCTGCCGAGCCCGGGTAAAATTACCCGCTTCCACGCGCCGGGCGGTTTTGGCGTGCGCTGGGAGTCTCATATTTACGCCGGTTACACCGTACCGCCGTACTATGACTCCATGATCGGTAAACTGATCTGCTACGGCGAAAGCCGTGACGTGGCGATTGCCCGCATGAAGAATGCGCTGCAGGAGCTGATCATCGATGGCATCAAAACCAACGTCGATCTGCAGATGCGCATTATGAGCGACGAGAACTTCCAGCATGGTGGCACTAACATCCACTATCTGGAGAAAAAGCTCGGACTGCAGGAAAAATAATCCTGTATTTGCTGCAAAAGGCCGGTTAATCCGGCCTTTTTTCTTTTTCTCTCCCCTCGACTTTTCCATGCGGTACAATCCCCGCTTTCTTCATCCTCAAGGGACAAAAAATGGACAAACGCTTTGTTCAGGCCCATAAAGAAGCGCGCTGGGCGCTGTGGCTGACCCTTCTCTATCTTGCCGCCTGGCTGGCGGCGGCCTATCTGCCGGGCGTCAGTATCGGTTTTACCGGCCTGCCGCACTGGTTTGAAATGGCCTGCCTGCTGGTGCCGCTGCTGTTTATACTGCTGTGCTGGGCGATGGTGCGCTTTATCTTCCGTGATATCTCTCTGGAGGATAACGATGCAGCTTGAGATTATCGTGGTGCTGATCGCTTATCTGTTTGTGGTCTTCGGACTGTCGATTTACGCGATGCGTAAACGCAGCACCGGGAACTTCCTTAGCGAGTATTTCCTCGGCAGTCGATCGATGGGGGGGTTTGTATTAGCCATGACCCTCACCGCCACCTATATTAGCGCCAGCTCGTTTATCGGCGGCCCCGGCGCCGCCTATAAATATGGGCTGGGTTGGGTACTGCTGGCGATGATCCAGGTACCGACGATCTGGCTCTCTCTCGGGATCCTCGGCAAGAAGTTCGCGATCCTGGCGCGACGCTACAATGCTATTACCCTTAACGATATGCTGCAGGCGCGCTACCAAAGCCGCGCAGTGGTATGGATTGCCAGCGTCAGCCTGCTGGTGGCCTTTGTCGGGGCCATCGCGGTGCAGTTTATTGGCGGCGCGCGCCTGCTGGAAACCGCTGCCGGGATCAAGTACGAAACCGGTCTGCTGATCTTTGGGATCACCATCGCGCTGTATACCGCTTTCGGCGGCTTCCGCGCCAGCGTACTCAACGATACGATGCAGGGAATGGTGATGTTGATCGGGACGATCGTCCTGCTGGTTGGTGTCGTCCATGCTGCCGGCGGCCTGCATCAGGCGGTGGACACACTGCAGCGGATCGACCCACAGCTGGTGTCGCCGCACGGTGCGGATGATATCCTGTCCCCCACCTTTATGACCTCGTTCTGGGTGCTGGTTTGCTTCGGCGTTATCGGCCTGCCGCATACCGCCGTACGCTGTATCTCCTATAAAGACAGCAAAGCCGTGCACCGTGGGATTGTCATTGGCACGATCGTCGTGGCGATTCTGATGTTTGGCATGCATCTCGCCGGCGCTCTTGGCCGCGCCGTCCTGCCGGGCCTCACCGTGCCCGATCTGGTGATCCCCACGTTGATGGTCCAGGTGCTGCCTCCGTGGGCTGCAGGACTGTTTTTAGCCGCGCCGATGGCCGCGATTATGTCGAACGTGAACGCCCATTTACTGCAGGCATCGGCTACGATCATTAAAGATCTGTGGCTCAGCGCGCAGCCAACAAAAAAACGCAATGAGCAGAAGCTCAAGCGGATCTCAACGATCGCCACCTTAGTGCTGGGTATATTAATGATGCTGGCCGCCTGGCGGCCACCGGAAATGATTATCTGGCTCAATCTGCTGGCCTTCGGCGGCCTTGAAGCGGTGTTTTTATGGCCGTTGGTGCTGGGCCTTTACTGGGAGCGGGCAAACGCTGCCGGGGCGCTCAGCGCGATGTTGGTGGGCGGCGTGCTGTATGCCGTGCTCGCGACGTTTCATATTCAGTTCCTGGGCTTCCATCCTATCGTGCCCTCGCTACTGCTAAGTTTGTTGGCTTTTGTCGTCGGGAACCGTTTCGGCCAACCCGTCCCGCCAGCCCCTGTGATGACTACTGATAAATAAAGAGTTTTGCTATGCCATGGATCCAACTGAAACTAAATACTACCGGCGCGAACGCAGAAGATCTTAGCGATGCGCTGATGGAGGCCGGATCGGTCTCCATCACCTTCCAGGATACGCACGATACGCCGGTATTTGAGCCGTTGCCCGGGGAAACCCGGCTGTGGGGCGATACCGACGTGATCGGCCTGTTCGATGCCGAAACCGATATGAAAGCGGTCGTTGCCCAACTGGAGCAGCATCCGCTGCTCGGCGCCGGCTTTGCGCATAAAATTGAACAGCTGGAAGATAAAGACTGGGAGCGCGAGTGGATGGATAACTTCCACCCGATGCGTTTCGGTGAGCGCCTGTGGATTTGTCCGAGCTGGCGCGATGTCCCCGATGAGAACGCGGTCAACGTGATGCTTGATCCGGGACTGGCTTTTGGTACCGGCACTCATCCCACTACCGCCATGTGTCTGCAGTGGCTCGACGGCCTCGACCTGCAGGGCAAAACCGTTATCGATTTTGGCTGCGGTTCCGGCATCCTGGCGATCGCCGCCCTGAAACTGGGTGCCGCTAAAGCGATCGGGATTGATATCGACCCACAGGCCATCCAGGCCAGCCGTGATAACGCCCAGCGTAACGGCGTCTCCGAGCGTCTTGAACTGTATCTGCCGCAGGATCAGCCAGAAGCCATGAAAGCCGATGTCGTGGTCGCAAACATCCTCGCGGGCCCGTTACGTGAGCTGGCCCCATTAATCAGCGTCCTGCCGGTTACAGGCGGCCTGCTGGGCCTTTCCGGCATTCTGGCAAGCCAGGCGGAAAGCGTCTGCGAAGCCTACGCCCCGCTCTTCACCCTCGACCCGGTGGTGGAGAAAGAGGAGTGGTGCCGGATCACCGGCCGGAAAAACTAAGCACAATGCGGCCTGCGGGCCGCATTTTTGTTTCCAGTAGCCACCAAATAATGCCTGGAAATGAGAGGCAGATCGCACTACAGAGTACTTTTTTGGCTACAAAAACAGCGTTTTATGCCGTCAGGCAGCGAGTTTATCTAAGAAAAATCGAGAAGTTTTACGATTTTATAAATGGACACAAATTACCCACCATCAATTAAAGTAATGATTAATATAAGTATTTATTCATCGCTTTTACGCTAGTCCCGGATTCATTGATCTGCAACAGAGGATTGCTCAAAGTTTGGCCTTTCATCTCGTGCAAAAAATGCGTAATATACGCCGCCTTGCAGTCACAGTATGGTCATTTCTTAACTCATGCGCATCGGACACCACCAGCTCAGAAATCGCCTGATCGCAGCGCCCATGGCTGGCATTACTGACAGACCATTCCGGACGCTGTGCTATGAGATGGGAGCGGGTTTAACCGTTTCCGAGATGATGTCCTCTAACCCACAGGTGTGGGAGAGCGACAAGTCCCGTTTACGGATGGTGCATATTGATGAGCCCGGTATTCGTACCGTGCAAATCGCCGGTAGCGTACCGGAAGAGATGGCTGCAGCCGCGCGGATTAACGTGGAAAGTGGCGCCCAGATTATAGATATCAATATGGGATGCCCGGCGAAAAAGGTGAATCGCAAGCTTGCAGGTTCAGCCCTCTTGCAGTATCCCGAGCAGGTGAAGTCAATCCTGACGGCGGTCGTCAACGCGGTGGACGTTCCTGTGACTCTCAAGATTCGCACCGGTTGGGAACCGGAACACCGTAACTGCGTAGAGATTGCCCAACTGGCCGAAGAGTGTGGCATTCAGGCTCTGACTATTCACGGACGCACCCGCGCCTGCTTGTTTAACGGAGACGCTGAGTACGACAGTATTCGGGCAGTTAAGCAGAAAGTTTCCATTCCGATTATCGCGAATGGTGACATTACTGACCCGCTTAAAGCCAGAGCTGTGCTCGACTATACAGGGGCTGATGCCCTGATGATAGGCCGTGCAGCTCAGGGAAGACCCTGGATCTTTCGGGAAATCCAGCATTATCTGGACACTGGAGAGCTGCTGCCCCCGCTGCCACTGGCAGAGGTTAAGCGCTTGCTTTGTGCGCACGTTCGGGAATTGCATGACTTTTACGGTCAGGCAAAAGGGTACCGAATCGCGCGTAAACACGTCTCCTGGTATCTTCAGGAACATGCTCCAGATGACCAGTTTCGGCGCACATTCAACGCCATTGAGGATGCCAGCGAACAGCTGGAGGCGTTGGAGGCATACTTCGAAAATTTTGCGTAATAGAAATAAAGAGCTGACAGAACTATGTTCGAACAACGCGTAAATTCTGACGTACTGACCGTTTCTACCGTTAACTCTCAGGATCAGGTAACTCAAAAACCCCTGCGTGACTCGGTTAAACAGGCACTGAAGAACTATTTTGCTCAACTGAACGGTCAGGATGTGAATGACCTGTATGAGCTGGTACTGGCTGAAGTTGAACAGCCCCTGTTGGACATGGTGATGCAATACACCCGTGGTAACCAGACCCGCGCAGCCCTGATGATGGGCATCAACCGCGGTACACTGCGTAAAAAACTGAAAAAATACGGCATGAACTGATACTAGTCAGTTGCTTGCTTGATATAAAAGGCGCTCTTCGGCATGGGGAAGCGCCTTTTTTATTATCTGCGCCGACAGAACACATTACTGATTCACTACCCGCAGTACAGGCTCCTGCGATAAACGAGCAACACAGACCACCGCCATAATATTATCCACCAGCGCAGGTGCCTGCTGATACAGATCGAAGCGTTGCGGTTCAAGCAGCCAGTTTTTAATCAAGCCGGAAAAGGCGCTATGTAAAACAATTAATATCACGTCGATATTTGTTTCGGCTGGCAATATATTGTTACGCACACAGCGCTGCAGAATGCCGCCAATAACGGAATAGTTAAATCCAATGCGTTGGCGAATTTCGCTCTCCGATAACATATCGCTGGCAAACTCACAGCGTTGATAAAGGATTTGCATCAGGGCACGCTGGCGAGGATTCTCAGCAATATAGCGCAGGCCGGCAATAAATCGCTGGCGCAAATCTTTTAAGGGCTCCTGCTCATTCCTTGTCGCCAGGTTTTGCTGAATCAAATCCCTGAGCGGTGGCTGCTGCTGCCACATCTCATTAAACAACTCGGTCTTACTGGCAAAATGCCAGTATACGGCACCGCGAGTCACCCCCGCCGCATCAGCGATATCCGTCAGGGTCGTATTGGTCACCCCCCGCAGGGCGAACTGCTGGATCGCGGACTCAATCAGGAGCTGCCGCGTGCGCAGCGCCTCCTCTTTGGTTTTTCTCGCCATATAAGATCTCAGTTCCCGATTAACAGGCAATATAGATTTTTCTGAAGATCCCTTAATCTAACATTCGGTGCACAATATTATTTAGCAAAAATGCAGACAAGCTAATTCTGATGTAGAAAACCAACGAATCACTCTAATGAATATTAATAGCCAACTCATTCATTAAAACAATGTCTGTTTATTATGTTTTACAATTAAGATAAATAGTAAAAACAGATTGGCCATTTTTTTGTTTTTGCGTGCCTTGCTGATTGCTTAAAAATAAGTATCTCTTACATCCAATGGCGTTTATTTGTAGGATGGCAAACTGCTTTTTGATTCCCTCTTTCTTTCACAGATTCGCCGCCGAATTTGGCACGTAATCTATAAGGAACCGCAATGACAACTCACGCCAGAGTGACACTTTTATCCGGTTTAATTATCTCTGCCTTGTTGCTTACCGGCTGCGATAATTCGGGCAACCCGCAACCCCATGCACAGGCGCCGCAGGTGACGGTCCATGTCGTGAACAGTGCGCCGTTGTCGGTCACCACCGAACTGCCAGGCCGCACCTCTGCTTTTCGCGTGGCGGAAGTCCGCCCCCAGGTGAGCGGTATCATCCTGAAGCGTAACTTTGTTGAAGGAAGTGATGTCGAAGCAGGTCAGTCGCTTTATCAGATCGATCCGGCAACCTATCAAGCCGCCTGGAACAGCGCGAAAGGCGATGAGGCCAAGGCCGAAGCCGCAGCCGCCATCGCCCATTTGACGGTGAAACGTTACGTTCCACTGCTGGGTACCAAATATATCAGCCAGCAGGAATACGATCAGGCGGTGGCCACTGCACGCCAGGCCGACGCCGACGTCATCGCCACCAAAGCCGCCGTAGACACCGCCCGTATCAACCTGGCCTACACCAAAGTGACCTCTCCCATAAGCGGGCGCATCGGCAAATCGAGCGTCACCGAGGGCGCGCTGGTCACCAACGGTCAGTCGGATGCCCTGGCCACCGTCCAGCAGCTCGACCCCATCTATGTCGACGTGACGGAGTCCAGCAATGACTTTATGCGCCTTAAGCAGGAAAGCCTGCAGCGCGGCGGTGATACAAAAAGCGTTGAGCTGGTGATGGAGAACGGCCAGGCCTATCCGCTTAAAGGGTCGCTGCAGTTCTCTGACGTCACTGTCGATGAAAGCACAGGCTCTATCACGCTACGCGCTATCTTCCCTAACCCGCAGCATGCCCTGCTGCCGGGGATGTTCGTCCGCGCTCGCATAGACGAAGGTGTCGATCCGCAGGCCATCCTGGTGCCGCAGCAGGGAGTGACCCGCACGCCGCGGGGCGATGCCTCCGTGATGTTGGTGAATGACAAAAACCAGGTTGAAACCCGGGAAGTGGTCGCGACTCAGGCCGTTGGCGATAAATGGCTCATCACCAGCGGGCTGAAGCCGGGCGATAAAGTGATTGTCAGCGGCTTACAGAAAGTCCGTCCAGGCGTCACCGTCAAAGCGGAAGCGGAGCGTGCGGCACCGGCCGCACAATAAGGATACTCAGCCATGTCTAAGTTTTTTATCCATCGACCGGTCTTCGCCTGGGTGCTGGCCATCATTATGATGATTGCCGGCGGCCTGGCCATCCTGCAGCTACCGATAGCGCAGTATCCGACGATTGCGCCCCCTGCGGTGGCGATCTCCGCCACCTACCCGGGTGCGGATGCCCAAACCGTGCAGGATACGGTCACTCAGGTTATCGAACAGAATATGAACGGTATCGACAACCTGATGTATATGTCGTCGACCAGCGACTCCGCTGGCTCGGTAACCATTACGCTCACCTTTAAGTCCGGCACCGATCCGGATATCGCCCAGGTGCAGGTGCAAAACAAACTGCAGTTGGCTACGCCGCTGCTGCCTCAGGAAGTACAACAGCAAGGGATTAGCGTCGAAAAATCCAGCAGCAGCTTCCTGCTGGTTGCTGGCTTTATCTCTGATAATCCGGCCACCACCCAGGACGATATCTCTGACTATGTCGCCTCCAACGTGAAAGACCCTATCAGCCGCCTCAACGGCGTGGGCGATGTGCAGCTGTTCGGCGCGCAATACGCCATGCGCGTCTGGCTGGACGGCAATCTGCTGAACAAATACAACCTGACGCCGGTCGACGTCATCAATGCGCTGCAGGTCCAGAACGATCAGATCGCCGCCGGCCAGCTCGGCGGTACGCCAGCGCTGAAAGGCCAGCAGCTGAACGCGTCGATCATCGCTCAGACCCGGCTTAAAGATCCGCAGGAGTTTGGCAAGGTTACACTCCGGGTCAATGCCGATGGTTCGGTCGTCCATCTGAAAGACGTCGCCCGCATTGAGCTGGGGGGAGAAAACTATAACGTTGTCGCGAGAATTAACGGTAAGCCCGCCTCTGGTCTGGGTATTAAGCTTGCGACCGGCGCCAACGCCCTGGATACTGCCACCGCGATTAAAGCGAAGCTGGCCGAGCTACAGCCCTACTTCCCTCAGGGGATGAAGGTTGTCTATCCGTACGATACGACCCCTTTCGTCAAAATCTCCATCCACGAAGTGGTTAAAACGCTCTTTGAGGCAATTATCCTCGTCTTTCTTGTCATGTATCTGTTTCTGCAGAACATGCGCGCAACGCTCATTCCGACGATTGCCGTTCCTGTCGTGCTGTTGGGTACCTTTGCGGTACTGTCGATGTTTGGCTACTCCATCAACACCCTGACGATGTTTGGCATGGTGCTGGCGATAGGCCTGTTGGTCGATGACGCCATCGTGGTGGTGGAAAACGTCGAACGTGTAATGGTTGAGGAGAAGCTCTCGCCAAAAGAAGCGACGGAAAAGTCGATGTCGCAGATCCAGGGGGCGCTGGTGGGTATCGCCATGGTGCTCTCTGCGGTATTCGTCCCGATGGCCTTTTTCGGCGGCTCGACTGGCGCGATTTATCGTCAGTTTTCGATCACTATCGTCTCCGCCATGGCGCTCTCCGTGCTGGTTGCGCTGGTACTGACGCCGGCGCTCTGCGCCACGTTGTTGAAGCCAGCCTCAGCCGAACACCATGAGAAAAAAGGATTTTTCGGCTGGTTTAACGCCCGCTTTGACCAGAGCGTCAACCACTATACCAACAGCGTTAGCGGCATTCTGCGTGGAACAGGCCGTTATCTGGTGATCTACCTGGTGATAGTCGTGGGGATGGCCGTGTTGTTCATGCGTTTGCCCACGTCCTTTCTGCCCGACGAGGATCAAGGCGTCTTCCTGACCATGATCCAGCTGCCTTCCGGCGCGACCCAGGAGCGCACGCAGAAGGTGCTGGATACCGTAACCGACTACTATCTGCATAACGAGAAGGCCAATGTTGAAAGCGTCTTTACCGTTAACGGCTTCAGCTTCAGCGGCCAGGGGCAAAACTCCGGCATGGCGTTTGTCAGCCTGAAACCCTGGGAAGCGCGTAGCGGTGATGAAAACAACGTGGAGTCGATTATTAAACGGGCCACCGTGGCCTTCAGCCAGATAAAAGACGCCATGGTTTTCCCGTTCAACATGCCGGCAATTATTGAGCTGGGTACCGCCACCGGCTTCGACTTTGAGCTGATCGACCAGGGTGGGCTTGGCCATACCGCCCTGACCCAGGCGCGAAACCAACTGCTCGGCATGGTGAAACAGCATCCGGATCAGCTGGTCCGGGTACGGCCCAATGGGCTGGAAGATACGCCGCAGTTCAAACTGGATGTCGATCAGGAAAAAGCACAGGCGCTGGGCGTATCCCTCTCCGATATCAATGAAACGATATCCGCCGCGCTGGGCGGTTACTACGTCAATGATTTTATTGACCGCGGCCGCGTGAAGAAAGTGTACGTCCAGGCTGATGCCCACTTCCGTATGCTGCCGAGCGACATTAACAACATGTATGTTCGTAGCACCAACGGCGAAATGGTTCCGTTCTCCGCCTTTGTCACTTCACGCTGGATATATGGCTCGCCACGCCTGGAGCGTTACAACGGTTTGCCATCCATGGAGATCCTCGGTGAAGCCTCGCCAGGCAAAAGTACCGGGGAAGCTATGGCGCTGATGGAACAACTGGCCAGTAAACTGCCGAGCGGCATCGGTTACGACTGGACCGGGATGTCTTACCAGGAACAGCTCTCCGGCAACCAGGCGCCTGCACTTTATGCCATCTCATTGATCGTCGTCTTCCTGTGCCTGGCAGCACTGTATGAGAGCTGGTCGATCCCCTTCTCAGTCATGTTAGTGGTTCCGCTGGGGGTCATTGGCGCGCTGTTAGCGGCCACGCTGCGTGGGCTGAATAATGACGTTTACTTCCAGGTCGGTCTTTTGACTACGATCGGTTTGTCGGCAAAGAATGCGATCCTGATCGTTGAGTTCGCCAAGGATCTGATGGAGAAAGAAGGGAAAGGGATCATTGAGGCCACGCTGGAGGCATCGCGGATGCGTCTGCGCCCTATTCTTATGACATCTCTGGCTTTTATCCTCGGGGTTATGCCGCTGGTGATTAGCCATGGTGCCGGTAGCGGGGCTCAGAATGCAGTGGGCACCGGCGTGATGGGCGGGATGCTTACCGCGACACTGCTGGCGATCTTCTTTGTTCCGGTGTTCTTCGTGGTCGTTAGGCGACGCTTTACCCGGCACGCTGAATAATTCGGCTATGTCTTGAAGGCGCCCCCTCCGGGCGCTTTTTTTTGCATGGAATATTGGTCGCCAGCTAAACTAAACTCCCCGCAGTCTGGCAACCGCCATCGCACGCAGCATCGCTGAATCACAATCTTTCTCTCCATCTTTTCTGCATATTCCCGGGCTTATCTTCACGATATTTACGCGGCTCATAAATTGAGATGATTTCGGCATCCGGGCCGGACAATCCGCGGTGATAAAATAAGCCATTCCGTTCTGCACTGGCTCTCAGTACAACCCTGCGGATTATCCAGAGGTAATATCATGAAAAAGTATTTAATCGTGGCGCTGCTGGCCTCTCTGCTGGCAGGCTGTGCCCATGACTCTCCTTGCGTGCCGGTTTATGACTCGCAAGGCCGCTTAGTCCACACCAATACCTGTATGAAAGGCACAACAGAAGACAACTGGGACACCGCAGGTGCGATCGCCGGGGGGGCCGCCGCGGTAGCCGGCCTCACGTTAGGGATCGTCGCGCTGACTCGTTAGCAACTCCGCTCCACAAATGCTCAGCCTGGAGGCGTTCCCTTCGGCTCAGTCGCCAGAAAGACAAAAGGCCCAGTCACACGACTGGGCCTTTCATTTACGTTGATATGACCGCTGCTTTCCCCAGAGGCGGTGCTGCGCACCTTTTCCGGGCTACGGGGTCTGTAGCCCCGGTAAGCGCAGCGCCACCGGGGGAGCTGGCGGCGCGTCTGGCCGCAAAAAACAAAAAAGCCCGGTCTTCCGACTGAGCCTTTCGTTTTATTTGATGCCTGGGAATGATGGCGGGCGTCCTGCCCGCTACCCTCCGGCCGTTGCTGCGCAACGTTCAAATCCGCTCCCGGCGGATTTGTCCTGCTCCGGAGAGCGCTCATCGGCAAACAACAGATATAACAAAAGCAAAAGGCCCAGTCTTTCGACTGGGCCTTTTGCTTTATTTGATGCCTGGCGATTCCCTACTCTCACATGGGGAGACCCCACACTACCATCGGCGCTACGACGTTTCACTTCTGAGTTCGGCATGGGGTCAGGTGGGACCGCCGCGCTATTGTCGCCAGGCAAATTCTTTACAACGTGCCGAACTTTAACCTAAAAAGTGGTGCTGATACCCAGAGTCGAACTGGGGACCTCACCCTTACCAAGGGTGCGCTCTACCAACTGAGCCATATCAGCACGCTAAATTTGATGCCTGGCAGTTCCCTACTCTCACATGGGGAGACCCCACACTACCATCG